>VOFB01002473.1_pt1 | contig 12872 bp, 21 predicted proteins | sample 5384141 | NCBI WGS metagenome assembly VOFB01 (sample SAMN12384721, study PRJNA508395) | human gut metagenome | isolation source: healthy gut A | host: Homo sapiens | reverse complement strand
CGGCTCCTTAATAAAGGAATACTGATTAATTGTTTTTATTGCTTTCTTTTTTCTCTATTTTAGATAATACCTGCATTTGAGAACAATAACATACTGCACTTATTATCATTATGGTAATATATATCATTAAAAATTTATAATAATATATATTATGTTTATTAGGATGTTATATAATTAATATAATCTATAACATCGGATATATTATATTTTTCTAAATTCAAACATATTTCGCACTCATGTTCTAAAAAAAATGAACGATATCGTTATGTCCGATATATTATTTTTTAATAAATATTTGGGATTAAGCAATTCTATATTACTACATATTTCCCATTTTGATATATCATATAAATTAAAAAGAAATATATCTTCGAGATTATAAGACATAATTTTAGAAATAATAAATCTAATGTCTTTCTTATTTACTAATATTAGAAGTTCGCTATTTTAGTACAAATAGAATTATTAATATTTAAAAAGTCCAAATCTTTAACAATTTTATGGGAATCTACTGGCAAAACATTAGTCAGTAATACTATGTAGTCAGATATTATTAAGTCTATTAAAGATATAATAATATTATTTGAATATTGTATTTTATTTAAGTATATATCAGCATTATGTTTATAGATATATTTTTTTACTTTTACTCGCAATTTGTTAGTCCTCCTATTGCGCCAGAAATTATCATGCCAATGGGGAAATGGGTGGTTGTATTAGGTATATGCATATGTAATAGAGTATTTGAACCTACATCTACTCGCGTTGTTTTTCCGATTTTTATAAGTGTACCACCATTATTCTTATGCCATTTAGCATCGGGAGATAAAATTTTACTTTACCTAATTTGATTCCTCCAGCTTTTCCGGTTTTGGTTCCTAGTTGGGCGGCAATTTTAAATCCTCCACTTATAACTTGTGAGCCTCCAGCCATAATTCCGCCCGTCATGAAGCCATCTGCAAATCCATTAACAGCTGCCGTTGCAGTCTTTTTAACAACTGTAGAAATATTGTCGCCAGCTATAGCGGAAGAAACAGCTGTTGTAGCTGCTCTAGTATTTTAGCTAGCCAGGATAGCTGCCCTCCAGTATCCATATCATTAATTGGATTATTATGGCAATAAGTAAATAAATTGTATTGCAATAAATTATAATTTGGAAGAGCAAAAATATCGCTTGTATCCGCATTAATAAACCTACATGTAGTGGGGTCATAGTAACGGCTGAGGAGGTAATAGAAGCCCGTCTCTGTATCGAAGAAGTAGCCTCGGTAGCGGAGGGGTTGGAGTTGGCGACGTGGGAGGCGCTGGGGGAGATAACGCTGCCCTGAGCGTCCAGCACGGTAGGATTGCCCCAGGCGTCGTATTCATACTGATAGAGCAGGTTTCCGCTGGCTTTGTCAACCGCCCAGGATATCCCTTGCAGGTTTTTAAGGTAATAGTAATAGGCCGAGTTGTATGTGTACCCTATAACCGAATCATTTTCGTAGATAAAGGTCATGCCGCCCGAGGGGGTGTCGGCGTAAATGAGCTGACCGTTATCGTAGATATAGCTGTAGGTTGAGCCGTTGACGGTCTTGGAAATACGGGTTCCCGAGGCGTCGTAGGAGTAGGAATAGGCGGAGTCGCCCTGGGTAATGGAGGAGAGCTGGCGGCCGGATTCCCAGCTAAAGGTCATACCGTCGCGGTACTGGATGGGATTGCCTATCTCGTCATAGAGTATACTATCCCCGTTAAAGTTAGTCAAGAGGTCTTTCCAGCCGGAGGAGGAGTAGGTATAGGTATTTTGAGATAGGGGAGCGCCTGAAACCGCGCCGGTAGTATAGGGATAGGTTTTGGCGGAGGTAATGTTGCCGCCGGCGTCGTAGGTATAAAGGGTGGTGGTGCTGGCCTTCTGGTCGTTTACGCGCACTAGCTGGTCCAGACCGTCGTATTCATAGGAGAGATTTTGGGTCTGGCCGTTCTGAAGCCGGGATATGGAGGAAATATTGCCGTTGGCGTCGTAGATGTAGGAGTCGTCAAAGTAATTAGAGGGGAGGCCATGCCGTTTGGCTATAGGTCCACATAGTGAGAGCTGACCATGGAAGAGTGCGCTGGCCCGAGACATATTCTCGTATTCAAACCGCTGTCTCAGGGAGTTGTTCTGGGGAAATAATGCCTATCTTGTAGCCATATTATTGCCTGTTGGCCTATTCCTGTTAAGGGAGTCATAGACCCTGAAGGATGGAAGCGCCTGGTATCAAAAGTCGGCGGTATAGGGCAACTGTCCTGATATGTAGGTGTAATTCTGGGTATGCTTCTCCCCGTTGATATATAAGGTTTTTTGTTTCAGGCGGTTAAGGTCGTCGTACTGATAGGAGAAGGAGACGCTGTCGCTGCGCCGGACCTCTGTAAGGCGGCCTATAAGGTCGTAGGAGTATTCGTAGGTGAGATTGGCTGCGCGGTCTATGCAGCGGGCGGTCTGGCCTTTATTGTTATAGATGTATTCTTCAGCAACTGTGCCGTTGACCTTTTTAGCTGTGACGCGGTCGTATTTATCGTAGGTATATTCTATGTAGTCGCCGTTGCCGTAGGTGGTTTTAGTCAGGTTGCCGTCCGTTAAGGCGTAGGTGTTGGTTGAAAGAGCGTGCCCTCCGGCGGAGGTAGAGGTAACGTTTCCCCATTTGTCGTAGGTAAATTCGTAGTCGAAGCCGTTATGAGTAATCTTTTTCAGGCGCCAGTAGTCGTCGTAGGCGTAGCCTACGGTATGCACAACTCCCTGGCTGGCCGTAGCCGAAACGGCGGTGAGGTAGTTATAGTCGTTGTAGGTGTAGTTGGTTGTAACCCCCTTGGGGTTAGTGCTGTAGGATGCCGTTACAATGCCCATATATGTTATTGCAGAATAAGTAAAAACCGTTTTTGCGCTGCTGTGAGCGGGCGGCAGTAAGGCGGTGGGGAAATTAGAGTCGCCGTAGAAATATTTATATGTTTCGTTGTTATCGTTGGTGAGCTGGGTCAGCTCGTTGGCGCTGTTGAAAGTATAGGTCTCGTTGCGCTGGGCGTTATCCGAGGCGGAATAAGGTTGCCCTTGGAATCGTAGGAGTAGGCGCTGCCCGTCTCGTCAAAGGTCATCATCAAATCATCGAAATACGCGGCGTCAGGCTGACGGTAGAACATTATGAAGAAGCGGATACGGTCTACCTCTTTATCGGGATTGGTGGTAAAGACGTCGCTCTGGTATTGCTTGGCCGAGGTATCGTAGTTAAAATGAACATTATGCCATTGAAATGCGCCGTCCTTATATTTAATTTCCAGCTCCAGGAACATATCCCTGCCGCCGGGTGTATTGGGCACGGAGTCGGCCTGGACGGTACCGCTGAATTTAACCGATATCTGCGGTCGGTTGATATTGACGTGATGGTAGATATACGGGGTGCCGCTGAGACTGCCCTTAATCATATACCGTCCGTTGGACCAGCCGCTGCCCGAGGTGCCTCTGCCCAGCACCCAGCCGTCGGCGTTTTCGTCAAAGGCTGTTAATGATCATGTTGTAATCGCTCATTGTCTGGCTTTCTTCAAGCTGGATGCAGTCGAACCATACGGTTCCGTTAGCCAGATACATGCCTGCGTAAATGCGCAGATAGGCGGCGTTCTGCGGTACGGTAAAGGTCATGCTTATCCGCTTCCATTCGCCGTTAGTGCTTTCCTTTATCATGGAAGGCGCGGCTTCTTCGCCTATTTTATTGTCTCCGCTGGAATCGTGAAAAGCGATAAACAGCCCCGCGCCGCCGTTTGAAGCGATATTTGAAACAGATTGAACCTTAAAATAGCCGGAAAGGGTGTAGGTTTCGCCCGAAGAAACGGGAACATTGCCCATACCCATGGCAACTTTGCCGGGCGTGGGGTCGTTTTGAGTTACTTTATAGGATTTATAGCCCAGATATGCGGTAGATTCATCCAGCGTGTGAGTTCCGATATCGTTGTACCAGTTTGATTGATACCACCAGCCCGAGCCGTTTTTCAAAGCTGTGGTCGGGCGCTATATTATTTACATATTTTTCCCCTTCTGAAGCGGAAATCAGCCGATTATTGCTTTTGCTCATTTCTTCGGCGCTGTCTTGGCTGGGCTGGGCGTATTTTCCGTTGGACATGGTGCCGTCGCTGTTGAGGATGCTTGTGGTGCGGCCCATGTTGTCAAAGGATGTATACGGCGTTCCATTTGTCAAAGTTATAAAAAAAGAGGTTATATATGTCTGAGAGCCGTAATATACGGTGGTAGTATTGTCCTTATTGTAGGAAAAACGCACATAATTGCGGCTCTGATTGGGTTCGCCGTTCCATTCTACTACCAATGAAACTTTGCCGCCTAAATGGCCGGAATCGGCTTTATAGGTGTATGCCAAATACTGGCCGTCCGAAGCGACAGCCTTGACTAAGCGCATATATATGCGTGTGTTCATGGTGGTATAGGTATATTCAAAGGAAGTGGCGGAGCCGTCGTCGTAAATTGCTTTTGCCAAACAAAGTCCAGAAAGCTCAAGGATTATTTCGCTGCCGTCGGGGCAGGTTATTTTATTCAGGCGGCCGTTGGAGGAATGCAGGATATAATCCCGGCCCGCGCCGTCGGTTACCTTGTTCAGAATATTGGAGCTGTCGTAACTGCATTGGATATGGTGTCCTTGAGTATTATATGCCCCTGTAAAGATAGCCGTTTGTATTGTAGGTTTCCTTTTCGCCCGTCTTGCTCTGAAGGGTGTATTTTTCGTTTCCGCTTCCGCCGACGGTCAGAGTCAGGCCCAGGCCGTCCTCATCCTTATATACAGAGCCGTCTTTTTTAAGATAGTGCGCCGTACCGTCCGAATCAATCCAAACATATTCATAGCCGCGTTCCTTCAGATTGTCCCGGACAGAGCTGCCCAGCTGAGTCATCTGGTCTATTGTATTTATGCGCCGCGCCATATTCAGATGCCAGCCGTATGCCACTTTTTTATTCCCTGAGACGCTTCGCGGTAAGCTGAGCTCAGGCTCTAGGTAAGTTCAAGGCTGATAGGCATTTTTGCGCCTGTCCCGCTGGTAAGGGGGAGAGTATAGATAAGATTGCCTGAAAACAGGTTGACATGGCTGGAGCCGTGTCCTATGCTCTGGGAGGCGTATTCCCAATAGGGCTCCAGGCCGTCGTTGTTGCGGTAGGTTATTAAAAATGTGGGGCGGAGGCCTTCGGAATTATGAGTGGAATAAGCCCAGAATTTAGAGCTTACGCTTTCGTTGCTGGATTTTATCATCACGCCGTAGTTTTGGGCGGGATTTTCATACCATTGACGCATTAATTTTGTGATATCCCAGCAGCGGTATGTCCAGCCGCTTTCGGTTAAAGAGCTGTCGTAATCTATAACGACGGAGGAATCATATTTGTTGTTTGCGTTATTCCATGTTGCCGTGGACTGGTCCCAGGAGGAGGTCATTCTGTAGGCGTACATGGGAGTGTAATTTTCTTCAGCTCTCCTGCGAAGCAGATATACCTGGGCGTTTATTACTACGTCTCCGGGCGAAAGAGCGGGCAGGCTGCTCATTTTTATCAATGTGCGCGTAACTCCGTTGTTAGCCGCTGCGGAAGTGAATTTTCCTACGTATAGGCTGCCCTGATAGTTATTTCCTCCGTAACCGAAGGAGTCGTTTGGAAGCCCCTGAGATATAAAGGTGCTTTGTATGTTGGAATTGACCTGGGGAGTTTGAAAGGTGGGGTCAATAGTTACAGGATAACTCCTGCTTTCTTCCTGCAGCCAGGCTCTATCCGCCGTCAGCCGGATGGAAAGGGTTTGGGCTGTCTGAGCGGTTATTTCAAGCTGTAGTTCGGGACTTGCCGCGCCCTGAGGCGTCCTCCATATAAGGCGCGGCTATATATATTTTATATTGCCGTCCGAATCTGTTAAGTGTATTGTGCGCGAATCCTTTTCTATTGCGTTTAGACCGCTGACGGCATATTCAATTTCAAATATATTTTGGGCGGCGGGGCTTTTGAGAATAAGGTTTTCTTTAACGCCGCCGGGCAGGAGCAACACCTGTAAATCGATATCAGAATATATGTCTCTATAAAATACTTCCTGAATTATTCCGGTAAGCTCCAGCGGATTGTCCGTTTCAGCGGAGGGGGTTATTTCCAGGCTGCTGCGGTTAGCATCCTTATACTGCCAGGAGGCGGAAATTTCCTTATTTGACAGGGTTATCAGCTTGCCGGCATCGCTTTTTGCGAAAGGATTATTTCTTTATCCGCTTTGGCGGCCTTAAAGGTTTGCGCCTGGGAGACGGATGAACGGGCTGCGGACGAAGCGGTTTGGATTCGGTTGTCGTATTGCTCGTATTGTCCGTCCTCGTTGAGATAATGAACGTTTATGGGATATTCGGCTATTTGATAGCTTCCGTCGCTCATAAGAAAATGCTTTGAAGAGGGCTGGCGCTTGGAAGTATCCTCGCCTATTATATACGGTTTAGAGGACTGCTCCTCCTGAAGGGACGCAATTTCTTCGGGTTGGGAATAAACAACGCTGCTTTCCTGCTGCGGTTGGATTATGCCTGCGTCGGATAAAGTCTGCATAGGATAAATTAAGCAGAATATGGCGGCCAGCAGAGCGGCGGTGGCTATTTTCAGCCGGTTTAATAATTTTTTCATATAGATACTCCTTTTATAATATATCTTAACTGCATAAAACGGGAAAAGCGCACCTCCTTAAAAAATATAATTGTCCCCTGAAATGGCCGTATATGCAGTCTAATATCGGTTGTATTTAATAGAATATTCACTTATAATTTACTTACATGGAAAATCAATAAAATATAATAAAGAAGAACTTCTATTATTATAATTGATTCTCCTAAAATTTCAAGGTATTTTTTGCGAATTTTATTACTTTATTTAAAAATACCGGCATATGGAATGCTAACATTGCCTTGTTATCTGGTCGGGTTATACTCTCGGTTTATAAAGGACTACACGGTCGGAAGGCATAAAATCTGCGTCCGGCTGCATTGCTTTGATTCCAAGTACGCTCGGTACATTTCTCCTTCAAGGACAGCGGCAATTTTTCGCGCTTTACCCGGTACAAATTTTATGCCCTCTGGCTCCGCGGCCTCAAAGAAAAAGAATTTCTTCATTTTCAAGGCAGACCAAGAAGGCGTTACTTATGAGTACGCTGATTGAGGATAAAGGGAAATGAAGAGATTATCCCGTTTTGAGGCGTGCAGTTGCTTGCAAACTGAGGGTATGATATAATAAAAATACTTAATGGCTTTTCCGCTGCGGGCGGACGATGCTTTAGTGCTATAGGGCGCGGTTTGAGCCGGATGAATTATTTTCCGGCGGGCGCTTAGTTTAATAAGGCCGTAATAAGTAATAACGGCGGGATATGGCTGCGGAATGGTTTGTGGCAGTAAGCGCTTATTGGAGCTGTTTGCATGCGGCGTTTTGAAAGGAAGTAGAATGTATAAGCTGCTTATAGTAGAAGATGATATTGGAATAGCGGGCGGTATAAGAGAACAGGCTGAAAAATGGGGGCTGGAGGTTAGATGCGTTGAGGATTTTAACGATGTGCTGGGTGAATTCAGGCGTTTTAGTCCTCATATCATCCTTATGGATATTATGCTTCCCTTTTTGACGGGTATCATTGGTGCAGCGAAATACGCCGCGTCTCAAAGGTGCCCATAATATTTATTTCCTCCGCTTCAGATAATATGAATATAGTTATGGCTATGAATATGGGCGGGGATGATTTTATAAATAAGCCCTTTGATTTGCGGGTGCTTATGGCGAAGATAAACGCTTTGCTGCGCCGTTCATATGCTTTTTCCGCCGGCGCAGGTTTTTGGAGCATAGAGGGGCGCTTTTGGATACTTCGGACAGCTCGCTTATATATAAAGACAATAAAATATCCCTTACCAAGAACGAATATCGAATTCTATTATGTCTTATGGAGAATAAGGGCAGGGTGGTGAGCAGGGAAAAGCTTATGGAGCGGCTTTGGGAAACTGATTTATTCGTGGATGAGAATACTCTTACTGTTAACGTCAACCGTCTGCGCAGAAAACTGGACGGAGCAGGACTGGAGGATTTTATCTCCACCCGCTTCGGGGTAGGTTATATAATTAAGAATCAGGATTGATATTTTAACGCGGACGGCGTTTTGAATTAATATAGATTTATAAAAAACAAACCGTATATTTTTATAATGACAGTTTAAGCGGGAGGCGACATTGAAGCTTTTTGGATGTTATCTGAAACGGCATGCAGGAGGTATTATAATATTTATACTTTTTACCGCTATTTTTGCAGGCGCTTTTGCTTTATATCGGCTGCCGGTTGAAGCTGTGCTTTATCCTGCGGCTCTTTGCGCGCTGGCAGGAATTATATTTATCCTTTTAGATTACAGACGAGCCTTTAATTAGGCATAAGAACTTATTAGAATCAGCAAACTGGCGGCTAAATTAATTACCTCTCTTCCAGAGCCGGACAGCTTTATTGAGGCTGATTATCAATTGGTCATAGAGAATTTAAAAAAGAAGCGGCGCGCCTTTGAAGGAGAGGCGGATATGCGCTATCAGGAAATGATGGACTATTATACCATGTGGGTGCATCAAATCAAAACGCCTATTTCCTCCATGCGCCTTACGCTGCAAAATGAGGATTCGCTTCAGGCAAGGAGGCTTTCTTCGGATTTATTCAGAATAGAGCAGTATGTGGAAATGGTTATGGCTTTTCTTCGTCTGGATTCGGTCAGCACCGATTATGTGTTTAAAGAATATGAATTGGACGATATTATCAAGCAGGCTGTTAAAAATATGCGGGTGAATTTATTCAGCGCAAGCTGCGTTTTATATATAAGCCGGTAAATTATAAAATAGTAACCGATGATAAATGGCTGGGCTTTGTTTTGGAACAGGTGCTTTCAAACGCCCTGAAATATACGCGCACGGGCAGCGTCAGTATATATGAGCGAGGCGGTATTATGCATAGAGGATACGGGAATGGGAATAGCGCCCGAGGATTTGCCGCGTATCTTTGAAAGGGGATATACGGGCTATAACGGCCGGACGGATAAAAGAGCCAGCGGCCTTGGACTTTACTTATGCCGCAGGATATGCAATAATCTGGGCGCGGAGATATGGGCCTCCTCCCCGTCCTGGCGCGGGGACGATTATTTATATAAATCTGGCTCAGTATGCTCTGAAGGCGGAATAGCCGCAGCTTGTATGCGCTATGCGGTTTAAATAGGGCTTAAGAGAATTTGCATTAGGCTAAAATCAAGGCGGATTATGATGAGGGATTCCGGTATGCGAGAATGAAACAAACGTGTTTTTAAAGCGGCTCAGATGACCATATGCGACAATACAATCAGAGCATAATGCGCCGCGGAGGGGGCGGATCGTTCGTTTTTGCTGCGCCATCGTTCTTGAAACTCGGTATTTCTGCGCCCTGCAGCCTTGCAAAAGCTGGAAAATCTTTCTCCTTTGCGGTCGGAGATTTTTGTACAAACGCTCTTTGGCGGCTGTGCGGAGCGCAGACGAAGACCTGACGGACGTATTTTTAAGACCGCGTGGGGAAGCGGACGCAGCGGGCATTAAGAGCAAAAATCCACCATACGTTGATTATATTGGCTAGAGATATAATTTAAAAAAAAAACCCTCGTTAGGGCACCCTCTGTAAGGAAGGTACCCTAAAATGTTATATTGTGGATCGTGGCGTCAAAATCCGATGCTCGCTAAACTTATGGACAACAACTTTTTTCTCTGCTGTTCTACCTGAATACCGTTTTTCTATACATGTTTTGAAATCTATGGACATACTATTCCGTTCGGATATATTCAAAAATATCGCTTTGGTAATACTTTTTGGGTATAAAGGTTTATTTTTCTACAATCATTAAAACACCTTCTGCTCCTATCTTGTTTTCAGGTGCAACGAGTAAATCTTCGTTAATGCATTCTTCGATTATCTTCGCTAATATCCTTATTCCTGCAATAAGTCCTGTATAGATTTGATACTCATTCATCAGATGTTCAGGGAATGTGTTTCTCATAAACACGGAAAGCTCATCAGCAATTTGCTCGATAACCGTTCCCATATTGTTATTGAAATCAAAAGAAAGATTATAGAAGTCCATATCATTCTTTCTGTCAATTACGATAATTTTGGTTCTACAATGTTTCCGTTCTTGCGGAGATACCCACACTCAAGAGCTTTAGCTACTATTTCTTTTCATTTTCGGACAGCTCATCAATCGAAATTCCCCAATAGCTCTGAGTACCATTAAGAGCTTGGGATCGTGGGACAGGTTGTGTCCACAATGAAAGTGTTTATCAATACGCTTGCCGTAAATATTGGATATGAATACCGATTTATACCCGCTGATTGAAGTTGCATCTATACCGTCACTACCATAGAAATCAAATTCAGGATATTGTTCATCTGTATATGCAACTGCAACACAAGAAAAATCCTATTAACCGGAACAATATCAGAAAAGTATTTTTCTGCAAGAACTTTATTGATTTTTCTTCAAAATCCCAAACTGTTCTTGAAATCAAAGACCACATAATAAAGCGTAAATCTTTCTGTTTGCTTAAATAAGGAAATGAAAGTATTTTTCTTCATTATATTTCAGCGTGTTTTTGATAACTTCGCAAAATTCAGGTAAATGCTTTTCGTAAATTTTATTGGCTTGGTTATACTCATCATAATCCACCAAATGAATATTTATTGCATACTTGCCGTTCTCAAGTTTGCGGAGCATACCATATTTTCCGTTTTCGCCTCTGCATTGAATTTCCAATTCTTCCTCAATATAAGGCATAGGCACAAAAGCTCTTCAGACAATTCTTTAGCGGACTTTGGTTTGTCTTTGCACAAATATATTAAGTTTTGAGAAAAACATCCTTTCGGTTTTAGAACGAGGATCGTTGCCGCAAGGATTTCCGGTTCCTGAAATAGCTAATTTGACAGGCTTTAATACATACGTTCTTTCGCTCATAGTTTCAACCTCTTTTCTAACTGAATTTCGTGCAGAAAACAAACGTTGCTTTACGGTGGTTTCATTGATGTTAAGTCTTACGGCAATCTCCTTCACCTTCAGCTCATCAATGTAGAAGAACATTACCATTACTTCTCGGTATGCCTTTGACAAAAAAGCAATTTCCTTGAAAATCCTACTTATTTGTTCTTGTTCGGCTGCTTCCTCAACAAATTCTTCTATTTGATTTTCTTTAGATGCTAACATCAAGTCGCTGTTTTCAATGCTGAATACTTGGCGTTCCGCATTTCGTTTCTCACAATAATCAGCATAAACTCTGCGAGCAATAGTCCATACAAAGGCGTAAAAATTCTCAATACGTTCTTGTTTATGCATGGCTGATATTACTGCAAGAACGATATCCGAACATAGATCCTCAGCTTCAAAAGATGTATTGCACCTATGATAAGAAAAAATGATATATCGTATCAAGAAAGTCTTTGTTATCAAGTAATTTTAGTGTTTCGTTTGTTTTCATCTTGTACCTTTTTTCGTTTCAATCATGATTGTTACGCCTATATAGTCGGAATAATCTGCGGTTGGTTAGGTGGCTTTATAAAAACTCTATAAATCATTATTGTTATTTTGCCAAAGTTGACGGGGCTTAATTATTCGGTTTATATTCGTATAAATCTATTGTTTTTCTTTAGGAGGATACTGTAAGGCAAAGGACTAGATAATCTCCTTACTGTTCATTCTGACAGATTAAAAAAAGTCAAAGGGAGAAGCTGCTTTTACGAAGCCTCCCTTAGGCGGGAAATTATAATTGACGTTTCTTTTTGGATTCCCTTTAGGAGCTATATTTTTAATATATCTGCATTTAGGATAATTTGAACAGCCCCAAAATTTTCTGCCAGTATTTATTCCGTCCCCAGCAGTTCTCAATACAAGTTTTTCGCCGCAGCGCGGCAGGTCGTTTAATTATCACTCATAGCATCAGCAGCCTCCTTTTCTTTTTTACTTCTTCGATATGTATTAATTTTTTTTGCTTCATCAACTTGAGCAAGCGGTTGAAGCTTCGCAAAATAACGTATCGATTTCATCAGGCGTAAATTTGTTTCCCATTAAATTGGCATTGTCATTTACCGCTGATAAAATTTCGTATCTATTTATTACATGATGCTGTCCGCTTGTCAATGTGATCTTTTTTAGTATGCAGCGGTCGCTAAAGATGATGTATGAATAAAACTGATTCAAGCTTTTTTCCCAGATATTTGCTCAGCCATTTCAAATGTACTTTGTTTTGTATAATTGGATTGAAAAAATGTTCCTTGTGAGACCTTCCCCGTCCGCCGGGTAAAGTCTGGGTCCAATATTGTTGGGTTTCCGTACCGAAAATCCATCCGCTATAGTTTTTCGATTCAAACACATAAATCCCAGATTCATGAAGGAGGATTACATCAATCTCAGTAGTTTCTCCATTATCTTTAGGAAGATAACAGTTAAACAAATATTTTTGTATCACTTCAGCTTTTCAAGATATTTCCATGTAAGAAATTCTCCTTTATTCCCAGGCTGTAATGAGCTGTAAAAAACTATTGTGAGTTTGTTTATAGTAATCTGTTTTTTCATATTTCTTTTTGATATCCAATAAAATATAATAACAAGTAATATTGCTGATAATACTATATACATTATATTTTTTCTCCTACAATAAATTATTTTCAGTCTTTATATTATATCATTTTATGCTGCTGGAAACAAGTATAGTTGAATAATTATATTGGCTTTTAATGCGTTGTCGGCACTACGCGTCAACCTAAAGGAACCACGAGTATTATAATGGGATAAATGCTTTGTTTTCTGCGTTATTCTAAATGGGCGTAATTCACGCCCTGA
>VOFB01003214.1_pt1 | contig 12888 bp, 18 predicted proteins | sample 5384141 | NCBI WGS metagenome assembly VOFB01 (sample SAMN12384721, study PRJNA508395) | human gut metagenome | isolation source: healthy gut A | host: Homo sapiens | reverse complement strand
GAGATTATGTGGAAAATTATCCGTCAGGAACATACAATCTGAGTATTAGGCAGATGATGGACGGAATTCCAATTTATACAGATATCGGAAGTAGGCTTTCTTTGGATTGGCATCTGATAAAGGAAAAAAAGGCGTAAACAGTTTTTGGCGAAAAAATGTAAAGATAATGCGCGTGAGAAAAAATACTTTTGAGTTTATGAATAAAAGCCGATTTGAACTAAATACAGTATGGCTGAAAAGAATAAATAAAATTGAAGAAGATGTACCGTTGCAAAATGTTGATATAATTATAAATAACTTGGAAAAGGAGATTGAGCGGGGGAAAGATTAGAAGAATATACGCCTTGAAGCTGGGATACTGTGTCTATTTCAGTGATGAAGGGAAAATATATATACGATTTACCCGATTTGGATGTGTGAGTGTGATTATACAGAGTCAGCAAAGGAAGAGTTAAAAAAATTTGAGCAGGTTCAGGATGATCGGAAAACAGTATTATTATAGGCAGCTTGTGATCAATGCTCAAACTGGACAAATAGAGCCTTATTTTGATAAAAAAACAAGAGCCGGCTTACTGCCCGCGGGTTATCACATGGGAGGAGGTACATTGACGGGTGAAAATCATCTCATGGATTCAGCAAATAAGGACGGAGAGAAAAATCGAAGAATCATTGGAAAAGATTCGGATCGAGCAACTGAAAGTGTGGCTTAAAACAGTAAGAGATCCGGCGGATATCAAACGGCAGCTTCAAATGGATAAAGGACAACGGGAGCTACTGGATATCCTATCAAGAGAATGAGCGTAATAGCGCTTCAAATCCAAGCGTGGATGGATTTGGAGCGCCTTTTTATTTATTTTTGCATTGAAATACATTTGAAAGTAATACAACATTCGACACACAAAAGATAGAAAACAAATCACAAAAGGTGTGAAATAATTGAGAAAATAACGTCATTAGGTTAGAAATAGTTTTAGACGCTTCAAGGAGGGATAATGGATGAAGAAAGCAAGCTGTGTACTGATTATTGTGCTTCTTTGCTGCTGGAAATTTCGGCAAAAGCAGAGTGGGTGTCGATTGTAGAATTGCGTCAACAGGTTGATGAAATGGGGCGGTGGATCCAAACTATACAGAATACCTATGGACGACAGATTGAAGTCGATGTCCTGCCGATGACCGAATGCTGAAGTTGTCCCTGTCCTACGGGTAGAGCCGCTGGATGTCGTGCCGGATCAAATTCATCCGGATATGCCGTTGACTACGACGGATAATGAGGAGGGTTCCCGGCATTACTATGATTCGGAAACAGGCGAATGGATGCACTTTGTATGAGGTGTGTAAGGGAACGATTTGTATTGAGTATGCCAATCAGGATATATCGTCAAAGGGAGAGACAGGTCAGTTTGGAAGCCTGCGCGGAAGGTCTTTCTGCTTTGATGAATCCAATCCGGATATATCTTATAAAGAAAGAAGCATCCTAAAAGGATGTGTAGAAACCATCAGCCATGTAATGAAAAAAATATTTCCAGATAAAACGCCAGAATACAGCTTTATATGGCTGGAAGAAATATCGGAGGATGTTCCTTGCGCGGTCTTGGCGTTGCGGCAAAAGATAGCAGGAATCCCTGTTCTGATGGGAGCAGGAGATCCTGTTGCATATGCCAGCGAAGAGGAGATTGGCTTTCCAAAGCCGGATCGTTCAGATGCCGCGAAAATACAGCTGTGCAATCGGCTTGAAGCGGACGAAAAGATGATATCCTATTTGGATAGAACGTGCCGAATTGAGATTGAACCGATTCGGAAAATCGGACAGCTTGAGGAGGATGTCCCGCTTTGCAGCTTTGACAAAGTTCAGAACACCGTAGAGAAATTGATTCAGAACGGGTACATCCGGCGTGTGTATGCTCTGCGGTTTGGATACTGCTGTTATCGAGATGTGGAGAGAGGAAATGTGCTTTATCCGGTGTGGCAGATTGAATGTGATTATGCGTTTGACCCGTCAAAACAGCTTTCACCGGATGAAAGCTATCCGGTTATGGAACGGATGCACTACAGCACGATGATTGTCAATGCGCAGACCGGCGAATTTATGAATCCTGTCAAACAGAAGGACAAGCTGCTGGATGCTCCCAAGGTGACTTCATGGAAGGATGTGTGGTGAGTGGATAATGGCACTATGAAATTGATTTTTCAGGAAAAACGCTCGTGCTGACAGAAGCAGAATGGGTTAAGTGCCCGTATTGTAAGCAAAAACCAGAACCAAAGCATTTTCAGATACAGTATTGCTCAATTTTCCTTTGTATTGCCCGAAATGCAAACGGGAGACAAAAGTTAGTCTTTAAATATGAAACTATATCAAAATACACGGTGAGAATATAAAAAGAGTTTGTTTCCGATTAAACGGATTCAAACTCCATGAAAATAATAGAAGATAGAATGCTACCTGTCAGACGCAAAGACGCTGTACAGAGACAGGCTATCTAAGAAATCAGATTGCATTTTCTTCGTTTTCGTTTTCAGAATGGCGCATAATGTTCAATATATCGTTGACGATACGAATAAGCTCATGAGCCTCATATTCCGTGCATGTGCTGACAAGGCGCATCAGGCGATCCAGCTTGGGTGTTTCAGTCTTAGGAGCGGAGTAGAAGATGGTATTAGCGTCAACATTGAGTATGCGAATAAGCGGGTAAAGCGTTTCCAACTTTGATTACCATGTTTTTCCCCTCCGATTCTCTTGAATTCAGAAATACCTGTCAAGTCGTCATTTACATGCTCTCAAGGTAAACCATCGTTGCCACTCTATCCAGCTCCGTGATCAGCGCATCAATATCGCTTTCAGCAAGAGTCTTCGCACAGTACTTGTTTACCACAGTGCGAAGTGGATCGTAACCGCCGCTTTCACCACTCAGCAAAGGGGAATCATAATTTACTTTAAGATTTCCGGCAACAGCGCGATATACTTCAATGCTCTCCGGAGAGATCTCCCATTTATGTTCCTCCAGTCGTGCCAAAGTCGACTTCACCCGAATGATTTTCTCTTCCAGATTGGTGCGTGTGTCCTGATCCGCGTTCTCAAACTGAGTCGTGAGATCATCCAGTTCTTCCTGCAATTCTGCCACACGCGCATGGTAGGCTGCACTCTCAACCGGTTCATTCAGTGCAGGCTTCATTTCGTAGCGTGCCGTGTTGGAAAGGTTTTTGACACAGAACTCAACAAACTTCGCGGCCGCTTCAGCATTCTTCGATGCCGCACTGATCGCAAGAATATCCATTTCGCATACATCGCCTGCTCTTCTTCAGCATCCAGCGTCGGCGGAACAAGCATTTTGTTGAGATCACTATCTGTGTAATTGACGCCGAATCCAAGATACATGGAGGTCATCAGCGCCATGCCCCACTGCTCATTTTCCTCAGCGAGAAGATACGCATTGTCGCTCACGGTTTTCAGAAGAGTCCTAAACGAAGGGGTGTTAAAGGTAAGCGGCTTTCCGCTCGTTTCATGAATATGAATGTACTCTTCCACCATGGAAAGCACTAAATTGCCGAGCTCCATCTGCTGAATATCCGACAGCGTGTATTCCGGATAATCGGCGGCGTATTCATCGAGCCACATGGCGATCTTTTCAAACAGTTCTTCATACGTTTTCGGATACTCTCCGAGGTTCAGCTCATTCCATTTCGTCTCATTGACCATCCAGGACTTTGGGCTCAGAGAGAGGGAATAACCCAGAAGCAGATCGCCGTTGAAAATGACTTCCTGTATGGAAGGATAGAGTTCATGCGCCTCTTCAAGCAGTTCAGCATTCTCATTCAGCGACGCGAGGTATCCCTTCTCCTTCATCGAATAAAACTCACCCGGAGCAGACAGAACATACAAGTCGATGCCAGAATCTCCAGACACGGCGGCCTGGATCAATTCATTCGGATTCATGGATTCAGTGGTCACGACTGCGATATCCGGGTTTTCAATCGTGAAGTTGATCATCATTTGAGAAGAAACATTGCCCATCAGGGTGAGAACCGTCTGGTTTGCTTCGCCTTCGATGCTCACATCACGAAGGAAAACATAATTGGAATACGGATAGGCGTACAAACCATTCTTTGAACATGCCGACGGTGTAGATGCGGAAGCATACGGAATCGGCATATATGCCTTTACCTGTGCATTGCCGCTCCCATCAATCTGCTTTACCTTGCTGTCTTCAAGGTAAACAACCTTTTCTTTATAGCTGGCCATGCCGCCGGGTGTCATATCGCCCTCAAATACTGCCAGCTGCTTTTCAAGAACATCGGTGCTGACATCATATTGCCAGAACGCCGCCATCCCTTCGTTCTCAACATAGGCATTTAGCTTTCCTTCTGCTCCAACCGCAATGCTCTGCACGTTCTTGATCTGGCTGATTTGGTGCGTCTGCGCTTTTAGATCTACGAGAGCGATTTCTGTCTTCTCATATTCATCATAGGTGTCCGTTCCCAACAGCACCGAATCAGTTTTTCTCCTGCATAGGCGACACCCTTAATCTCTCTGAAGAACTGCTCTTCTGCGGCATAGAAAGATCCTCCGAAACCTGAGCATATTCGCTCAGCCCTCCGTTTGCGATCTCAAAAACCTGTCCGGTATACGGATGCAGGCCATAAAGCGTCTTTCCGTCCGAAAACAGTGGCCTACAATTTTGTCCCACGCAGCTGCTTCGGTTTCATCCGGAGCAATGGAACCGCCCGGATTGAGCAGTCCCACCGTTCAGGTTGAATATGGACAGCACAAAGCTGTCAAGGTATCATAAATACGGTCGGAGTCAGATGTCTTGCAGCCCCTTCCGCTTGCGCATGGATTCCTTGCCTCCAATGACCACGGTGTAGGCATCGTGGACGATACGGTCGCAGATGGCATCAGCCAGCAGCGGGTCAGACAACTTTTCCGGCCAACCATGAATGTCAAACTGGGAGCAGAAGATCGTGGAGTTTCGCTTGTACCGGGACTCCACGATTTCCAATAAGTCTCTGGCTTCCGTTTCTTTCAAAAGGTACAGAAGCCATTCGTCAATAATGAGCAGGGCATACTTCCTGTACTGGGCCATGAGTTTGCGGATGGTGCCGTTACCTCTGGCAATTTGGAACTCTACCAGCAGATCCGGGAGCCGGATGTACTTCACCGCATAGAACCGCCTTACGGCAGCCATTCCCAGAGCACAGGCGAGATAGGTCTTGCCGCTGCCAGTGGCACCCAGCAGGATGATGTTGTGGTGCTCCTGAATATAGTTGCAGGTGTCGAACCGCAGCAGTTCCTCTTGCTTCAGCCCTCTGTCGGGCAGATACTCCACATTCTCCAGACAAGCTCCCGGATCCGAGAAGGTTGCCTGCCGGATCAGCTTGTTCAGATGGTTATTCTTTCGGGCATTCCATTCCGCATCCACCAAAAGACCGAGCCGGTCCTCAAAGGCCATGTTTTGGAACTGCGGATCGGCAAATTGGTCCTTCAGCGCGTTGGCCATAACGCTCAGCCGCATTTCACGCAGCTTGGATACCGTTGTTTCAGTCAGCATCACTTGTTCCCCCTTCCGTAATACGCAGCTCCACAGGTGAATCCGTACCGGGATGAGGACGCAGTAGCCGCACTCTGCTCAGGGATGGTTTTATCCTGGCCAGATGCCAGAATCGCCTGGATATTCTTGCGAGAAGGGCGGGGTGTATTCCAACGCCCGTTTGCAGGCATTCTCCAGCCGTTCCGGGGTGTATTTGTCTGCCAGCTTCAGCAGACCCATGCAGGAACTTGTAGCCCTGCTGCTCTACTTTGTAGCCGCTGAGAATGGCTTGGACAGCGACCTGCGTGTTGCTGCCGACTTTACCGGCCCAGTGAATGAACCGTTCACCATTCCACAGATAACGGGATTTTCTGATCAGCTTATCCTTTATTTTCTCAAATAACGATACAATTTTTTGTCTATTCTTATGAAGAACCAGAGGAAATCCATAGAGTATACCTAAACTTATTAGAGAAAGAATCAAAGAGTTGTATATATTGATTTTAGGTTAAGCAAGAGGAAGTATACGCATTGACCTACGATCATTGTACACAGACACTTAATATGGGAATCGGCATGAAACCCTCCTCCGTAAGATTGATTTGCATAAAAACTAAAATCAAAATTACCGATTCAAAAGAATAGCCCCAAATGATGCCCCAAAGCAACAACAAGGAAGTGCTAAATATCGTATATAACCACTGAGATAGACCATATATGTAAGTTTCACGGTCGTGATTCAATTTCACGCCTCTGCTTTCAATCAATAAAAGAATCTTATTTGCTATTACTCTCATGAAAAAGCTCCTGTCCATAACAACGAATGGGATAGGGTATTGTAATTTCGACCCTGAAATAATCGTTTTGAGAAGAAAAGCTACAGTGTCCTTCTGACTTAGTTACGATCATCTGAATATTCTGAATCCCCAGTCCATGATAACCAGGTTGATGCGCGAGTGTCTTTGAAGATATCCAAGCGTTTTTGTTTTTACGCAAAGTCTTCGAATTACAAGGATTCTCACAGACAATGTGGAAATTCTCATGTGTTCGAGCAAACGACAACGATACTACGCGAGGGAGGGTTGTGGATACAATTCTTAAATTACCCTCGATAGCATTATCAAGGAGATTACCAATAATAGAGCAAAAATCAATAACAGAAATAGGCAACATGCTGAGAGGATATGGAGAGAACTTAAACGCAATATTATGCACCTTCATTGTTAAAACTTTGCCGTAAGAAGCGCATCTACTGAAACGTTCCCTGTAAGAAAATATCTTGAGTTTGAGAAGGTTGATTTATATATCGTAAGATAGTTTTGAGCTTCTTCTGTATTGTTTTGCGCGATCATACGTTCCAGCGTTTCAACGTGGTGTTTAAAATCATGTTGTCTGGAATTAAAATCATCGTAAATCTGTTTGAATTCCTGAACATGTTGCTTAGTCATTGCATGGAGATTGGCTTCAGCTTTATATCGGTTTTTCTCGTTCGTTACTCTGAATCTGAAAGTGTAGCAAAAGAATTGAGAGCAGTAAACAAAGCAATAAGCTGATATATCCCAAGTTATAGACAAACATGTTCTCTTGAGGTGAATTATTCTGTAAAAAAATACAGGCATTCCTCTATAATCAGGAGACAGACGCTGATTGAAAAAAACGAAAACAATGTTCTCCATGAGAGGTCTGTAAAATTATGCTTAATTTGCGATGCAGAAACAATAATTATTAATAGCATCACATTGGTGAACACGACAAAGAATAAACGATCAACACCCGGATGTAGTAATTGCTCTATTTGGGCCGAATAAATCGATGAGAATAAATGTGAACATAGACCAACCGTGGAATTAAATAGCACTGCAAGATTGATAATCCAAAAGAGTGACTGATACCATTTTTTGTTGAAACATAATGAGTGTACAGCAGCGGAAATACAAATACAAGCATATCTATAGGCGGCAAGTCAAAAAAGGAACAATGAAAAGAACACGGTACAAGAAATAAGACAGAATAGATCTGCAAAAGGATGCTTATCAGAGATATCTGATTTATTTTTACAAAAATCAATATCAGATACGCTTGAAACATATTGATCCCGATTTCAAAAAGTGTCCAAAGCCACATCATATACAACGATATCCTCCTTTGATGATACTGGTTAAACTTTTCAAACAATTCATCTTCATATTTTCGGACACCGGGAGAGAAAGACCGTTGGACAAGATAAGCTGAGTTCTCTTTAGAATTCGTATTTGTGATATATTGACAACATAACTACGATGGCAAGGGCAAAACAAAGGAGATGGTAGCAATGTGATAATCTTGGATAATCGGTATCGAATGGTAATCGGTCGTTCAAAAATCAAAGTACTAATTGCGATATTGGGTGAATGTGCTTCGATATACAGAATTTCTGAATAGCGCAACACTATTTTTCACCTGGAATAGATAAGATAGAACACTCTTGATGCAAAAAGCTGATAGTGCTGGTAGGCAATATCAAGACACGGATACAGATCTGATTCGATAATTGGCTTTTTTAGATATCGAAGTGCGCTGAAAGTATAGCCTTCATAGACATACTGTTCATAATTTGTCACAAAGACAATAGGGCACATTCATATCAGAGCTTCTGATGATCTTTGCCAAATTCATGCCGCTTAACTCGTTAGGAATTTCAATATCAAGAATGAATATATGAGCAGGCAAACCTGATTTCCATGCTTCCAGCAAGTCCTCGGATGAATGGAAACTATGAATTTCAATATCCTGATGACCAAATGAGGAAGCCCAGTTTTCTATTTTTTCTTGAATAGACTTACGGTAAAGGCGATCATCTTCACAAATGAGAGCATGCATCATATCATTATCACCTCTTCTGCATAATTTTCGTGTATCATAGCAGGAGAAGCTGGATTTGTCAATAATTAAATGAAAAGCTCCTGCCGGGAAGCAGAAGCTATCTATATTTTTTATTTCTATCCCAGAAAACTTGAAAGATTCCTCGTAAAGCGAACTGATCTTCTTGAGGAAGATCATCAATGACAAGGACTGATTTTGAAGAGAACCCCAACAAAGCATCCGGCGTAGTATGAAAAAACTCTGCACAGCTTTACAAGATTCTCGATTGATGGTGTAGAAATGCCATTTTCCCAATTTTCAACAGAGCGTGAATTTGTTCCAATATGCTTTGCGACGTAGGCTCTGGTCCAACCATATGAATTGCGCAACTCAGCAATGCGTTCACCGATTTCCATAATTGATATTCACCCCTGTTCACTATAATACCGAAAATGCGCAGTATTATCATTGTATTAACTAGGTAAAACAGTGTGAATTTGGAGTGAAAAACAAGGGATTTCACGAAAAAAACAGAGGAGTTCGCGACAACCTGCGAATAAAAGGCGATACTTTGAGATAATTGAAAAAAAGAAAGGAGGCATACAAATGGACATGCTGCTTGAAATCTTTGCTGAGTACATGTATAGCTATGGCAAAGATAGCGCAGGGATGGCTAGCTACCGCGGTTCGTATGAAGAAACTGTCCCTGTAGAATTTTCTGAAGAACGCCGTTGACCTCGGTGTATTCAAAGCTGCATCGATTAAAAGTCGCTTGCAGCTTTTTTTCTGTCAAACTGCAGAGAAATACTCCAATTAAGTAAATCGGTGTGTTTGTGAGTATATGAAAAACAATTTCGCGTCATATTCAGGGGAATTCGCGTTGAGAGACTGTTTTTTTCTATCACGTTATGATAAGATATCATCAACAAACGAATCATTATAAGGGGATGACACGTGATAGATGACAAGAATTTGATTGAGCTCATGAAAGCGCAGCGTTCTCCGCTTCCGTGTGGATTCGAGGAAAGATAGGATGCTGTCCTTCAGCAGATACTTGATGATTGCACGAAAGATAAGAGCCCTTTTGTTGAACGAGATCCCGCTGAAAAGGAGGCTTGATAAGACCAAAGCCTCCGGCGTTATAGGCTGGAGTTTGGAATACAAGAGAAAGAAGGTGGTTCCATTGGGCTGCTGAGAAAGTGGGAATGAAAAAAGTCCTTGCAAAACATGCTGGCAAGCACACATCGCATAAGCGATGATCGTTCTGCAAGAACCTGACTCATTATACCACAAAAGCGTGTCTTTGTACAATACAAGAATAAGATAAGGAGATATTACCATGAGGAAGTTTATCATTGCTGTTCTGGCGCTGGTTATGCTGCTGGCGGTTGCCGTGTCTGCGGGTGCCGAAAACACTATCGCCAAGGAGTTTACGATCAATAATGTGCCGTGTGAGAAGATTAACGATAGCGAACTGTATAGGTATCGTGGACAGGCATTTGTTGCCAAAACCAATGGCAACAATGCCATTAAGATCAAGCACTATGTTATGCAGATTGATGCCGATGAAACCAACCGTATTGCTGCGTATCGTCAGGATACTGGAAAAACCATGGGTGCGAGCTGGAAGCCTGCGGATAATACTTACTATCTGACTACTTCTAATGCGATTGTGAGTGGTCAGAACTATACTGCCGCAGCGCGTGGCAACACCAACTATGCTTCCCAGTATGATCTGACCACCATCACCATCAAGGGTGTCGTTCACTCCAATTAATGTTCTAGTTGTGGCATGTGTTCGATGATTCATTAATACTGATAGGCGGCTGATTTCAGCTGCCTATCAGTTAATCAAAGAGGAGGATAAGCATGAAAGTCTTATTTGTAATGCTCCTGATAACCATGTTGGGAAAGAGCAGCATAGGGAATGCCGATGGAGATTACTATACCCTTTCTGAAATTCGTCAGCAGGCCGTACAGGGATGGCATGAAAACTTATACGGACAAATATGGTCGAGTTAGACAAGTAGATATTGATGTCGAAGTATTTGGAGAAGAAAGCGCACCAGTATTAGTGGTGGGCTGGCCAGATGATGGTCTACAGCTTTTTATATTGGTGATACTTCACCAAGTGATGCGATCCTAGCAGCAGAAAAGGGAAACGGAGTAACGGTCTATCCTTTTGACTTTCCTACGGGGATGAAGATAGACCTCGATAAGCAATATCTTGAAGAATACGAAAATAATCTGACGCTTAGAGAGATGTATGATTTTGTTAAAGAACACTTACAAGCACAAGGTGTCGATCAGGAATATGTATGGGAGCAACCAAGAGTATTTAATATAGTGTATAGCCAAAATAAAGAAAACAGAGAGCGTACTTGTTCCTGGATACTATTCTATGTGGTTTTGGCCCAAGTATTTTGATTTTGCCTATTTTGTCGAATATAGCAAATTTTTTTGTGAGAGGCCTTGATGGCCCAGTCACATCTGCAAAACTGTATTTTTGATATGAGTAACTATACTGAGTATTATGGTGGCGGAACAAATTGGGATGTAAAAAGAAGTGATAGCGGAAGATATTCCGCTATGTTCTGTAGATAAAGTAATAGAGGGCGCACGAGAAATGATTGAGGAGGGTTATATCCATCAGGTGATTTCGCTGCGGTTCGGATATGTTGTGTATAGTGATCCAAATGATGAGTGGGGTAAACAACGATCTTTGTATGACATGGATACAATATGGTATCTGGTGCCTTCGTGGGTGATGGAGTGCTATATTTTGGAGAATCCGAAGGTGGATAAACTAGGAAAGTATCCTAATATTTGGGAGATGACGATTAATGCGCAAACAGGTGAAATGATAAATCACTTTGACAATAGTCTATATGGTCGCGGAGACGGACGGTACAAGGGTTTTATTTCGTGGGAGGATATAAGATAAAAGGAGAAAGTGATGCGAGAAGAATTCAGACGAGCGCTCATAGCGCCACAAGCACGCGCATCTTTTGTTGTTAGCTTTTTGACACTTGGGATATTCTTTAGCCTATTGGATTGGCGCGATTTTAGCCGACGAATGGCTGGAGTATCGTGAAAGTGCGCTGCATCTTTCAATAGGAGGCATTTTCTTTGGTGGGTTTATGCTGCTGCTTCCTTTTTGTGCTGCTTTTTAGCACACTCGACAAGCCAAACTGATGATATTAGTTCTGGTATCATGCGATGGGTATCGCTGAGAGGTTCAAAATAAATATATCCGGTTATGTTTGCATGGCCGTTGCTGCAACAACTACTTCAACAGCATTTGTGCTTCACGCGCTCTTTGTGGAACATAATTAAAAGTTGCCCATCGATCCCCAACATATCCTAATCATCAAATCTATTTTCAAAAGCTGCGTGTTCTACAACTGGTACACGATTTGTCATGGCCTTCCGGTATATATTGAGATGGCCATCGGCATCGCGTTTACAGCAAGTGTCTGGGCAGTTGTCGCATTAGCCATATCTGTCTGGGTACCGGATAAGTTGCTGACAGTCACCATCCCATCGTTTTTATATTATCTTTTGGAATGCGGATGTCATTACTTTTTTACCGGTATTAAGACGCCACATCCGGCAAATTTTGTTCAATGATGGTCTGACGATCGAAAAAGCGATTATCTCTGTCATCTCGTATCTGATAGTTTGGTGCATTAGTCTGTTTTGCTATTACATTGGATGTCAACGGAGGTGTCGAAATGCTTAATAAAGCACACAAAAGCACAAAGCGGCTGACATCAGGCATGTATGGACACCTCAGCTTGTGGGCGCATTCGTTGAGAACGGTACTCATGGCAGTGTTCATTCTGCTGATGACTTTATATGCTGGTTAGAAGTGTAAGGAAAAACAGCGTTGCCATGAATGGGTTCGAAGTTTACTTGGGAGAAACCCTGTTTTCCTATGCCAATATGGGTTTTAACCTAATCATGACAAGCGTTGCGCTTATGGTCATGATGTCGGAATTGCCCAAGAGAGTTTCATATCAAAACTATACCATAATACGCCTATCCAGGCGCAAGTGGTTGACATCTCTAGTTGTCTTTTGTGTAAGTGTGGTGTTGGTTTTTATCGCATGCATGCTTGCGTTTTCTGCGATTTTCTCACTTTCATTCGTGACTCCAGGCCATGGATGGAGCGATCTGGAGCGCCTTGCAGCGGATACAAACTATGCTCATGAATCGCAATATGTTACGCAGTACATTCGAGTTTTGTCTCCAATAGCAGCTTGTACGTTGGCTTCCTGCATCTTGTTCTTGTTCTGGTTGACAATGGCATTTCTAGATTTTGCTTTTTCTTTGGGGGCGCCTAACCTTGGATTGATCGTGTGGGGCGTATCTCTTTTTGCTCTTGAACATTACAATTGTTTGAAAGCTTACCGAATCAAATTACCGAGTCACTTTTTGCTACTTTAGAGCTGTTGCTTCACAGGTTCACGAACACCAGTTTGAGTTTATCGCGAAAGTGATTATTGGATATCTACTTCTTGAT
>VOFB01003947.1_pt1 | contig 12895 bp, 29 predicted proteins | sample 5384141 | NCBI WGS metagenome assembly VOFB01 (sample SAMN12384721, study PRJNA508395) | human gut metagenome | isolation source: healthy gut A | host: Homo sapiens | reverse complement strand
TCGTAATTATGAAAAAATAACACTACGCCTATCATATCTAATAAAACAGATATAAGAGGTGAAGATATTATAGATATGTCTCCTGATAAATGTTTTAGCATAAGTGGTGTAAAGCTACCTATCATAGAGCCTACAACCATATTTATTAATACAAAATAGCTATTACTACAGCCATATTTAAATTATCTAAGATTAAATAAGCCATTATTCCGATTATAATGGAACATAATAATCCTGTTATCAATCCAACAGCACCTTCTTTTTAGTACTGTTTTAAAATCTATATTTTCCTCATTATTGGATAAAGTCATTATTGTAAGTGATGAAGCCTGCATTCCAACACTTCCACCCATACCTAAAATTACAGGTACAAAGCATAGAAATTTAACATAAGTTAACCCTTCTACAAAAGTAGTTTTAGTTAATATGATAGCAGTGAATAATCCCCTATTAATATTAATATTAACCAAGGAATTCTAGCTCTTTACTGATGATGCTATTTGCTCTAACATAGTTGAATTTGGTTTTTCTGCGACATCTCTTTCATGTTCAGAAGACCCAGCCAATTTATATAAATCCTCTGTTGCTTCTTCCTCCATAACGTCTATTATATCATCGACAGTTATTATACCTTTTAGAACATTTTCTCTATCTACAACAGGTATAGCTATTAAATCGTATTTTGATACTAATTTTACTGCTAATTCTCTATCGTCGTCATCGTATACTGAGATAATATTTTCACTCATTAAATCTCCAACAACAACAGAATCTCTAGCTGTTATAAGTTCTCTAAGAGATAAAACACCTACTAGTTTTTCATCATTATCGACAACGTATATGTAGTAAATAGTCTCAGCATCTTCAGCATTTTTTCTCATATGCTCAATAGCCTCTTTAGCTGTCATATTTTCGTTAACTTCGATATAACCAGTAGTCATTATACCACCAGTTGATTCTTCTTCATATCCAAGAAGTTTTTAACGTCTTCGGCGTCTTCTTTATTTAATAGATTTATTATTCTTTGTCTTTCATCTTCGTCTAATTCGCTTAATATATCTGTTAAGTCATCAAGAGACATCTGTTCTAATATGTTTCTTCCATGTTGCACATCTATTAATGAAAGCATTGTTCTAAAAACTCTGAACCACTTTCTTCTAAAATAGATGCTGATACATCAATTGGCAAAACTTCAAAAAGCTTTTTACTTTCATTTCTTCATCTAAGTTTTCCATTACATCTAGTATATCCATTGTGTGATATTCTTCTAATAGTTCCCTTAGTTCCAATACTTTTATTGTTTTCTAATAAATCATTCACCTGTTCTAACAACAGTCTAGAATCATCATTTTTCCTATCCATATAATCCACCTTTATTTATCATTATATCCAAAAATCACTGATGTAATTTTGTAGATTTCTCCAGTTCTCTTTACTTTTACCCATAATTGGAGATTTATTTTTTGAACCTAATAAAAGCTCCATGTCTTCTCTTGCTGATTTCCCTATACCTTTTAATTTTCTACCGTTTTTCCTATTATGATACCTTTGTGAGAGTCTCTTTCACAGTATATAACAGCTGATATATCTACTATATCTTTGTCATTTCTTGATTTCATTCTCTCAACTTCTACAGCAACTCCATGAGGTACTTCATCATTTAAGTAGTGTAATACTTTTTCTCTTATTAATTCTGAAACAAGCACTCTTTCTGGTTGGTCTGTTATCATATAATCTGGGAAGTATTTTGGACCTTCTTCAAGATACTTTCCTATAACTTTTAATAGTTCATTTACATTTCTTCCTTTTAAGAGCTGATATTGGAACTATTTCTTTGAATACTTCTTCTTTTGAATATAAATGCATTAATTCAAATAACTCAGCTTCTTCTAGTTTGTCTATTTTGTTTAAAACTAATATAACTGGAGTTTTTATTCCTTTTTAAGTCTTCGATTATTTTTCTATCTCCAGGCCCGATTTTTTTAGAATCATCTACTACGAATAATACTAAATCAACATTTTTAAATGCATCTGTTGCTGATTTTACCATGAACTCGCCTAGTTTATTTTTTTGGTTTGTGTATACCTGGTGTATCCAAAAATACAATTTGGCAATCTTCATCAGTGTACACAGCTTGAATTGTGTTTCTTGTAGTTTGAGGTTTGTCACTCATTATAGCTATTTTTTTTCCCCTACTACGTTATTCATTAATGTTGATTTCCCTACGTTTGGTCTACCTACTATACTAACAAATCCTGATTTGAACATTTACATTTTCTCCTAACTTTCTGTCTTTTACTAATTTTGTTTATTTTGTCATTGCTTAAAAGTCACCCTTAGCAAAATAATTATGGTAATCATTTTCGATATTAATCTTATTCATATTCTTACCATAATACTATATTATAACACAAAGATATAATTTAACTATTATCTATTTGCTTTAATTAAATTTTTTTAATAAAAATTAAATATCTTAATTTGGAAGACGAGCATTGCTACTAATATTCCGAGCAATGCTCCCGCTATAGTCTCCCAAAATGTATGTATTTTACCTTCTATACGGCTTTGTGCTACTAACACAGCCATTATATATCCTAAAGCTGCTACAATTGGATTTTCTATAATCATTGTTATAGATGTTGCAAGTGCAAATGCAAGTGCCGCATGACCACTTGGCATTCCACCTTGAAGCGGTGTACCCGTAGCTGTAAGCGCCTTTACTACAACTACAGAAATTAAAACTAATACTATGCATATTAAAGTTACATGCGGATCTGATTTTCTGATTGAAACTATTACTGACTGAGATAAATGCATAAATTTATCATAAAAAATCAAATATCCCACTGCCACCGCATTTAATGATGCAATTAAAACTCCACCTGCTGCTACATCCTTTGCGATTTTTGCCAATGGATGAATCTCATTTGTAGTTAAATCTACTGCATTTTCTACAGCTGTATTAAACATTTCTGATACGATTACTAAACTTATTGATAGTAATAATATCATCATTTCTACTCTACTTAAATTTAGAAATAGACTTATTAAAAGTACTACTACTGCTATAACATAATGGATTTTCATATTTCTTTCGTGTTTAAATGTATATATAACACCTTCAATAGCTGCATTAAATGCCTTTATTATATTTTGGCGTGGTTTGTTTCTTTTCATAAAAACCTACTCCCTTGTTATTCCTAACTTGTTTAAAATATACTCTTCCTTTTGTCTCATTTCTTTTGTATTTTCTTCAGTATCGTGGTCATATCCTAATAAGTGGAACATACTGTGGCAAACTAAGAAGCATACTTCCCTTTCAAAGCTATGGTTGTACTCTTGACTTTGCTCAAACGCTCTTTCTAATGATATTACTATATCTCCTAGAGATTCTTCTCCAAAATCTATACCAAATTCATCTTCTACTAAAAGAGGGAATGATAATACGTCTGTCGCTCTGTCTATTCCTCTATATTCATTATTTAATTGATGTATTTCTTTATTATCTACAAAAGATAAGCTTACTTCATAATTATCATCATAATCTTCATAATCTAAACATTCTAATATAATATCTTTTATTTTTTCTATTAATTCTTCGCTAACTTCTAATTTGTCTTGTCTATCGTCTATTATTAATTCCATAAATTCACCTACTATTTTAAATTTATCTTTCTATTTATTTTATATAGGAAATTATTTAATCCTATATTTGTTATTATCTTTATAATTTATTTTTAAATTCTTATCTTCTAGAATTTTTCATTGTTTTTCTTTTTTTTTTTTACTTTTTTTTTGAATTCTTCTTTTTTTTCATACTTATCGTATGCTTTTATTATTCTTTGAACTAATTCATGTCTTTACAACGTCTTTTCTGTAAGTTCTATTTTACCAATTCCTTTTATATTTTCAAGTATAGTAGTAGCTTGAACTAGCCCACTTCTCTTTTATCAGGTAAATCTGTTTGAGTTATATCCCCAGTTACTACGGCCTTTGAACCAAATCCAAGCCTTGTTAAGAACATCTTCATCTGTTCTGGAGTTGTATTTTGAGCTTCATCTAGTATTATAAATGCATTATCTAAAGTTCTACCTCTCATAAAAGCAAGTGGTGCAACTTCTATAGTTCCTCTTTCTAAAAACTTATTAACTCTTTCACCACCAAGCATATCGAATAATGCGTCGTATAATGGTCTTAAATATCGATCTACCTTATCTTTTAAATCTCCTGGTAAAAATCCTAAACTCTCTCCTGCCTCTACTGCTGGTCTAGTTAATACAATTCTATTTACTTCGTCCTTTTAAAAGCACTAACAGCCATCGCAACTGCCAGATAAGTTTTACCTGTACCAGCTGGTCCTATTCCGAAGGTTATATCGTTTTGGTTTATTAATTCGATATATTTCTTTTGTCCAAGAGTTTTAGGTTGAACTGCTTTTCCCTTTTTAGTTACTACGATGACATCGTCTAATTCTTTTATCATCATTTCACTACCTTCAAGCAATAATGATAAACTGTAAGTAACTGACTGTTTATCTAGTGATTTTCCTTTTATAACAGTATCTTGTAATTCAGTCATAAGCTTATATGCTAAGTCTACGTTTTTTTCTTCACCCATTAAAACAATATTACCTTCTCTTAAAATAACATCAATACTTAATGTATCTTCTATTAATTTAATATTTTCATCGAAGTTTCCAAATAATTCTCTTTCAAATTCTTGTTCTGCAATTAAAAATTTTCTTTGTGTTATCAATTAAATTGTGCCTCCTTAAAAGTTTTACCCTTTTTTATTCATATATTTTATTAATTATTCTTCGTTTCATCATCTTTGTTATTTTGTTGTTGTTCAAATTCATTTTTATATCATTTATAGGTCTTTTAGTTGGGTTAGATGGCACTGGTTCTCCATCTTCACTCTTGCTATTTTCTTGTAAAATTTGATTTATTTCTTGCTTACTAAGAGAATATACTTTGGATATATCTTCACTTGCTTGTACTGTTACAATATATTCTAACATATTTTTACTTACTTTATGTTGATAATTTACATCCCCATTTTTGCAGATGCAGGCATCATATAGTATAAATCTTTTAATGCTTTTGTTTTAATTCTTCTTTTAATTTGTTTGAATCTACTTCAACTTGTTTTTTTTGCACTTCATAAAATGTGCTCACTACTATCTTAATTGGGAAAGTATAATTGCCAAGTTTAATATCTTTAGTTTTATTTTCAATTATGTAATCTTTATATTTTATATTTCTATTTATTTCAAATTCTTTGTCATAAAAAGTTATAGTGTATACGTTTTTGCTCTTGCCTGTCTTTTTATTTTTTGTTTCTATGTACGATTTTTTTTGAACACTCTCATAAAAGTTGTCGCCCATACTTCCGGCATAGATGTGGTATTTGCACCCTGAATTAGAAGATCTCCTTTTTTGACTATATCCCCACTTGAACAACAGCTTCTCCACTTCTTGCAATTACCTTCTCTATTATACCATTTTTAGATGCAATAATATTACAATAATTAGAATTAGCTACTTTTGTACTCTCATCATCTTTTTTTTTTGTAACTGTTACAAATACATTTGTTCCCTTTACATTGATAGATAAGTACGCAACTTCGTCTATTTCCTGCATTATATGATCTCTAATAATTTTTTCTATCTATTGTCTTTTAAATACTCAGGTTTTAATCCACATTCTTCTAATTCTGCCTTTAATACTTTTTTATCTATACCTGCAGGACAGTCTATGTATATATCTGTTACAAATTGAGTTGTAGAAAGAAGTAATAAAAGAGATACTATTGCAGAAAAAACCATTGTTTTGTATTTATATATTCTTCTTGCTAAAATGGAATTCCTGTTTTTTGTTTTATTTTAACCTCAAACTTATTACCTCTATACATATTTTTTATTTTTTCAAATCACTTCTAGATACACTAAATTCTACTTTTGTTTTATCAATTCTTTTTACATTATAAATAGGTACTCTATTTTTACAAATAAAATTCAAATATTTCTCTGTATCTATCCCTTCCACAACTAATACATAATATCCTTTAATATAATTAATCAATTTTATTCCTCCCCTTAATCAACATATTCTAGAGAATAAATTATTCCCTTTATGCCTATCTCCCCTTCGTTTATATACTTTAGAACAAGTTTATCGCCAGTTATTTTAACTATTTTTTTTCTTTTGTCTTTATTCTTATTAAATTATTATCAAATTCAACTATATTTACGTAATTTTCTATACTCAAAAACGTATTACTAACAATAGTAATAATAGGTTTTATAACTTGTAAATCTGATGATATCTCCATAAACTTCCTCCTTAAATAGATTTTCTTCATATATTTTATGAATTTAAATGCTTATAAATGTTATATGTTATATATTATGTATATGACACAAACTCTTTTTAATATTTAAACAAAAAATTACTACCCTATAGGTAGTAAACTTATTTATTTAATATCCATATAAAAATAGCTTAAAAATATTACAAAAAATATCCAAAGTAAATAAGGTATGTTTATTAAACTTGCTCTTTGATCTACTTTATAAAATTTATAAATCATTGCTATAAGGACAAGACCTAAAAGTATGCTTTCTATAAATGCAACAAATCTTAAGTTTAATCCAAAGAACAATATACTCCATAGAAAATTTAAAACTAATTGAAGATAATAAAAGAACATAGCATCATTTATTTTTTGAGTACTTTTCTTTGAACTTAGAATTATGTACGCTGATATACCCATCAAGATATATAATATGGGCCAAATAATAGGAAATACTGATGCCGGAGGAGAAAAATCCGGTTTTATTAATTGCATATACTGCATTTTAAAAGGCATTTGAGATAGTAAAACTGCAATTGAACTACTTAGTATACCTGTTACTAGTGCAATAGCAACACATATAATAAATTTTTTTATCTCTTTAACAGATATAATCAATATTTTCACCTTCCTAATAATTATTAAATATAAATCACTAAGTTTTTAATTTATTTTTATTTTAAAATTCTTTTATAATAATTATGTAGAAGGATTTAAATATATTACACTATAAATTTTATAGACTTATTTATTTTACAGTGTAAATTTTATAGTTTTATTTATTATTTTAATAGATATAATCTTATATTATTTGACGAAATTTGTTTTTTTATTGTTTTTAAAAACGTAAAAAGGTCTAGAATATTATTCTAGACCTTTTAATCTATTGTAAGTTTTTTCTAACTAATTCATTTATTAGCTTTCCATCAGCACGCCCTTTTACTTTAGGCATTATTGATGACATAATATGCTTCATATCTTTCATTGAAGTAGCTCCAACTTCTGATATAGTAGCAATTACGATTTCGTTTAGTTCTTCTTCGCTTAATTGTTGAGGTAGGTACTCTTTTAAAACTTCTATTTCAGCTTCTGCTTGAGTCGCTAAATCTTCTCTTCCGGCTTTTTTAAACTCGTCTAGAGAATCTTTTGTTTGTTTTAGTAGTTTAGCTATTATGTCGATTACTTGAGAATCGTCTAGCTCAACCCTATTATCAACTTCAAATTGCTTAATTGAAGCCCTAATTAAAGTTACTACTGATTTTTAGTATTATCTTTGTTTTTCATAGAAGACTTTAGATCTTCTTGTAACTTTTGTTTAAGGGACATTCCCTTCACCTCTTTATTTCATATTACTACTTTTAGATATTACTATCTTTTAGCATTTTTTCTTCTAGCTGCTTCAGCTTTTTTCTTACGTTTAACACTTGGTTTATCATAGTGTTCTCTTTTTCTTACTTCTGACATTATGCCAGACATAGCGCATTGACGTTTAAATCTTCTTAAAGCACTATCTAATGATTCATTTTCTCTTACTCTTACTTCTGACATTCTTTTTTCCCTCCCTCCGATTTCGCGAATTATGTATAAAAAATCGTGTTAGTCCTTACAAAACCTCTGCGATTTCATACTTGTATATTATAAACTATATTTTTATATTTATCAAGTATTTTAATTAAATATAAAATGAAATTATTAATATACAAGAACATTTTTACTTTTTTCACCAAAAACATTCAATTTATTTGGCATCTTTTTCATACATTGGAAGTTTATTTCCAGCTAACACGTGGAAATGAATGTGTTTTACCTCTTGACCACCATCAGAACCGCAGTTATTTATTATTCTAAATCCTTTATCTGCAAATCCTTTTTCTTTTGCTATTATATTAATTACTTTATGAATATGTGCAATAATATCCATATCTTCTTCATTAACATCTATCATACTATCATAGTGTTTTTTTAGGTATTACTAAAATGTGATATGGTGCAACAGGGTTTATATCATTAAATGCTAAAACCTTGTCATCTTCATATACTATATCGCCTGGTATTTCTCTATCTATTATTTTACAAAATAAACAGTCCATCCCCTCTACACCTCCTGTCTAATTATATGTATTTCTACATACTATACCAAAAATTCCTTCTAAGAATTCATTTTTTTACATCTGTTATTTTTACTTTTAAAATTTGTTCTGATAAATCTTTATCGCTTTCTACTATAACTTTAACATAGTTTTCTGTTAAACCTTCAAATTTATTATCTCCAACTTTTTGTTCAAATAATACATTAAATTCTTTGTCTAACATTTTTTGCCCAAATTTTTTTGAAGTTTTCTTCGTTTAATTGAAGTAATTTTTCACTTCTTTCATGTTTTGTGCTTGGGTCTACTTGATTTTCCATAGTAGCAGCTGGTGTTCCTTTTCTTGGTGAATATTTGAAGATATGCATATGAGTAAGTTCTATATCTTTTAAGAACTCATATGTTTTATCAAATTCTTCATTTGTCTCACCTGGGAATCCAACTATAACATCTGTAGTTATAGATACATTTGGTATAGCTGCTCTCAGTCTATCTACTATTGTTTTATATTCTTCTGTTGTATATCTACGTTTCATTCTTTTTTAAAGTTTCATCACATCCACTTTGAAGTGATAAGTGGTAGTGTGGACAAACTTTATCCATAGCTGAAACTGCTTCTACAAATTCATCTGTAAATAATATAGGTTCAACAGAGCTAAGTCTTATTCTCTCTATTCCTTCTATATCATTTATTTGTTTGATTACGTCTAGAAGTTTTATATCAGTTTCTTTTATGTCTTTTCCATAAGATGCAACATGTATTCCTGTTAAAACTACTTCTTTATATCCATTAGCTGCAAGATTTTCTACTTCTTTAACTATACTTTCTAAATCTCTACTTCTAACTCTACCTCTTGCATATGGTATTATGCAGTATGAACAGTATCTATCACATCCATCTTGTATTTTTAAGAAAGCTCTAGTTTTTCCGTTAGTTTTGTTTATTTCGATTTCTTCGAAAGCTTTAACTTTCATTATATCGTCAACTGTACTAACTTTTCTGCTTGCATCGATTTTTTAACTTCTTCTACGATTTTTTTTCTATCATTTGTACCCATAACAAGATTTACTTCGTCTATTGAAAGTATTTCTTCTGGAGATACTTGTGAATAACATCCAACTACAGCGATTATCGCGTCTGGATTTTTCTTTTTCATTCTTCTTATATATTGTCTTGATTTTCTATCACTCATATGAGTTACTGTACAAGTATTTATAACATAAACATCTGCATAATCTTCTGTTTCTGCTTTTTTCATATCCTTCTTTTCGAATAATTCAAGCATTGCTTCTGTTTCGTATTGGTTTACTTTACACCCTAAAGTATAAAATGCCACTCTTTTCATTAAATATTTCCTCCTAAGTCACTTAGTTCATATAAAACTATTGAAGAAGCGACTACTGATGCAGTTTCCGTTCTCAATATTCTCGGTCCTAATGATACAACTTTAGAATCTATATCTTGAATATTTTCTATTTCTTCTTCTTCAAATCCACCTTCAGGTCCTACAAAGATTCCTATTGTATTTATATCGGCATCTTTAATTGCACTTTTTATAGATACAGTTCTTTCATTTTCATAAGGACATATATTCATATCGTTGTTTTCATGTCTTCTAAAGCTTCTTTAAATGATAAAACACCTCTTAATTTAGGTATCTTACCTCTTTTACTTTGTTTAGCAGCCTCATACATAATTCTTTCCCAACGCTCTATTTTTTGCCTTCTTTTTGTCGTCAACTTTGACTACACTTCTCTTTGTAGATACTAAAATAACTTCATCAACTCCAACTTCCGTAAGTTTTTGAAGTATTAATTCCATTTTAGTACTTTTAGGAAGACCTTGATATAGTTTTACTTTTAAGTCTGATTCTCTTTTTATTTCTCTTTTTTTCGATTATATCTAAATCTACTTGCTCTTTGTTTATTTCTGTTATTTCACAGATGTATTCAGAGTTGTCATTATCACATATTTCTAATTTTTCACCGATTTTACATCTTAAAACTTTAGATATATGTTTTACATCTTCCTACTATTACACATGTGTTGTTTTCTAAATTAATGTTATTTTTGTCTACAAAAAATCTATCCATTATTTCACCTACTTAAGTTTAGAAACTATAGCTGACCATTCACCTAATCTTTCAACTTTAACTATTTCAAACCGTTTTCTTCTAATGCTTCACAAACTTCATCTATTTTAGCAAGTATTATACCAGAAGATATAAATACACCATCTTCTTTTAAGAATTTACTTACGTCTTTAGCAAGTATTTTTATTATATCTGCTATTATGTTTGCAACTATTACGTCTGCTTTAGAGTCTACAACTTCAAATAATGAACCGTGTTTAACTACTACTTTATCTGATACATGGTTTATTTCACAGTTTTCTTTTGATACTTTTACTGCTACTTCAGTCTAAGTCACCTGCTACTACTTCTACCTAACTGTGCAGCTGCAATTGGTATACCACTACCACAACCTATATCAAATACAGTTTTTGTTTCGTCTACATAGTTTTCTAATTCTCTTATACACATAGAAGTAGTCCTCATGAGTTCCTGTTCCGAATGCCATCCCTGATTAATTCTATTATTAAGTCACCTTCTTGTTTTTCATAAACTCTTCCCAGCTAGGTTTTACAACTATTTTTTTACCTACTTTTGTTGGTTTGTAGTATTTTTTCCATTCGTTTGCCCAGTCTGATTCATTAACATTACTTAATGATACAGAACCTTCTCCTATATCTAATCCGAATGATGGTAATAGAGATATTCTAGCTTTTACTGTTTCGATTAATTCTAATACATTTCTTTCTTCTGGTATGTAAGTTTTATAAGTACTCCGTCTTGTCCACTTTTGTTAAATACTTCTTCTTCAACATAATCCCAATCTAGTTCATTTTTCTTTTGGAATAAGAAGTCTTTTTGGGTCTTCTATCATAACCCTCCACATCTTTCTTCCATTAATATGTTACTTATTGCTTCTACAGCTTCTGTAGTAGTTTTTTTATAGTTACTTCCTGTCCAATTCATAATATAATTATCTTCCTTTCTAGGTTTTATTATTTAAAGTTATAATTTTATACTTATGATTTTTCAATTTTAAAAAATTTCATTTAATTATTATATCATATTTAATCTATTGGTTAATTACTAAATTACATCTATCGCCAAAATTCTGTAATTTTTTTAGTTTTAAATCATATAATTAACAGTTTTTTCTGTATTTATATATTTTGTCCTAAATATTGTAATTTTATAATTCATACAAAAAACTTCTTTATAGATTTAATAACCAGTATTTCTCTTATTAAAACTTTTTTTTTTTAAATTTTTAGCAAAAAAAAGTATTTTAAATAAATAACTATTTAAAATACTTTTTAAATAAATTTATTTCTTTAAATTTTTGAAAAAGTGTCTATCTTGTTCTTCCAATTCCTCTGTTTTCGTGGACTTTGTTTCCTGCAAGATTCATCAAATTTTCTTAATAATTCTTTTTTTGATCTTCATTTAATTTTTTTTAGGTGTATCTATTATAACTTTAACGTATTGGTCACCTCTAGAATTACTTCTTAATTTAGGTATACCTTTTTCTAAGTCTAAATACTGTTCCTGTTTGAGTTCCTTCAGGTAAAGTGTATGAAACTTTTTCCGTCTAGTGTAGGTACTTCTAATTTATCCCCCTAATGCCGCTTGAGTAAATCTTATTGCATTTCATAAACGTCGTATTTCCTTCTCTTTGTGAATATATCGTGTTTTTGTACGTTAACTACGATATATAAATCTCCTCTAGGACCGGCCTTTTTCTCCTACTTCACCTTGACCAGAAAGTTTTATCATTTGACCATCATCTATACCTGCTGGTATATCAACCCCTATTGTCTTAGTTTTTACGCTACCTTTTCATGACATTTGTTACATGGTGATTCATTTATTTCCTTCACCATCACATGTAGAACATGTTCTTTGGCTAGCTATATTACCGAATGGAGTTCTTTGAACACTTTGAACTGTTCCTGAACCAGCACCCGAGACCAAAGTTTTCTTAGATGTTCCTGGTCTTGCTCCACTACCATGACATTCTTCACATTCTTCACTTATTTATTTTAACTTTTTTTTTTTACCGAATGCAGCATCTTCAAAACCAATAGTAACTGATTGTCTTGGCGTCTGCACCACGTTTTGGTCCTCTTTCTTCAGATGAAGAACCTCCGAATCCGCCTCCAAAGCTAGAACCGAATATCTCCGAATATATATTCGAATCCACCGAAGCTACCTTCCTCCGAATCCGCCGAATCCTTGACCGCCGCCAACCGCCTTTGACCATTTAACTTCGTCGTCCAAATCTATCATAAGTATCTCTTTTTTTCTTCATCAGAAAGAACTTCATGTTTCATTTATTTTTGAATTTTTCTTCAGCATCTTTATCACCAGGATTTTTGT
>VOFB01002291.1_pt1 | contig 12919 bp, 13 predicted proteins | sample 5384141 | NCBI WGS metagenome assembly VOFB01 (sample SAMN12384721, study PRJNA508395) | human gut metagenome | isolation source: healthy gut A | host: Homo sapiens | reverse complement strand
CACCGTCCGCAATGCACAGGGCGGCGTGGACAACTACCCGCTGGTCAAGTTTGCCCGCTCCAACGCAGGCACCTGGCGAGAGCGTCAAGGCTGGTCAGGTGCTGGCCGACGGCCCCGCAATGCGCAACGGTGAGATCTCTCTGGGTAAGAACGCCCTGATCGGCTTTATGACCTGGGAGGGCTACAACTACGAGGACGCTGTCCTGCTGAACGAGAAGATCGTCCGCGAGGATGTGTACACCTCGATCCATATTGAAGAGTACGAGACCGAGTCCCGTGACACCAAGCTCGGACCTGAGGAGATCACCCGTGATATCCCCAACGTCTCCGAGGACGCTCTGAAGGATCTGGACGAGCGCGGCATCATCCGCATCGGTGCCGAGGTCAAGAGCGGCGACATCCTGGTCGGCAAGGTCACCCCGAAGGGTGAGACCGAGCTGACCGCTGAGGAGCGCCTGCTCCGCGCCATCTTTGGCGAGAAGGCCCGCGAGGTCCGTGATACCTCTCTGCGTGTGCCCCACGGCGAGTACGGCATCATCGTGGATGTCAAGGTCTTTACTCCGGAGAACAGCGATGAGCTGCAGCCCGGCGTCCGCGAGGTCGTCCGCTGCTACATCGCTCAGAAGCGTAAGATCAGCGTCGGCGATAAGATGGCAGGCCGTCACGGCAACAAGGGTGTCGTTTCCCGCATCCTGCCGCAGGAGGATATGCCCTACCTGCCCGACGGCACCCCGCTGGACATTGTGCTGAACCCCCTGGGCGTTCCTTCCCGTATGAACATCGGTCAGGTGCTGGAAGTCAACCTGGGCTACGCTGCCAAGGCATGCGGCATCAAGGTTATGACCCCCGTGTTCGATTCCGCTCGCGAGAACGACATCGGCGATACCTTCGACACCGCCCGTGAGCTGTGGCATGGTGAGAATGCTCCCGCATATCCCACCAAGCTGCCCAAGATCATGGGTGAGAAGGGTCACATCATCGACTTCTCCAAGATCGAGCTGGACCGCGATGGCAAGACCACCGTTTACGATGGCCGTACCGGCGAGAAGTTCGATAACCGCGTTACCGTTGGTTATATGTACTACCTCAAGCTGCATCACCTGGTCGATGATAAGATCCATGCCCGTTCCACCGGCCCCTACTCTCTGGTCACCCAGCAGCCTCTGGGCGGCAAGGCCCAGTTCGGCGGCCAGCGCTTCGGCGAGATGGAGGTCTGGGCTCTGGAAGCTTACGGTGCCGCTTACACCCTGCAGGAGATCCTGACCGTGAAGTCGGATGACGTGGTGGGCCGTGTGAAGACCTACGAGGCCATCGTCAAGGGCGAGCCCATCCCGCAGCCGGGCATCCCCGAGTCGTTCCGCGTCATGCTCAAGGAACTGCAGTCTCTGGGTCTGGACGTTGTGGTCCAGGACAAGGACGGCAACGAGATCGATATGCGCCAGAACTTCGACGACGAAGAGACCGGCTTCGATATGCGTGATGTTGCCGGCACCGAGACTGTTACCAACGAGAACGAGCTGCTGAACGATTACACCATCAAGGATGCTGACGCAGGCTTCGATGATCCTTCTGTGCTGGAAGATGACAACTCCGGCAGTGCGGCTCCCGCTTCCGACGAAGTGGATTTTTAACTAGAGATTAAGAAAGGGTTCGTTTCATGGAAAACAACGTTTTCGATTCGATCAAAATCGGCCTTGCCTCTCCTGACCAGATCCGCAACTGGAGCTACGGCGAGGTGAAGAAGCCTGAGACCATCAACTACCGCACCCTGAAGCCGGAGCGCGACGGCCTGTACTGCGAGCGCATTTTTGGACCTACCAAGGACTGGGAGTGCCACTGCGGCAAGTACAAGCGCATCCGCTACAAGGGCAAGATCTGCGATCGCTGCGGTGTCGAGGTCACCAAGGCAAAGGTTCGTCGTGAGCGCATGGGCCACATTGAGCTGGCCGCGCCCGTCAGCCACATCTGGTACTTCAAGGGCATTCCCAGCCGCATTGGCCTGATGCTGGACATCAGCCCCCGCCTGCTGGAGAAGGTTCTGTACTTTGCAAGCTATATCGTTACCAACCCCGGTCTGACCCCGTTGGAAAAGAAGCAGCTGCTGACCGAGAAAGGAATACCGCGAAATGCGTGAGCGCTACGGCGATGAGTTTGAGGCCGCCATGGGTGCTGAGGCGATCCAGGATCTGCTGAAAGAGATCGATCTGGATCAGCTGAGCGCTGAGCTGACCGCTGAGGTGGAGAAGTCCTCCGGCCAGAAGCGTGTCCGCATCCTGAAGCGTCTGGAGGTCGTGGAGGCTTTCCGCATTTCGGGCAACCGTCCCGAGTGGATGGTCATGGACGTGCTGCCCGTGCTGCCCCCTGACCTGCGCCCCATGGTCCAGCTGGACGGCGGCCGTTTTGCCACCTCCGACCTGAACGACCTGTACCGCCGTGTCATCAACCGCAACAACCGTCTGCGCCGCCTGCTGGAGCTGGGTGCGCCCGACATCATCGTGCGCAACGAGAAGCGTATGCTGCAGGAGGCTGTGGACGCCCTCATCGACAACGGCCGCCGTGGCCGTCCCGTCACCGGCCCCAACAACCGCCCACTCAAGAGCCTTTCTGACCTGCTCAAGGGCAAGCAGGGCCGGTTCCGCCAGAACCTGCTGGGCAAGCGTGTTGACTACTCTGGCCGTTCCGTTATCGTCGTCGGCCCTGAGCTGAAGATGGACCAGTGCGGTCTGCCCAAGGAGATGGCTCTGGAGCTGTTCAAGCCCTTCGTCATGAAGGACCTGGTCGAGAAGGGTGTTGCCAACAACATCAAGTCTGCCCGCAAGATGGTCGAGCGCGCAAAGCCCGAGGTCTGGGACAGCCTTGAGACTGTCATCAAGGGCCACCCCGTCCTGCTGAACCGCGCACCTACCCTGCACCGTCTGGGCATCCAGGCCTTCAATCCGGTGCTGGTGGAGGGCCGTGCAATCAAGCTGCACCCGCCTGGCCTGTACCGCGTTCAACGCCGACTTCGACGGCGACCAGATGGCAGTCCATCTGCCCCTGGGCGAGGATGCCTGCCGCGAGGCCAAGATGCTGATGCTGGCTTCCGGCAACCTGCTGAAGCCCTCTGACGGCGCACCTGTCACCGTTCCTACGCAGGATATGATCCTGGGCAGCTACTACCTGACCACCGTTCGTGAGAACGATGAGGGCGCAGGCAAGGTGTTCCGCGATGAGAACGAGGCTCTGATGGCTTACGCTGAGCACATCGTCACCCTGCACGCACCCATCAAGGTGCGCCGCACCATGACCATCGACGGCGTGGAGCGCACCGGTCTGGTGGACGCCACCGTCGGCCGCATCATCTTCAACAACCCTGTTCCTCAGAATCTGGGTTATATCGACCGCACTGACCCTGAGCACTGGCTGGAGTACGAGGTCAGCTTCCGCGTGACCAAGAAGACCCTGCCCGACATCATTTCCCGCTGCATGACCCGTAACGGCAGCCGCAAGTGTGCTAAGATGCTGGACGCCATCAAGGCTCAGGGCTACAAGTACTCTACGCTGTCCGCCATCTCCGTTGCTGTCTGTGACGCTGTCATCCCGCCCCAGAAGGACGAGCTGATCGCCGACGCTGACAAGCAGGTCTCTCAGGTCAGCAAGCTGTTCAACCGCGGCCTGATCTCCGAGAACGAGCGCTACTCCCAGACCATCAACATCTGGCAGGCTACCACCGATAAGGTCTCCAAGGCTCTGGCTGCAAACCTGCCCGAGGACAACGAGATCTTCATGATGGCGGACTCCGGTGCGCGTGGTTCTATGAACCAGATCAAGCAGCTGGCCGGCATGCGCGGCCTGCTGGCAAACACCGCCGGTAAGACCATCGAGATGCCCATTCGTGCGAACTACCGCGAAGGTCTGAATATCCTGGAATACTTCGTTTCTGCTCGTGGCGCTCGTAAGGGTCTGGCCGATACCGCTCTGCGTACCGCTGACTCCGGCTACCTGACCCGTCGAATGGTCGATGTCTCTCAGGAAGTTATCGTCCGCGAGATCGACTGTGGTACCACCGATGGCCTGTGGGTCTCCGAGATCCACGAGGGCAAGGAGAAGATCGAGAGCTTCCGTGAGCGTATCATCGGCCGTTACGCCGTGGGCGATGTCCTCGACCCCGTCACCGGCAAGGTCATCGTTCCCGAAGGCAAGATGATCGACCTCTACGATGCAAACGACATCGAGGCCGCAGGCATCACCAAGCTGAAGATCCGCAGCCTGCTGACCTGCCGCGCCAAGATCGGCGTCTGCGCGCACTGCTACGGCAGCGATATGGCAAACGGTGAGCCCGTCCAGCTGGGCGAGGCCATCGGCGTCATCGCCGCAGAGTCCATCGGCGAGCCCGGTACTCAGCTGACCATGCGTACGTTCCATACCGGTGGTATTGCATCGGCTGAAGATATTACTCAGGGTCTTCCCCGTGTCGAGGAGCTGTTCGAGAGCCGCCGTCCCAAGAGCATGGCTATCATGAGCGAGATCTCCGGTGTCGTTTCTCAGGACGATACCAAGAAGAATGTCGTCGTCAAGGTCACCGGCAAGGACGAGAACGGCGCAGAGGTCGTCAAGAGCTACTCCATCCCGTTCACCCAGCACGCACGCGTGATGCCGGGCGACCGCGTGGAGAAGGGCGACATCATCACCCGTGAAGGCGTCCTGTATCCTCAGGACATTCTGGCCATCAAGGGTCTGAGCGATGTTCAGAACTACCTCATCAGCGAGGTCCAGAAGGTCTACCGTCTGCAGGGCGTTGAGATCAACGATAAGCATATCGAGGTCATCGTCCGTCAGATGTGCCGCAAGGTCCGCGTGACCGACTCCGGCTCTTCTGACCTCATCGGCGGTGCTCTGGCAAACCGCCTGGAGGTCGAGAACATCAACGCCGAGCTGCAGAAGCGCATCGACGCCGGTGAGAGGGCATCAAGCTGGTCGAGTATCAGCAGGTGCTGCTGGGCATCACCAAGGCTGCTCTGGCAAACGAGTCCTTCCTGTCTGCTGCCTCCTTCCAGGAGACCACCCGCGTGCTGACCGACGCTGCCATCAAGGGCAAGGTAGATCCGCTGCTCGGCCTGAAGGAGAACGTCATCATCGGTAAGCTCATCCCCGCAGGTACCGGTCTCCCGGAGGTGCGTGAGGATCTGAAGCGCCGTGAGGAAGAGCGCGACGCCGAGGTCGCCGCTGAGCTGGCCGCCGCTGCACAGTGATGCAGGCATGATCCGGTAACCCAAATAAAACAATGGAAGCCGCTCCGTGGGCAGATGCCTGCTGGGCGGCGGGACTTTTGCGCGCTGGGACGCCAGGGAAGGGAAAAAAGGGGCATTGATTTTTATCAAAAAGAGTCCGTCAGAAAAAATCTGGAATAAATGCAAAAATCTTTGGCAAAAAACTGTTGACATCCGGATGAAAAGCGAGTATTATATAACTGTTGCGCGTCCCTCACGGGGATAGTGCGGCAAAAAAGTCGGAAACATCCGATGTGCATTATTAAGAAAGGAGAAAACCAATGCCTACTTTTAACCAGCTTGTACGCAAGGGCCGTCAGGTTCTGGCTACCAAGAGCACCGCTCCCGCACTGCTGAAGAGCTACAATTCTCAGAAGAAACAGTATTCTGATCTGAATAGCCCCCAGAAGCGTGGTGTCTGCACCGCTGTCCGTACCATGACCCCGAAGAAGCCTAACTCTGCTCTGCGTAAGGTTGCTCGTGTCCGCCTCACGAATGGTATCGAGGTCACCTCTTACATTCCCGGTATCGGCCATAACCTGCAGGAGCACTCCGTCGTGCTGATCCGTGGCGGCCGTGTTAAGGACCTGCCCGGTGTGCGTTACCACATCATCCGTGGTACCCTGGATACTCAGGGTGTGGCAGGCCGTAACCAGGCCCGCTCCAAGTACGGCGCGAAGCGTCCTAAGGCCGGTGCTGCGAAGAAGTAATTAAGGACGAACCGCCATAAACGGCTTTCCATTATATAAATAACAAGTCTGCAATGCAAGATGAGGGGGCAACAGTTTATGTAAGGTCAGCTCTTTGTGACACAACGGGAGTTTTATTACTTTCGAGTACCGATGATATCATTCTGTGAAGGAGGGAAGAAAGATGCCTAGAAGAGGTAACATTGCTAAGCGCGATGTCTTAGCTGATCCTATTTACAATTCCAAGATGGTCACTCGTCTGGTCAACAGCGTGATGCTGGATGGCAAGAAGGGCGTCGCTCAGAAGATCGTTTATGAAGCTTTCTCCATGATTCAGGAGAAGACCGGCAACGATCCTCTGGAGACTTTCGAGAAGGCGATGGAGAACATCATGCCCAGCCTCGAGTGCAAGACCCGCCGCGTTGGTGGCGCCAACTACCAGGTTCCTCTGGAAGTGAGCCCCGCCCGCCGCGAGACCCTGGGCCTGCGCTGGCTGACTGCTTACAGCCGCAGCCGTGGTGAGAAGACCATGGCACAGCGTCTGGCTGCTGAGATCATGGATGCTGCCAACAACACTGGTAACGCCGTGAAGAAGCGCGAGGATACCCACAAGATGGCCGAGGCCAACAAGGCTTTCGCTCATTTCCGTTATTGATCTGTTCTGTAGGAGGTTAATTTCATGGCTACTCCCAGAGAAGTTTCTCTTCAGATGACGAGAAATATCGGCATTATGGCCCATATCGATGCCGGTAAGACGACGACCACCGAGCGTATTCTGTACTACACCGGCATCAATCATAAGATCGGCGAAGTTCATGATGGCGGCGCTACCATGGACTGGATGGTTCAGGAGCAGGAGCGTGGTATCACCATCACTTCCGCTGCCACCACCTGCTACTGGAGCCATTCTGAGACCCAGAAGGATCCCGTTGCATTTAAGAAGAACCGTCACCGCATCAACATCATCGACACTCCGGGCCACGTGGACTTCACTGTTGAAGTTCAGCGCTCCCTGCGCGTTCTGGACGGTTCTGTGACCGTTCTGGCCGCCAAGGGTGGTGTCGAGCCGCAGTCTGAGACCGTTTGGCGTCAGGCTGACGAATACAAGGTTCCCCGTATGGTGTACGTCAACAAGATGGATACCATGGGTGCCGACTTCTTCCGCTGCATCAAGATGCTGCACGATCGTCTGCACGCCAACGGCGTGGCCATCCAGCTGCCGATCGGTCAGGAAGATACCTTCCGTGGTATCGTTGACCTGGTTGACATGAACGCTGAGGTCTACTACGACGACATGGGCAACGACATGCGCACCGAGGAGATCCCTGAGGATATGCGTGAGCAGGCTGAGGAGTATCACAACATCCTGATCGAGGCTGTTGCTGAGAACGTCGAAGAGCTGATGGAGAAGTACCTCGAGGGCGAGGAGATCACCAAGGCTGAGCTGAAAGCCGCTATCCGCAAGGAGACCATCGCGAACACGCTGGTGCCTGTGACCTGCGGCTCTTCCTACAAGAACCGCGGCGTGCAGAAGCTGCTGGACGCTATCGTGGACTATATGCCCGCTCCCACCGATGTCGAAGACATCAAGGGTGTGAATCCTGAGACCGAAGAGCAGGAGACCCGTCCGTCTTCCGACGACGCTCCCTTCGCAGCTCTGGCCTTCAAGATTGCTACCGACCCGTTCGTTGGTAAGCTGGCATACTTCCGTGTCTATTCCGGTAAGGTTGAGGCAGGTACTACTGTTTACAACTCCGTGAAGGACAGCAAGGAGCGTATGGGCCGCATCCTGCAGATGCACTCCAATCACCGCAAGGATATCGACTGCTGCTATGCAGGTGATATCGCTGCTGTCGTTGGTCTGAAGAACACCACCACTGGTGATACTCTGTGCGATGAGAATCATCCCATCATTCTGGAGTCCATGAAGTTCCCCGAGCCCGTTATCCGCGTTGCCATTGAGCCTAAGACCAAGGCCGGCAACGAGAAGATGGGTATCGCGCTGGCAAAGCTGGCCGAAGAGGACCCCACCTTTAAGACCTACACCGATGAAGAAACCGGTCAGACCATCATCGCCGGCATGGGCGAGCTCCACCTGGAAATCATTGTTGACCGTCTGCTGCGTGAGTTCCACGTCGAGGCAAACGTAGGTAAGCCCCAGGTTGCTTACCGTGAAACCATCCGCAAGGATGCTAACCAGGAAACCAAGTACGCTCGTCAGTCCGGCGGTAAGGGCCAGTACGGTCACGTTAAGATCAAGGTCGAGCCCAACGAGCCCGGTAAGGGTTACGAGTTCGTCAACGCTATCGTCGGCGGTGCGATCCCGAAGGAATACATCCCGGCTATCGACAGCGGTATCCAGGGTGCTATGAAGTCCGGCGTTCTGGCTGGCTATCCTGTTGTTGATGTCAAGGTCACCCTGTGGGATGGTTCTTATCATGAGGTCGACTCCTCTGAAATGGCCTTCTCCATCGCAGGTTCCATGGCATTCAAGGATGCTATGCGCAAGGCTGATCCTATCATCACCGAGCCCATCATGAAGGTGGCTGTCATCGTCCCGATGAGTATCTGGGCGATGTTATCGGCGACCTGAATGCACGCCGTGGTCAGATCCAGGGCATGGAAGCTATGGCTGGTACTCAGCGCGTCAATGCATTCGTTCCTCTGGCTCAGATGTTCGGCTATGCTACCGACCTGCGTTCCAAGACGCAGGGCCGTGGCCAGTATGTCATGGAGCCGTCTCACTACGAGCCGGTGCCCAAGAACATTGCCGACCAGATCATTGCTGGTCGCACCAAGGGCTGATTCTTGAAAAGTAATGATAATTTGCCGGGGTAGTGTAACTCCGGCAAAATTTCCTGTAAAAGCACTTGATTTTACAGGGCAAATTTAGTAGAATAGCCTTGCAGTACAATCTTGTACAAGCAGGGTTGTTGTAACCAATATCAAAACCTAATTATAAGGGAGGATATTCCAATGGCTGAAAAGGCAAAGTTCGACCGTTCTAAGCCGCATGTGAACATCGGCACCATCGGTCACGTTGACCACGGCAAGACCACTCTGACTGCCGCTATCACCAAGTACCTGGCTCTGAAGGGCGACGCAGACTTCATGGATTATGCCAACATCGATAAGGCTCCTGAGGAGCGTGCTCGTGGTATCACGATCAACTCCGCTCACGTTGAGTATCAGACCGACGCTCGTCACTATGCTCACGTTGACTGCCCGGGCCATGCTGACTACGTTAAGAACATGATCACTGGTGCTGCGCAGATGGACGGTGCGATCCTGGTCGTTGCCGCTTCTGACGGTCCGATGCCGCAGACTCGTGAGCACATCCTGCTGGCTCGTCAGGTCGGCGTGCCCTATATCGTCGTGTTCATGAACAAGTGCGATATGGTCGACGACGAAGAGCTGCTGGATCTGGTCGAGATGGAAATCCGCGACCTGCTGTCCCAGTACGACTTCCCCGGCGACGACACCCCGATCATTCGTGGTTCCGCTCTGAAGGCTCTGGAGTCTACCTCCACTGATCCCGATGCTCCCGAGTATGCTTGCATCACGCTGTTGACACCTATATCCCCAACCCCGATCGTGAGGAGGATAAGCCTTTCCTGATGCCCATCGAGGATGTCATGACCATTTCTGGCCGTGGTACCGTTGCTACCGGTCGTGTTGAGCGTGGTATTGCCAAGGTTGGCGACGCTATGGAGATCGTCGGCATCAAGCCCGATCGTCTGAGCACCACCATCACCGGCCTGGAGATGTTCCGTAAGTCTCTGGACTTCGCTGAGGCTGGCGATAACATCGGCGCTCTGCTGCGTGGTGTTGATCGTACCCAGATCGAGCGTGGCCAGGTTCTGGCTAAGCCCGGCACTGTGCACCCCACAACGTCTTTGAGGCTCAGGTCTACGTCCTGACCAAGGACGAAGGCGGCCGTCACACCCGTTCTTCTCCAACTATCGTCCTCAGTTCTACTTCCGCACCACCGACGTGACCGGCATCATCACCCTGCCCGAAGGCACTGAGTGAAAAGAAAAAGCTGGCGCCGAGTTGGTGCAAAAAGCGGAACGAACGACACCAGGATGCCCGCCATGCGGAGGCGAACGAGGTATCCTTTTGCTGCGGGACAGGCTTGGAATGTACAACAGGGAGGATTTTGTATGCAGCGAAAAGATTTAGCTTTTGCGGGTGCTGTCTACGGCAGCCATTATGTCGATTGTTACCGTCCATTGCAGCCCCGGCCTTTGCGGGTACCTATTATATGGCAACGGCAATCTGTCCATCCGGCAGGATGAAAATGGCAAGGTCTACGTCAAATCCGGCGATACGGACGAAAAGGAGGACCTGGACGGTGAGGTGGTTATCCGCGGCGGCGTAGGGGAGAATCAATGGTCCAATGCGCCCTCCGGCGGGGCTGCGACTGCGACAGGTACAGAGGGCTCTGTTGCCGGTGAGGGTGCCTCTGCCACCGGTAATGCTGAGGACGGCTCTGCCCTGCGGCTGCGGCTGCGACAGGTACAGAGGGCTCTGCTGCCGGGGAGAGCCAACCTGACCCGGACGATGCCTTTACCCTGAACGAGACCGAGGAGGACTCTGCCCAGAATCAGGAGGGCAACAACCCCACAGAGAACCCCACAGAGAACCCCACAGAGGATACCACGGACAACCACACGGAAGATACCAAGGACAACCCCACGGAGCCCCCAAGAAGGATGTGGTGTACGAGTACGCCCCGGCAGACCCGGAGCCGGAACAGCAGGCCACGAAACTCGCCCCTGACCACCTCTGCAGACCCTGAGCAAAAGACCCTGAAGACCACTCAGGCCGACACCACTACTACCCCGGCAGCAGAAACAGAGCCCTCCACCAAGTTGGAGGATGTGACGGTAGACACCGCCTATAAACCGGCAGCGCCCACATCGGCAGCGTCCTCCAACTGGATCAGTGTGGTCAATAATTGCCTGAACAAGGTGCTGAACATCCGGCTCAGCGATGTGAATATCCAAAAGAAGTCCAACGATGTCACCGCCCCCATGACGGTGGATGGCAGCGGCGACACCACCATTGAGCTGGACGGCAACAATGTGCTGGATGCATACACATCAAGTCGGACATATGCGGCTGGATTGGAGAAGAAGGGAACCGGTACCCTGACCATTACAGATACAGACTCCATTACGGCAGATGGCACGCAGGATAACACCCTGCGGGGGAGCCTGACCGCAGTTGGGGGTTGGGAACAGGGCGCAGGGATCGGAAGCCGGAGTGCTTATGGTGCTGGTCCTCATGACCAGACAGAGAATATCACCATTGCAGGAAACGCCTATGTGAATGCGTGGGGCAGAGGAAATGCCGCGGGCATCGGCGGCGGACAAGGAAGGAATGCCAAGAATATCACCATCAAAGACAATGCATATGTGGTGGCAGAGGGAGGCAGCAGCGTCGGCATTGGCAGCGGCACAGGCGGCGGCTCCTCGGATGTGAAGATCCAGGGCGGCACGGTGGTTGCAAAGGGATTCTATACAGGCATTGGTGGTCATTACAACGACTCCGATACCTCCGGCAAGACCGAAACAAGCACCATCGAGATCAGCGGCGGAACGGTGTATGCAAATGGAAATAGGTCTGGCGATAAGGGGGGTGTCCATCGGCTCCGTCGGAGGAAACCCAAGATCACGATAAGCGGAGACGCAAAGGTGAAAAATACCGGGCCGATAGGCTCCTATGCAAGTTACGATGTCAAGGACGAAGGTATAAGTTCTACCATTATCATCAAGGACAATGCGATGATCGCAGACGACAGCGGCGCTATTGGTGGAAATACCAGTACCAACATCACCATTCAGGACAATGCGGTCATTGGAGACCCTAGCAATTTTAGGTCACGGCCCAATGAGTGGTTCGGGTATATCGGGACAGCGGCAAGAAGCAACGAGGCAGGCAAGAACATAAAAGCTACTATCCAAATCAAAGACAATGCGTTGATCAAGAAGGTGAAGTTTATTGGCGGAAAGTATGCAGCGGCCGATATAAAGATCCATGACAATGCACACATCAAAAAGATCGACACTGATGATGATCCGTACAGTATATCTGCGATTGGATCGAATTATAAAAAGGCAGAGATCACCATTGGCGGAAGCTCCGACCCGAACAAACCACAGCAGGGGACAGTGCGGATCGATGAAGCCAGAAACGGGAAAACCTTATACGGTTATCGGCAGCGCCTCTGGCGGCGGAACTGTCTCTATCAAGGGAATGTTCAGCTTAGTCTGGTAAAAATGATACGTTTTACGACAGGGGGATTATATTAAGGGCGATAAAGTAGTGACACCGGAACAACTGCGGGGAGATGATCGGTGCCGACAGCAAGATCTTTCTCAAGAACGAGGAGACAAACAAGCTGGAGAATATCGTCCATGGCCAAAATGTTTGCGCCCATGTAGACGGAGAAGAAACCGGCAACAGAGAGGATGCCACCTGCACGAAAGATGGCTGGGTGGAGTACCGCTGCAATTACGAACATAAAAACGGTGCAACCGGAAATAGCTGTGGCCGCACTTGGAGAGTTACCATCCCCAAAGAAAGCCCACGATTACGGCCGTGGACAGTAAAACCCCCGCTACCTGTGAGGGCGAAGGTGAAAAGAACACCGTACTTGCTCTATGTGCCATAAGGAAGAGACGCGCAAAACTGCCGCTCTTGGCCATCAGTGGAAAGAAGTCTCCCGCACGGGCAACTGCGGCGTAGCGGGTGAGATTCACTACGTCTGCGAGCACGATTCCAGCCATACCAAGACAGAACCCGTTGCCCCCACCGGCAACCACCAGTCCAACGCTTGGCATCAGACCAAGGCTCCCACTTGCATGGAAGATGGCGAGGAACAGCACGAGTGCGAGGTCTGCGGCAAACCCGAGACCCGCAAGGTGGATAAACTCGACCACGTGGAAGAGCTTCGTGGTGCCAAAGAGCCTACTT
>VOFB01002324.1_pt1 | contig 12925 bp, 20 predicted proteins | sample 5384141 | NCBI WGS metagenome assembly VOFB01 (sample SAMN12384721, study PRJNA508395) | human gut metagenome | isolation source: healthy gut A | host: Homo sapiens | reverse complement strand
TGGTGGATAATGAGGCTGGGATGGAACATATCAGTCGTGGAATTCTTCCGGGTATGGATACGGCAATCCTGGTCAGCGATTGTTCGCGCCGGGGCGTGCAGGCTGCAGCCCGTATTGCAGAACTGATTAAAGAATGTGAGATGAAACCGAAGACCGTAGGTCTGATTATCAACAAATGCTCCGGGCGGTGTGCTGAATGAAGGCACGAAAGGGAGATTGAAAAGCAGGGCATGACACTTCTGGGCGTTGTTCCCCATGATGAGCAGGTTTATGAGTACGACTGTGACGGAAAACCTACCATCAGACTGCCGGAGGATTCACCGGTGAAGAAGGCACTGAAGGAGATTGTCAGCCGTCTGGAGTTATAGGCGGCTCATGGATATCAGACACCGCACTGTAAATTCCAGGTGTTTGCTGCCGTATCTGTGCCATGGGAATGCCCAAAGGGTGTCTGCGGATGGACAGAAGAAAAACTGAAATTTACGAGAACGAACGCATCGCACCACGTGCTATCACTGTACCGGCAGCAGATGTTGCAAGTTCTCTGCATATGACTCATATGGGATGTTCTTCTCTTCCGGAAGCACTTGTAAAACAGTCTCTGCGTGCCGGTATGGCAGATGGATGGGGCGGTTCCATGATGGGAACAGAGTTCTCTGATGTACTGTTTGGAACTCCGAAGCCGGTTGACACTGAGGCGAACCTGGGAGTTATGGTGGCAGAGAATGTAAACATCGTTGTGCACGGCCATGATCCGAGTCTTTTCCGAGATGATCTGTGAATATGCAGACAGCAAAGAAATGATCGATTATGCAAAATCCGTAGGAGCAAAAGGAATCACTGTTTCCGGTGTGTGCTGTACTTCTAACGAGGTAGCTATGCGCCGTGGTGTTCCGATGGCCGGTAACTTCCTGCAGCAGGAGAACGTGGTGCTGACAGGTGCCTGCGAGGCGATCGTAGTTGATGTTCAGTGTATCTTCCCTGCACTAGGACCTCTGAGCAAATGCTTCCATACTAAATTTGTTACAACTTCTCCGATCGCTCAGATGCCAGATTCTGAATTCATCAGATTCAACGCTGAGACTGCTGGAGAGAATGCAAAAGCAATCGTTAAGATGGCTATCGATAACTTCAAGAACAGAAAACCTGAGCTGTACATATCCCACAGCTGAAGCAGAAAGCTACGGTTGGCTACTCAGTAGAAGCAATCGTTAAAGTTCTTGATGGTGTTACCAATCACAGGTTGATGTAGACAGGAACTACCAAACCATTACTTGGAGTGTATCACTTCCGGTGTTATCCGCGGTGCTGTTGCTATGGTTGGATGTAACAATCCTAAGATCCGTCCGGACTATGCACATATCGAGCTGGTGAAGAAACTGATCGCTAACGATATTATTATCATCGCTTCCGGATGTTCCGCACAGGCAGCTGCAAAGGCTGGTCTGATGGACAAATCCGCAAGAGATCTCTGCGGTGCAGGTCTGAAACGTGTATGCGAACTGGCTGATATCCCACCAGTACTCCACATGGGATCCTGCGTAGATATCTCCCGTATGATGCTTCTTGCTGCTGAACTTGCAAAAGATTCAGGACTTCAGATTTCCCAGCTTCCAGTAGTTGGATGTGCTCCTGAGTGGATGTCAGAGAAAGCTGTTTCCATCGGAAACTATGTAGTAGCAACAGGTATTGATACATTCCTTGGTGTTGATCCATACGTTTCCGGTTCTTCAGAGATGGTTGAGTGGCTGACAAACGGAACGAGAGATATCGTAGAGGCTGCATATACCGTAGAGACCGATATTGAAAAACTGGTTGATAAGATGATTGAACGTATCGAAGAAAAGAGAACGGCACTGGGAATCTAATTGTTTGTTTGTGCTGGTTCTCAGAAAATATTTGAAAAAGTAGATGAAGTAAAATGAAAATAGCAGTAACGGGTAAAGGGCGGAGTAGGTAAGACCACGTTTGCCGCAACCTTAGCCAGATTATATGCGGATGAAGGCAAAAAGTACTTGGCAGCGGATGTGGATCCGGATGCAAACCTGGGACTTGCCCTTGGTTTTTCCGAAGAAGTTCTGGATTCCATTGTTCCCATAAGCAGGATGCGTAAACTGGTGGAGGAACGCACCGGCGCAAATGCAGAAAACCAATTTTATAAACTGAATCCAAAGGTAGATGACATTCCGGATACTTACGGAAAGATCTGCAACGGTGTCAAATTGTTGGTTCTGGGAACCGTGGAGACCGGAGGAAGCGGATGTGTCTGTCCGGAACATGTGATGCTGAAGCGTATCATCAACAACATGGTTCTGCATCGGGATGATGTTGTAATCATGGATATGGAGGCAGGGCTGGAGCATCTTGGACGGGGGACAACAGAAAAGTATGGATCAGTTCATCGTAGTGATCGAACCCGGTGCCAGAAGTGTACAGACTTATAAGAACGTGAAGCGGCTTGCCCACAGATCTTGGAGTTGAGAAAGTACATGTAGTTGCAAATAAAGTCCGCAACGAAGAAGATGAAGCATTTATCCGTGCAAAGATACCTGGCGGAAGATTTACTTGGGCTGATACACTATAATACGGAAGTGATTGATGCTGACAGGAAGGGGTGCTCCCCTTATGATTTCAGCCGGTCTGCCGTGGAAGAAATCAAAAAATCAAAGAAAAATAGATAAGATATAATTCGATATATTTCAATAATAGGAGGAAATAACAGTGACATTATTCGAAAGAGTATTTAGCGGAAATGATGCCGTATATGGTCTGACAGAAGGCGCAATCGACGGAGCAATCGCTCAGTACGGCGAAGACAAAGCTGTCAGCTTCCCGAATACCGCATACAGCCTTCCATGCTACTACGCTGTAACAGGAACAAAAGTTACAACATTAAAAGAATTAAAAGAAGCTCTTGGCGTTGTTAAAACACTTATGACAAGAGAAAAAAGATTAAATGATGCATTTATGTCAGGTGTTGCTACAGCACTCTGCGCAGAATTCATCGAAGTTCTGAAATATATCGATGGTGCAACACCATACGAAGAACCATGCTACGGACATCTTGCAGATGCTGTTATCCGTGAACTTGGTGTGCCGCTTGTAACGGGCGATATCCCGGGCGTAGCGGTTATCTTAGGAGCTGCACCTACTACAGAAGAAGGTGTTGCACTGGTTAAGAGTTATCAGGCACAGGGTATTCTTGTAACACTGGTTGGCGGAATCATCGACCAGGTTGCAGAAGCAGGAATGAAGACCGGAGCAAACGTACGTGTTATCCCGCTTGGAAAAGACGTTACAGCAGTTATCCACGTTGTATCTGTAGCACTCCGTGCAGCTCTGATCTTCGGTAACGTAACACCTGGAGATGCAGGTACTCTTATGGAATACACCATGCAGCGTGTTCCGGCATTCGTTAACGCATTCGCACCTCTGGATGACGTTATCGTTGCATGTGGCGCAGGTGCTATCGCACTGGGCTTCCCGGTTATCACTAACGAAACAGAAAATATCGCAAGAGTTCCGAAGAGCCTTATCGTTCAGGAAGATGTAAGCAAATTCAATGCAACATCTCTGGAAGCACGTGACATCAAGATCAAGATTACAAACATCGATATCCCGGTTGCTTTCGCATCTGCATTCGAAGGCGAGATCATCCGTCGTAAAGACATGCAGGTTGAATTCGATGGTTCCCGTGTAGACTGTGCAGAGCTTGTACAGACATGTGACGCTTCTGAAGTAGAGGATCATAAGATTACAGTAGTAGGACCGGAAGTTGACGACATGGAAGACGGCAGCAAGAACAGCATTGCATATGTTGTTAAAGTTGCAGGCAAGAACATGCAGCCTGACTTTGAGCCTGTTATCGAGCGTAAGTTCCACAACTACATCAACTGTATCGAGGGTGTATATCATACAGGACAGCGAGATATGCAGCGTATTCGTATCAGCATTGACGCATTCGCTGCAGGATTCAAGATGAAACATATCGGTGAAGTTCTTTATACATCTGGTTAAGAATGAATTCGACGCAGTTGTTGATAAATGTGAGGTTGTTATTTATACAGATCCGGCTGAGTGTACAAGATCCGTCACGAAGTGCTATGCCTATCTTCGAGAAACGTGATGACCGTCTTCTAAACGATGACAGATGAGTCTGTTGATATATTACAGCTGTATCATCTGTCAGGCATTCTCCCCAAGTCACGTATGTGTTGTTACACCTGAGAGACTTGGACTGTGTGGTGCGGTTTCATGGCTGGATGCAAAAGCAACCAATGAGCTTGATCCGAACGGACCTTGCCAGGTAATCACAAAAGAGCGTATTATCGATGAAAGAATCGGCGAGTATGAGGACGTTAACGAAGCAGTCCGCAAATTCTCGCAGGGCGCTCTGGATGATGTATCCCTGTACTCCATCATGGAAAAACCAATGACATCCTGTGGATGTTTCTGAGTGTATCTGTGGTATCGAGCCATTCTCCAACGGTGTAGTTATTGCCAACCGCGAGTATGCAGGCATGACTCCTTTTGGAATGACATTCCCTGAAATGGCATCACATGACAGGTGGTGGTGTTCAGACACCTGGATTCATGGGACATGGAAAGCACTTTATCTCTTCCAAAGAAGTTCATGAAAGCAGAAGGCGGTATCGAACGTATCGTATGGATGCCGAAAGATTTGAAGGATCAGGTTTCGAGCGTGTGAATGAGACCGCAAAAAGAACTTTACGGAATTGATAATTTCTGCGACATGATTGCAGATGGACCATTACTACAGATCCGGAAGAACTGGTGGCATGGCTGACAGAAAAGAATCATCCGGCGCTTGCAATGGACCCGATGATGTAAGTGGGAAAATCAGTAAAACAAGCTTGCATCCATCAAGGGATTGCTCTATAATTATGATAGAAAAAATTTTTAAGGAGGCTAATTGAAATGCCGTTTAATTGCAAACCACAAAAGTTCAATGCATCCATCAAGACAGTAGAACTTGGATGTGGCGACAAAAAGATAACTCTGGGCGGAGAAAGTGTATTTCCTTTCTATTCATTTGATGGTTCCGAAGGCAATGGGGCAAAGGTCGGTGTAGAGATTTCTGATCTGGGTCTGGAGCATGAGCCGGCAGGCGTGAAAGCTTACTATGAGGGATGTACAACTTTAGCAGAGATTGCAAAGAAAGCTGAAGCTATGGAAGGCGCAGACTTTGTGTGTGCTTACGTTTGGAAGGCGGAGATCCGAACGGTGCAGATAAGTCCATAGAAGATCTGGTAGCGGCTGCGAAAGAAGTGGCAGATGCCATCCACAGCGCCCTCTTGTAGTGGAAGGATGTAAAAATGTAGAAAAAGATGCACAGCTTTTTACCGAAAATTGCTGAAGCACTTCAGGGTAAGAATGTCCTGTTATTGTCTGCGAAAGAGGAAAATTATAAAGCGATTGGTGCAGCAGCAGGTCTGGCTTACGATCAGAAGGTCGGAGCAGAGTCAGCCGTTGATATTAACCTTGCAAAGCAGTTGAACGTTGTATTGACACAGCTTGGCGTAAAGCCGGAAAGTGTATTATGAACGTAGGTACTGCGGCAGTTGGATACGGATACGATTACGTAATTTCTACGATGGATCGTATCAAAGCAGCAGCTCTTTCTCAGGATGACAAGATGCTGCAGATGCCGATTATCACTCCTGTTGCTTCTGAAGCCTGGGCAGTAAAAAGAGGCTATGGCTGCAGAAGAGGATGTTCCGGAATGGGGAAATCTGGATGCACGTGGGTTTCCATGGAAGTTCAGACCGCAGCAGCCTCATTGGTATCTGGTTCTGATGCCGTTATTTTGAAACATCCGACATCCGTTGCAACAATTTCGAAGATGATCAAAGAATTAGTGTAATGTGAGAACAGGAGGATAAAATTATGGCATTATCAGGTATTCAGATTTTTAAAATGACCCCAAAGAAAAAACTGTAAGGAGTGCGGATGTCCGACCTGTATGGCATTCTCCATGAAGGTTGCACAGGGCGCTATGGATATTTCAGCGTGCCCATATATGTCTGACGACGCTATGGCACAGCTTTCCGAAGCTACCGCACCGCCAATGAAGACGATCAAAGTCGGAACCGGAGATTCTGAATACAGCCTGGGCGGTGAAACCGTACTGTACAGACATGAAAAAACCTTTGTCAGCAAGACAAGATATGCTTCTTCCGTATGTACCTGTATGGATGATGCGGCAATTGATGCAAGAATTGCTTCTGTAACCGCAGTAGATTACGAACGTATCGGTGAGCGCATGTACACCGAGATGGTGAACGTAAATTACAATGATGGTGACGGAGCAGATAAATACGTTGAATTAGTGAAGAAAAGCAGCAGCTACCGGAAGATGTCTGATTCTGTCCTGTAAAGATGTAGAAGTTGCAAAAGCAGCTCTGGATGTTTGCAAAGACGGCAAAGCCGGTCCCTGAACGGTGCAGATGCTTCTAACTATGAGGCAATGAGCGCAGCAGCTACTGAAGCTGGTGTTGTTCTGGGCGTAAGCGGTGCAGATATCAATGAATTATATGATACGACTGCTGCACTTGAGAAACTGGGCAACAAGAATCTGGTACTGGACGTTACTGCAGATACCATCAAAGAGACATTTGCGAATGCTGTTAAAGTACGTCGTGCGGCTTTGAAAGATACGGACAGAACATTCGGATACCCTTCGATTGTTAATATTGCTAAACTTGCTATGGGCGATAAACCGCTGCAGCAGGCGTTGGCAGCCACATTTACGATGAAATACGGTTCTATCGTAATCGTAGAAGAGATGGATTATGCAATGGCACTTCCGCTTTATGGTTTAAGACAGAACCTGTTTACCGACCCTCAGAAGCCAATGAAAGTTGCACCTGGTATTTATCCGTTGAATGGTGCGGATGAGAATTCTCTCTGTCTGACAACTGTAGACTTTGCTCTTACATATTTCGTTGTATCCGGCGAGCTGGAGAGATCAGGCGTTCCGCTTAATCTGGTAATTTCTGATGCAGGCGGACTTTCCGTACTGACAGCGTGGGCGGCAGGTAAACTGTCCTCCCACATCGTATCCAAGTTCTTCCAGGAGAATGTAGAAGATAAAGTAAAATCCAGAAAGATGATTATTCCGGGTAAAGTTGCGGTACTGAAAGGTGATCTGGAAGCAAAACTTCCTGGATGGGAGATCATTGTAGGACCTAGCGAAGCAGTGCAGCTTGTGAAGTTCTTAAAAGATATGCAGGCGAACGGCATCAGCTGTAATCATTATATGACGGCAACAGGCACCGCGCAGGTTTCCTGTGGTGCCATAAGAAAAGGAGAAGAACTATGGCAAAATTTGTAACAATTGGTGAGAGACTTCACCACAGCTCCGGCAGTAAACAAAGCATTTATGGAGAGATCCTGAGCCGATCATGAAAAGAGCAAAAGAGCAGTTTGATGCTGGAGCTACGTATCTTGATGTAAACATCGGACCTGCTGAGAATGATGGCGAAGATCTTATGAAATGGGCAGTACAGCTCCTTCAGTCTGAGTTTGACAATGTTCCGCTTGCTCTGGATACAACAAACCAGAAAGCTATTGAGGCTGGTATCTCTGTATACAACAGAGCCAAAGGTAAACCGATCGTTAACTCTGCAGACGCAGGTGGAAGAATCGCGAACATCGACCTGGCAGCAGCAAATGATGCAATCTGTATCGCACTTTGTTCTGCAGAGGAATTGCATCAGACAATGACGAGCGTATGATGCACTGCCAGAACATGCTGGAGCGTGGTATGATGCTTGGTATGGAGCCTACGGATCTGTGGTTCGATCCGCTGTTCCTGGTTGTTAAGGGAATGCAGGACAAACAGATGGAAGTTCTGGAAGCAATCAAGATGTTCAGTGAAATGGGACTGAATTCTACCGGTGGTCTGTCCAATAACTCCAACGGTATGCCAAAAGCATCCGTCCGATTATGGATTCTGCGTTGGTTGCTATGGCTATGATGCAGGGTCTGACTTCTGCTATCGTAAATCCATGTGATCTGCGACTGATGGAAACCATCAAGTCCTGTGATGTATTCAAAGGCAATACACTGTATGCAGATTCTTATCTGGAACTGTAAAAACAATAGATTAAGAAAAGAGAGGCACAGTCTTCAGGAGATCTTCCAGGAGACTGTGCTATTTTTCATAAAGGGATTTGGCAGTGTATTTATATTTTTCTGAATATTGAAAAAAAACGCCGAGTATGGTAAGATAAAATTGTATGATTTATAGTAAATTTACAAGAAAAAATTCGCTGATCCGGTGGATTTTTTCATCAAAGTGACAGGAGAGTTTGTTATGTTTAAAGTGACTTTTCGGTTTGAAAGTGGTGAAGGAGCGGAAACTTTTGCCACTGCCGGAGAAAACCTTCTGAAGTAGCCAGAAAGACCAATGTTGCCATTGATGCCCCATGTTCCGGGAATGCTTCCTGCGAAAGTGTCGTCCGTCTTTTGAATGGACAATTGATTCTAAGAAGACCAGACACATTTCGGATGAGGAGTATGAGGACGGATGGAGACTGGCGTGCTGCAGTACCGTTTGTGCAGATGTGGAAATCGGCGTGCCGGACATTGCGTCGGCTTACAGAAGCAGAATGAAAGTTGCGGATTTGAGTTCAAAAGATGAACTTCTGATTTTTGAGAATGCAAAGCAGGGTGTTATCGATGCGGGAATTTCTCTGGAGAATACGATGCGTGTCGTGCAGGTTACTATGGAGAAGCCATCTTTGGAAGATACGATGCCGGATAATGAGCGCTTTGAGCGTGCACTTAAGAAAGTTGTGAATCTCTCAGCAGCTAAAATTCCCATATTCTGTTCTGGAAAAAGATGCCGGATGTGCTGCGTGAAAGTAATTTTACTGTGAAAGCTGTTGTGCGGTCTAACAGATAAAGATGTGTTTGTCTATGATATACAAAATGCCGCGGAAGAGGTTGTCATTGGCGGTCTGGTGCTGATATTGGGACGACTACCGTATCGGCTTTGATTATCAATATGGAGACGGGATGAGATTCTGCAAAAGCATCCTCCGGAAACGGGCAGATCCGTTATGGAGCAGATGTCATTAACCGTATTATCGAGTCGCAGAAACCGGGCGGATATGAGAAACTGCAGAAGGCTGTGATTGATGAGACAATCAATCCGATGATTGAGCAGATGTGCAGGAAAAATTGGTTTCAACAACAAAATATTTACCGTATGGCAGTGGCATCCAATACTACGATGAATCATCTGCTGATGGGAATCAATGCTGACCCTCTCCGGATGGAGCCATACATACCGGCATTTTTCAAAACAAATTCATTGTTTGCTTCGGATATCGGGATTGCGATTCATCCGGATGCGCATATTATACTGGCGCCGAATATCGGAAGCTATGTAGGCGGCGATATCACAGCCGGAGCTTTTGTAAGCATGATCTGGAATAAGCCGGAGTTTTCTTTATTTATCGATCTTGGAACTAACGGTGAGCTTGTATTCGGCAATTCTGATTTTATGATGAGCTGTGCATGTTCCGCTGGTCCTGCCTTTGAGGGTGGAGATATCAGCTGCGGTATGCGTGCTACAGACGGAGCGATTGAGGCTTGTACAATTGATCCGGTTACCATGGAGCCGGCTTTTGAGATTATCGGTGAGGAAGGAACCAAGCCAATCGGTCTTTGCGGTTCCGGTATCATTGATGTGATCAGCGAACTTTTTTAAGTGCCGTATGATTTCTCCAAAGGGAAAATGACGGAAAGCTGGTTCTGGTTACCGCAATCAACCCGACTCCGGCAGGAGAAGGAAAGACCACCACAACCGTAGGTCTGGCGGATGCAATGCAGAAACTGGGCAAGAATGTCATGGTAGCGCCCGTGAGCCTTCCCTGGGACCGGTATTCGGTGTGAAGGGCGGCGCTGCAGGCGGCGGCTATGCACAGGTAGTTCCGATGGAGGATATCAACCTTCATTTTACCGGTGATTTCCATGCAATCGGTGCGGCAACAACCTTCTTGCAGCAATGATCGACAACCATATCTTCCAGGGAAATGCGCTGAACATCGACCCGAGAAAGATCACATGGAGACGATGTGTGGATATGAATGACCGTCAGCTTCGTAATGTAGTAGACGGACTGGGCGGAAGAACCAACGGCATGCCCCGCGAGGATGGTTATGACATTACCGTCGCCTCCGAGATCATGGCAGTGCTCTGTCTGGCAAATGACATCACAGACCTGAAGAACCGTCTGGCAAAATCTGGTAATCGGATATACCTACGGAAAAGTATCCGAGCAGAAACCGGTAACAGCAGGAGACCTCCATGCGGAAGGCGCTATGGCAGCACTCTTGAAGGATGCCCTGAAACCAAACCTGGTACAGACACTGGAGCATGTACCGGCCATCGTACACGGCGGACCATTCGCCAATATCGCACACGGATGTAACTCCGTAACAGCAACCAAGATGGCTCTGAAACTGGGCGATTACGCCATCACGGAAGCCGGATTCGGCGCAGACTTAGGGGCTGAGAAGTTCCTGGATATCAAGTGCCGTATGGCAGGTCTGAAACCGGATGCAGTAGTTATCGTGGCAACTGTACGTGCCCTGAAATACAACGGTGGTGTAGCGAAAGCCGAGCTCAATGCAGAAAACCTGGAAGCACTGGAAAAAGGTATGCCAAACCTTCTGAAACACGTAAGCAACATCAAGAATGTATACAGGCTTCCTTGTGTTGTTGCGATCAATGCATTCCCGACAGATACCAAAGCAGAACTTGATCTTGTAGAAGAAAAATGTAAAGAGGTCGGAGTCAATGTTGCACTTTCCGAAGTATGGGCAAAAGGCGGCGAAGGCGGCCTGAAACTTGCAGAAGAAGTGGTACGTCTGTGTGAAGAGGACAACAGCGGATTCACCTATGCATATGAACTGGAAGGCTCTATCGAAGAAAACTGAACCAGATCGTACAGAAGCTGTGAGACTCTTGGTGTTGCATGTGAGAAAATTCTTCTTCCGGAGGATGTTGCTCAGGAAGAACTTCTTACAGTTATTGATAAGGTAAACAAAGACGATCATATCCATGGTGTACTTCTGTTCCGTCCGCTTCCGAAACATCTGGATCAGGCAGTGATCGAAAATGCACTTGCTCCTGAAAAAGACGTTGACTGTATGACAGACCTTTCCATGTCCGGCGTATACACAGGAAAGAAAATTGGTTTCCCGCCATGTACACCACAGGCTTGTATGGAAATCCTTGATCACTACGGAATCGACTGCACAGGCAAAAAAGGCAGTAGTAATCGGAAGAAGTCTTGTTGTTGGTAAACCTGCTGCAATGATGCTGGTTAAGAAAAACGCGACAGTAACGATCTGCCATACAAAAACAGTAGATATGCCATCTGTAGCACGTGAAGCAGATATTATGATTGTAGCTGCCGGACGCGCCGGTGTTGTCGGTGCCGAATATGTAAGAGAAGGCCAGACTATTATCGATGTAGGTATCAATGTCAATGCAGAGGGCAAGCTTTGTCGGTGATGTTGATTATGCAGCAGTTGAGCCAATCGTTGATGCGATCACACCGGTTTCCTGGCGGAGTAGGAAGTGTTACAACTTCTGTTCTTGTAGGTCATGTAGTTGAAGCTGCAATAGAAAAGCGCAGTAATAACAGTAATAAAGAGTTGATCATTTATATATGTACAGATTCGAAATTGTTTTTGTTTACGGATGATGGTACTTGCAGGTTCTTGCGTTCGGAACGCCTGCAGGTGTTTTGGCAGAGGAAGCGGATCATTCTATGGAGGGTCAGATTTCAGAAGCCCTCAGTCATCTGGAGAGTGATACAGAGGGTTTTGTGGATGATTCCACAGATAATACTTTATGGATATTATACGATCATGGGGTGTACCACAGTGGATGCGGAGGATATGGGGCGCAGTATGAAACAGAATGTGGAGTATCCTTCCGGATCCTGACGGAGGGTGGTGCCGGATATTGATACGTTTTGCACGATTGTGATAGGAGGAAGCGGATGCGAGGGCATCCGTGGAGAGGTTGTTTTTGAGCAGGCCATGCTTGAGACCGGATGGCTTCAGTTTGGTGGGGATGCCAGTGCGGTGCAGTTTAATTTTTTTCGGGGCTGGGAACTACCGGTGGTGGTGTTGCCGGTAATTCTTTCCTGATGTAAGGACGAGGGATCCGGGCGCAGGTGCAGCATCTGAAGGCTTATGCTTCTTCAGGAGGAGCTGAACCAGGCTTGTGTGGATAACCGTTTTCAGTATGTGACTCGGGAGAGTGCACCTTATGTGGAATGGCTTGGGATTCAGAGAATCCTTACGGCGGTGGTTGGGCCGCCGGGAGAAGTTATGGATATAAGCTTAGGAGTCTTCTGGCGGAGTCTGAAGGGGGAGGAGTATACCTGGCCGGAGAGTACGGAGACGGTGGAGAAGTAGTGGTGGTGGCGAACGGACGGTAGTGGTACGGCGACGAAGGGAGGGAGGTTCCTGTCCGCGGCCGGGCTTCGTCGGCGCTGATCTAAGGCGCCGGGATTCTGCTAAAACCATTTTCAAAGCCAGAACTCGCGGCTTTTTGCCGCTCAGACAGCTGGCTTTTGGAAAAATAACGCAGAAGTCCCGCCGCCTAAGATCCAGCACACTTCCTGCAGAGTCGTCCGCAGACAGAACCGCACTCCCTTCCGCCTGTGCGTTGGTTGGGGTGTTGTCTGGCTAAAACGATAGGATGTGGATGAGGATGGAGGCGGGCTTTGCCTAACTTGGTTGATAAAATTAATGGAGATGTAACCTTGAAGATTAAAGATCTAGGTTATCTCTTTTTATTCAATCAAATTGAAATATTGGGGAATTATATAGTGGAATATTTGAGGTAAAGTTAGTTCAACTCCAGGTTTTCCAGT
>VOFB01001528.1_pt1 | contig 12943 bp, 24 predicted proteins | sample 5384141 | NCBI WGS metagenome assembly VOFB01 (sample SAMN12384721, study PRJNA508395) | human gut metagenome | isolation source: healthy gut A | host: Homo sapiens | reverse complement strand
CTGGTATACGGTTACATGAACCGCGGCCGTCACGAGGGCGAGTGTGGTGTTTCGGTCTGCTACTACAGCAGTACACTGAACGTGACAGAGGAAATGGTGTTTATTCCTTATAATAAAAGTGCCGGGCTGTTAAAAGCTGATCTGGAAACGCTTTCTTATGTAAATGGTAAAAACGACCTCTATCTGATGGTGGACGGCAATATCTGGCATATCGGGCTGGAGGACAAGTCCAGCGAAATCGTAGTTTCCGGATTAGCAGGCTGGCTGCAGGGTTGCGGAAAACGACAGTATGCTGGTATGGCAGAAGGATCTGAAGGATTATGGCAGCACGCTGGAATTCATGAATTTAAACAGCGGAAAGCTGACGGAACTCAAGGCGGGCGAAGGCAATTTTATTCAGGCGCTCGGCTTTATGGGGGAAGACCTGATCTACGGAATTGCGTCTGCAGAGCAGGTGCAGGAGGATGCGGTCGGCAATCAGCTGTTCCCGATGCATCAGATCAGGATCCAGGATTTTGAGGAAATATTTTAAAATCCTATGAGCAGGCAGGGGTTTATGGGGCTTTGCCGGATTGAGGAAAACCAGATCAGTCTGAGCGGATTTCCCTTGGGACGGAAGGGTGACGGAGCTTTCGGAGATCAGATTTTATATAATGATGAGATACCGGAGAGCAAAAAATTATGCGGAGACAGCGTCCACGCAGGAGACGGAAAATATCGTACGAATTGTATTAAATTCCGTTCCGGATGCCAAAAAGGTCAAAATCCTCACTCCGAAGGAGGTCATCTTTGAAGGAAGCCGGGAAATTGTACTGAACGGAGAAGAGGATCAGAACCGCTATTATGTATATGGACAATATGGTGTGATCGGAATCGAAAAGACCCTGCCGCAGCGGTGCGCAGAGCTTATGAAGCAGCTGGCGCGGTAACGGACGAGGCGGGCAGATATTTGAACAAACGCGACCGCCTGCACAGCTCGAATCAGATCATGGCGATTGATGGGGACTATGCGGACAATGAAAGAAGCAGCCTTGCGGTGTGCCTGGATACGATTTTCCAGTATGAGGGAATGGTGAAAAACAGCTCCTCGCTGCTGGCAGCCGGGCAGGACGATGCTGACGATTCTGGAAGAAAATTTAGACAATCGGACGGTGTTAAACCTCAGGGCTGTACGTTGGATATGGTGTTATATTATCCCCTGACCGGGAAATCCGGTGCTTGCAGTGATGCAGGACGGCAGTGCAGTACTGGTGATCGGCTTCAACGAGCAGAATGTCGTTTTGATGGACCCGCTGACCGGAACTGTTTACAAAAAGGGCATGAACGACGCGCGGAGCATGTTTGAAGAAAACGGGAACCGGTTTATTGCATATTCATGACAATAGAAATGCTCGCAGAGCGTGCATTTATTGTAGGTAAAGAAAAAAGGTATCGTAACCTCCAAAAAGCAGGAGGACGATACCTTTTTTGTGTTTTTGCCATTTAAACGGGGAACAACTGGTTTTTGTATTTTTTCAGCGCAGCCAACAGAATCAGTCCGAAGATACCGCAGGAAATGATTTCCCCTGCCGTTACGGTAATCACGGAAAACCACATCGGAAGGATGCCGTAAGCGTATTTTAACACAGGCGGGATAATCACGGCGTTTGCCAGGATAGGCGGCAGAGGGGACAGCCAGGTGAAAAGCTTTTCTGCTTTTCGTCCTTGCCGATGGCTGCTTTTCCAAGCATCCATGTGCCGATTGCACCGATCAGGGTTGCAAGGGAACCAAAAATGATATCGGGCAGCATGGCACCGGTCACGAGGTTGGCGATCAGACAGCCGATAAAGAGTCCGGGAACTGCGGCGGGAGTCAGAAAGGGAAGGACGGTGAGGGCTTCCGAGAAGCGAACCTGAATGTTGCCGCTGGCGATGCCGAGGGCATTGGCGATCATCGTAAGAACGACGTAGAGGGCAGCAATCATCGCTGCCTGTGTGAGGTACAGAACATTTTTTTTTCATTTGTTTTCTCCTTTAGTTTTTATTTACGTGTGGAAGGTCCCGAACACTCGATATGATTCATGACGACAGAATTTTGCAGAGCGCATATTCTGTTGTCATGCCTGTACAATCATATAGCAGGAAATGCAGATTGGCAAGCAGAAAATTACAGGTAGGGGTATTGAAGGGGGAAAAGTTACAGTTCACTCGCACCATTCGCAAAAGCGCATCTTCGATGCTTTCCGCTGCTTCGCAGCTCATTTTTGCTCATAAAATGGTGCTCCCTTCGTGGTTTCCTGTGCACAGATTCTCATGCGAGCATGGAATCTGCGCACAAGAAACCACGAGTGAACTGTAATTAATATTTTCGATTCCCTTTTCCTCAGTCTGTTATATGCTAAGAATATACTTTTTTATTTCATAGGAAAATGCGTCCTATGAAATAAAAACGCCTCGTACGGATCGCACTGCAGCGGAATGGAAGAATGTCGCTTGCGCGACCCGCCGCAGGCGGAGAATCCTGCTTCGCAGGATTCTTTATTATCGTATAGGAAACTTCGTTTCCATACGATAAAAATGCTCCGCGAGGATGCGCACTCGGCGCAAGGGTAGATGGTTGCCGAGGCAACCGCGCCTCGGCGCGAGAATGTGCCAAGGCACATTCTTTTTTACAGAAAAGTGGATGTGCCGGCGCATGCAGACAGGGCTGATGGCAGCGCATTCGATCAAAAGGGAAAGGACAGGGAAAAACATGAGGGATTATCAGACTTATATCGGGGAAATCTGTGATACACTTTTTGTTTCCGGCAGAGGCGAAGGAGACAATGGAACAGGCGTGGGAGAAAATCTGCGCAAATGCGGCGGCAAAAGAAACGTTTCTGAAATGGCTGCTCGTATACGAGGCGGACGGCAAGCTGGATTATAAAGAGGTATTAAAGGCGGCAGACACTGCGGCAAAGGAAGCAGGGATTGCATCCTATACGGCGGATCTGTTGATTTATCTGCTGATGACGGCGCACTTAAAGGAGCGGTATCAGGAAAAAAAGGAATTTCAGAGCAGATCTGGCTGGATTCCTGTATGGTTAAACTGGAAGCTGCATGAATGCCGCAAAATGTATGGAATCTGGGGAAGCTTTGTATCGTGGTGGTTTTGACGGGTTTTTGAGATGACACGGTTTGCACTGGGCAGACTGCAGTTTGAGCTGGATGGTTCCTGAAGGCAGCTATGAAAACGCGACCGGACATGTGCCCGGAAGGCATGAAAAGGTCGTCAATATGCACATTCCGTCCTGTGGACCGTTGAAAAAAGGACTGCGAGGCATCGTTTCGGCAAGCGGTAGCGTTTTTTCGCGGACGCGTTTCCGGGAGAGGAAATCGCGTTTTCTGTGAATCATGGACTGCTGTATCCGCGCCATCGCGAATTTTAAGCCCGATTCCGGAATTGTGCAGTTTATGTCCTTGGGACGTCTGGCAGCATGTTTTCTGGATTCTCTTGCAACTTTAGGTTATCCGGCATATGGCTGCGGCATCCGCTACCGCTATGGGATGTTCAAGCAGCAGATCAAAGATGGTTATCAGGTAGAAGTACCGGATAACTGGCTCAGAGACGGCAATCCTTTTGAACTGCGCCGTCCGGAATATGCAAAAGAAGTAAAATTCGGCGGATATGTAAGAGTACAGTATAATGAAAAAAACTGGAAGAAATGACTTTATTCAGGAAGGATATCAGTCTGTTCTTGCAATTCCTTATGATATGCCGATCGTTGGCTACAATAATGAAATGGTGAATACTTTACGTATCTGGGATGCGGAAGCAATCAATGATTTTCAGTTGGATTACTTTGATAAAGGCGATTACCATAAGGCCGTTGAGCAGGAAAAATCTGGCAAGGACCATCGTTGAGGTACTGTATCCCAACGATAACCATCTGGCAGGAAAAGAGCTGCGTCTGAAACAGCAGTATTTCTTTATCTCTGCCAGTCTGCAGACTGCAGTTGCAAAATATAAGAAAAATCACAGTGATTTACGTGACTTATACAAGAAAGTCTGCTTCCAGTTAAATGATACCCACCCGACCGTTGCGGTTGCGGAACTGATGCGTATCCTTATGGATGGAAGGGATGAACTGGGATGAGGCATGGGATGTCACAACACATGCCTGTGCATACACAAACCATACGATTATGTCGGAGGCGCTGGAAAAATGGCCGGTAGACTGTTTAGCACGTCTGCTTCCCCGTATCTATCAGATCGTGGAAGAAATTAACCACCGTTTTGTAGAACAGATCCGCATGATGTATCCGGGCAATGAGCAGACGAAGTTGCCAAGATGGCAATCCTTTATGACGGACAGGTACGTATGGCGCATCTGGCGATTGCAGGCAGTTTCTCTGTCAACGGCGTGGCCCGTCTCCATACGGAAATTCTGGAAAACAGGAGTTAAAAGATTTCTATGATATGATGCCGGATAAGTTTAACAACAAGACCAATGGTATCACACAGCGCCGTTTCCTGCTTCACGGCAATCCGCTGCTGGCTGACTCGGCAGCCGGCGCGAACCCTGCATGAGACGATCAAAAACTTCCCGGTGACCGTTTTCACAACTTCTTAAAAGCAGTAGAGGAAGACGTAGTCGGACGTGCGGACGTGCAGGCAGAGATCGAATTTGTCAAAGCGAGAGAGCAGACTGCCATATCATCTGCGATGCGCTGGCAAACGGAGAGATCCCGCTGCGTGTTACCCACAATGATACCAAGTTAAACAATGTTATGATTGACAATAAGACCGGCAAAGGTCTTTGTGTCATCGATCTGGATACTGTTATGCCGGGAAGTGCGCTGTACGATTACGGCGATTCGATCCGTTTCGGCGCAAGCACTGCTGCAGAGGACGAGCAGAACCTGGATCTGGTATCCTGTGATATGAACTTATTTGAAATTTATACCAAAGGCTACACGGAAGGCTGTGCAGGCAGCCTGACGGAGAAAGAAATCCGCCTGATGCCGATGGGCGCGAAGCTGATGACGCTGGAATGCGGTATGCGTTTCCTGGCGGATCATCTGCAGAACGATATTTATTTCAAGATCCACCGTGAGAACCATAACCTCGACCGTGCAAGAACACAGTTCAAGCTCGTTGCGGATATGGAAGCAAAATGGGATCAGATGAATGCGATTGTGGAGAAATATCTCTGATGCCTGCGATTCATGTGATGATGAAGCCCGCATCCGGCCTGTGCAACATGCGTTGTCAATATTGTTTTTATGCGGACGAAATGGAAAAGCGCAGCCAGGCCTCTTATGGCATTATGAGCTTTGCCACGCTGGAAAACGTGATCAGACGGACACTGGAATTTGCAGAAGGCTCCTGTACGATCGCGTTCCAGGGCGGGGAACCGACGCTGGCAGGGCTGGATTTTTCCGGGAATGTATTCGTCTGGAACAAAAATATAATACCAAAATGTTACGATTTCCCACGCATTGCAGACGAACGGCTATGCGCTGAATGAGGAATGGTGTCAGTTTTTTGCAAAAAATCATTTCCTGATCGGTCTTTCTGTGGATGGAATCAAGGCGACGCATGATCTGTACCGGAAGGATGCTGTAGGAAAAGACACCTATTTCCGCGTTTTGGAATCAGCGAAGCTTTTGGAAGCTGCCGGTGTGGAATTTAACGTGCTGATGGTGGTAAACGGCAAGACAGCGCCGAAGATTCGCCGGATTTATGAAAATTTCCGGAAGCTGGGATTTTCGTGGCAGCAGTATATCGCCTGTCTCGACCCCATCAGCGAGCGGCAGGGGCAGGAGGAATATTCTCTTTCCCCGGAGATGTACGGAAGGTTTCTGATCGAGCTGTTCGAACTGTGGGATCTGGATTTACGGCAGGGAAAAAAACAGCCCTATATCCGCCAGTTTGAAAATTATGTCGGGATTTTACTGGGACAGTTCCCGGAATCGTGCGAGCAGCGGGGCGTCTGCAGCTTCCAGAATATCGTGGAGGCGGACGGCACGCGTGTATCCGTGTGACTTTTATGTACTCGACGAGTATCGGATCGGAAATTTAAATGAGGATTCGTTTGAAACGATTCATGAGAGACGATTAAAGCAGGGATTTGTGGAAGCTTCCTGCAATCATACAGAAGAATGCCGCGCCTGTCCTTATTTCATGATCTGCCGGGGCGGCTGCAGGCGGCACCGGGAGCAGCCGGGAAGTAAACCGGGAGAAAATTACTTCTGCCAGTCCTATCGGATGTTTTTTGATGCATGCCTGCCGAGACTGCAGGAGATCGCGGCAGCGATCCGCTCGCAGGGGCGTGTGTAAGTGATACACCCTTCGCAGATTGTTACAGTTCACACGCGCCATTCGCAAAAGCGCGTCTTCGACGCTCTCCGCTGCTTCGCAGCTCATTTTTGCTCATAAAATGGCGCTCCCTCCGTACCTTTTTGTAAGCAGATCTTCATGCGAGCATGAAATCTGCTTTACAAAAGGTACGAGTAAACTGGAAACATAAAAGGCTTGCAAGTGCGACCTTTTTTTTCGTTATACTACTTTAGTATAGCAAAGTGAAAAAAGGAGGTTCCTATGGTTACATTGGCCGTTTCGACAAGCTTACCAGCCATGATATTACCTTTGTAGGTATTATCCAGACTGCGAGAGCATCCGGACTGCAGAAGTTCCCCATGCCCTATGTACTGACCAACTGTCATAACTCTCTGTGTGCCGTAGGCGGTACCATCAACGAGGATGACCACATGTTTGGTCTGACCTGTGCGAAAAAATACGGCGGAGTCTATGTACCCCCTCATCAGGCAGTTATCCATCAGTTTGCCAGAGAGATGTTAGCCGGCGGTGGCAAGATGATCCTGGGTTCCGATTCCCATACCCGTTACGGTGCACTGGGTACCATGGCTATGGGCGAGGGTGGTCCCGAGCTGGTAAAACAGCTGTTGAACCAGACCTATGATATCAACATGCCCGGCGTGGTAGCCGTATACTTAAAGGGTGCTCCCGTGAAGGGTGTAGGTCCTCAGGACGTGGCACTGGCTATCATTGGCGCAGTATTCAAGAACGGCTATGTAAAAAATAAAGTAATGGAATTCGTAGGCCCCGGTGTGGCTTCCCTGAGTGCTGATTTCCGTATCGGCATTGATGTAATGACCACAGAGACCACCTGTCTGTCCTCCATCTGGAAGACCGATGACCAGATCCGTGAGTTCTATGAGATCCACGGACGTACCGAAGACTATAAGGAACTGAATCCCGGCCAGGTAGCATACTACGACGGACTGATCGAGGTGGATCTGGACAAGATCCGTCCTATGATCGCCATGCCGTTCCATCCCAGCAATACTTACACCATCGAAGAGCTGAATGCGAACCTGATGGATATTCTGGATGAGACGGAGAAGCGTGCGAAAGTAAGTCTGGACGGTGCCGTAGACTTTACTTTGAAGAATAAAGTAAAGAACGGCAAGTTCATTGTAGATCAGGGTATCATCGCAGGCTGTGCCGGCGGCGGATTCGAGAATATCTGTGCGGCTGCCGACATCCTGAAGGGCAGATACATCGGTGCGGATGAGTTTACTTTAAGCGTATATCCCGCATCCATGCCCGTATACATGGAGCTGATCCGCAACGGCTGTGCGGCTACCATCTTAGAGACCGGTGCAGTCATGAAGACTGCGTTCTGTGGTCCCTGCTTCGGTGCCGGTGATACGCCTGCCAATAACGCATTCAGTATCCGTCACTCTACCAGAAATTTCCCGAACCGTGAAGGCTCCAAGCTGCAGAACGGCCAGATCGCTTCCGTAGCTCTGATGGATGCCCGTTCCATCGCAGCCACTGCAGCCAACAAGGGTGTGCTGACTCCCGCAACGGACTTCGATGGAGATTTCGGAAAATACAAATATCATTTCGATAGCAATATTTACAAGAACCGTGTCTTCGATTCCCACGGTGTGGCAGACGAGAGCGTAGAGATCCAGTTCGGTCCCAATATCAAGGACTGGCCCGCTATGGGTGCCCTGCCTGAGAATCTGGTACTGCAGGTAGTATCCGAGATCCACGATCCCGTAACCACTACCGATGAGCTGATTCCCTCCGGTGAGACCTCTTCCTACCGCTCCAATCCTCTGGGACTGGCAGAGTTCACTTTAAGCCGTAAGGATCCGCAGTATGTAGGACGTGCCAAGGAGATCCAGAAGGCAGAGAAAGAGCGTATGAACGGCGGACATCCCTGTCAGGCAGTTCCGGTACTGAAGGATGTTATGGGTGAAGTAAAGAAACAGTATCCCGATGCAAGTCGTGAGAACACCGGATTCGGTTCCACTATTTTCGCAGTGAAGCCCGGAGACGGTTCTGCCCGTGAGCAGGCTGCTTCCTGCCAGAAGGTATTAGGCGGCTGGGCAAATATTGCCAACGAGTATGCCACCAAGCGTTATCGTTCCAACCTGATCAAAGCGTTCTGCATAGACTGCCGTATAGGAAAATACCGGCAGCGCGGAGGGTTCATGATGCAGGAAACAATGGAAAAAAAGAGCAAACAGAACCGTAGGAAAGAGCCGTCAAAAGGACTTTTTTGCGGTTCTTCTTTTTTCTTTCTGTCACGCCGTATACCTGCAGCAGTGTAGTGCGGGCAGGGCAGGAAAAAACGGTGGAAACCATTGTGCCCGTATCCGGCAGGACAGTCCGGATGCAAAGTGGAAGCGACGTCCGAACGATGACGGAGGAAGCGTTTCTGATCGGCGCGCTGGCGGCGGTGATTCCTGCAGAATATGAACCGGAAGCGCTCAAAGCCCAGGCGGTGATTCTGCGCAGCAGCTGCGTCGCGGGAGGGCATCTGGAGGAGACCGTGTTGGAGAATGGCACGACCGGAGCAGCGCAGGAGAGCATCTCTCAAAATAGTGTGAGCGCCGTTGAGCCGCGGATTATCGACAGTAATAGCGGTTTTTCGTACTTGGACAAGGCGCAGCGCAAGCGTCTGTGGGGCGAGCAGGCAGACGTGTTGGAGGAGCGCTGCAGGGAGGCGGTGCGCGCTTCTTCGGGTTATGTTCTCGAATGGCAGGGAGCGGCTGTCAGCGCACCTTTTTTTCGCCTGAGCGCAGGGCGAACAAGGAGCGGGACAGAGCTTTTCGGACAGAGTCGGACTGGTGTAAAAAGCATCGCCTGTCCGGTAGATGAGGCTGCAGAAGATTTTTTACAGGAAAAGAGCATGAAACAGAGCGGTTTTTCGGGATGCTGGAGGCAGAAGGCGTATCAGTGGAAAAGGATGCCCCAAAGCTTGTACTGACGCGGGACAAGCGATACGTATTAAATGTCCGTGCGGGACGGTCATCCATAGAGGGAGAACGGTTTCGGCAGCTGTTTGAGCTTCCGTCGTCGTGTTTTTCCTGGAAGAGCAGGGCGGGAAAATGGTGATTACGACAAAGGGAATCGGGCACGGGATCGGATTGGATCAATATTATGCCAATGCGCTTTGCGAAGCAGGGAGCTCCGCAGAAGAAATTTTGGAGCTGTTTTTCCCGACTTTTAAAAATCGAATAAAACGGTTGAATTGCGCTCAAACTAAGCCTGAAACACAGGAAACAGGGAAAGGATGAGCGTGATGAGAAGAAAAAGAACAGGCGGAAAAAACAGCGCATACCGCAGAGAAAAAGCGATCATAACAGCTTCGGTTGTTCTGGTGCTGGCGGCGATGACAGTGACGGGCATTTCTGTGTACCGCAATCATCAGAAAAGCCAGAAGAAGAACAGCATATTGTAGATTTCTCCAAATTGGAGGAAGAGACGCAAAGTCCTGTGGCACAGGCACAGAATCAGTCTGCACAGAATGTGACCGGCAGTGATAAAGACAGTGGGGAGCTGGATTATGACCCCTATTATGCGCAGAAGGATAAAGAGTCTGAGTGCGCCTGCAAAAACAGGCGGGGAATCGGGCGCAGGAGCAGCTGGAGAACAGAAACGGAAGTCAGCCGACGGAGGGAGCCCAAAAATCGCAACATCGGCTATGCAGAGTATCGAAACGAAGCGTACAACAGCGACGGAAGTTCGAGCGAACTGGCATCTGGCGGCGGTCAGGCGGATGCGGCAGACACTGACAAAAAAGCGAACGGAACAACCGCGAGTCAGGATGCAGCCGACAATCAGACGAGGCGCTTACAGCGTCTGCGAATATCGCAGTGCAGGAGAGCCAGCTGTCCTTGGAGAAAGCAGTAAGCTGGCATGGCCGATTGCAGGCAACGTTCTGTTAAATTACAGCATGGACAAGACAATTTATTTTCCGACGCTGCAGCAGTACAAATATAATCCGTCGATTGTAATCAGCGCAGCAGAAGGAACAGGCGTGGCATGCGCAGCAGATGGAATTGTGGAATCTGTGTATGAGGATGCGCAGACCGGACAGACTGTTGTGATGCGTCTTGGAGGTGGGATGGCGACCTATGGACAGCGCAGGAAGTGACTGTGGAAGAGGGAGACATGTGGAAACCGGCGCGGTGATCGGACATGTGGCGGAGCCGACAAAATATTACTCGGTAGAGGGCTCCAATGTTTATTTTAAACTGACAAAGGACGGGGAAGCGGTCAATCCGCTGGATTATCTGGGATAAAAATTCCCGGTAGCCCGGTTCCAAAAAGGAGCCTGACTGCCGGGAATTGTATTACATAGTTTTGTCGAACTTTTTACGTACTTCGATATAGGAAAGTATCGCCTCTACTGTGCCATCAAAGCCGAGACGGGAGCTGTCCAGAGACAGGTCGTAATTCTGGGCGTTTTTCCATTCCTGGCCGGTGTGATACTTGTAGTAGTGGGCACGGTATTCGTCGGTCTGAGCGATGAGCTTGAACGTCAGAAACAGAAAGACTGTTGACCTTCATTGCTTCCTGCAGACAAAAATCTTCGGGCGCGGGACAAAGACACGGACAACGCCTGGAACATCTGCAAGGATATGGTCGGCGCAGCGTCCGATGATAACGCAGGAGCTTTCCTCTGCGAGCTGGCGGATGATTTTTGCCTGATAGCGAAAAAGGTTGTCATCCTTTGTAAAACCTGCGCTTTCCGGGGAAAGCGGGGAGGCATTTTTGAAGCCGCCGGTAAGGAACGCACGCAGAGAGCCGTGCTTTTTTTCATCCTGGAACAGAGTGGGCATGAATGCCGCTTTCTTCGGAAGCGAGCGAAATAATCTCCCTGTCGTAGCAGGGAATGTCCAGACGTTTTGCCAGCATTTTGCCGACGGTACGTCCGCCGCTGCCGTACTGACGGGCGATGGTAATACTGTGTTTGACATAATTGTTTCCCCTATTCGCCGAGATAAGCTTTCTTGATCGCTTCATCATGTAAAAGTGCCTGCATGCATCATTTTCCTTTACGATGCGTCCTGTTTCGAGGACATAGGCGCGGTTTGCGATGGAAAGCGCTTTTTTTGCGTTCTGTTCTACCAAAAGGATGGTAACGCCCTGTTTGTTGACTTCCGTGATGATATTAAAAATTTCGTTGACGAACAGGGGACAGGCCCATGCAAGGTTCATCCATGAGGATAATGCGGGGCTGTGCCATAAGGGCGCGGCCCATGGCCAGCATCTGCTGTTCCCCGCCGGAAAGAGTTCCTGCCAGCTGGCGGGTACGTTCCCTGCAGCCGGGAAACGTTCATATACCTTTTCCAGGAGTTTCTGCGATCTGCTTCTTATCCTTGCGGGTATATGCTCCCATCATGAGGTTTTCATAAACGGTAAGATTGGAGAACATGCGCCGGCCTTCCGGAACATGGGACATACCCAGCTTTACAATCTGGTTTCCGGGACGGAGGTTATCTCTTTGCCCTGGAAATTGACGAACCGGACTTTGCGCTCGAGCATGCCGCTGACAGTCTGCAGGGGTCGTTGTTTTACGGCACCGTTGGCCCCGATGAGGGCGACGATTTCTCCTTCTTCCACATGGAAGGACATGGCCCTTCAATGCGTGGATCACGCCGTAATATACATTGATATTTTCTACAGTGAGCATTGCCATAAAAGAAGCCTCCCTTTAATCGCCCAGATATGCCTTGACAACGGCAGGATCGTTTAATACCTTATCAGGAGTGCCTTCTGCCAGCAGTTTGCCGAAGTTCAGGACATAGAGGTATTCACAGATGCCGGATACCAGCTTCATGTCATGCTCGATCAGAAGAATGGTCACACCGTATTTTTTACGGACAAGGCTGATGGTTTCCATCAGCTCTCCGGTTTCGTTGGGGTTCATGCCGGCGGCAGGCTCATCCAGAAGCAGAAGCTCCGGGCTGGTTGCAAGCGCACGGGCAGATTTCCAGTTTACGCTGTTTGCCATAGGGCAGGTTGGATGCCAGCGTCTGAGCAGAATGCTCCAGCCCGAAGACTCGCAGGATCTCCATGGAACGTTCGGTCATTTCTTTTTCTTTTTTGTGGTAGCTTCCCACATGTAAAAGGCTTTCTGCAAGGGAATACTGCACCTGATTGTTTAAGCCGGTCATAACGTTGTCCAGAACACTCTGCTGCCATGGGAACAGTCGGATGTTCTGGAAGGTGCGGGCAACGCCCATGCGGTTGATTTCGTAAGGCTTTTTGCCGATCAGATTTTCACCGTTTAAGCGGATGCCGCCGTCTGTGGGGCGGTAAACGCCAGTCAGCATGTTGAATACGGTGGTTTTGCCGGCACCGTTGGGTCCGATCAGGCCCACCAGGCCGCCTTTTTTCGATGGACATGGTAAGATCATCAACGGCCCGCAGACCGCCGAAGGAAATACCGAGTCCGGTTTACTTCGAGAGTTGCCATATCAGTTTACCCCCCACTTTCCAGCTGCCTTTTTCGCAGTCCGTTTTTCCTTCTGTGCGCTGAAATATTCTGTCAGACGCTTTTTGCACCGGAATTGTTGAAGATCATCATAACGATCAGCAGGATCGCATAGATGAGCATCCGGTAGTCGTTCATGGAGCGCAGAAGCTCAGGAA
>VOFB01004928.1_pt1 | contig 12947 bp, 16 predicted proteins | sample 5384141 | NCBI WGS metagenome assembly VOFB01 (sample SAMN12384721, study PRJNA508395) | human gut metagenome | isolation source: healthy gut A | host: Homo sapiens | reverse complement strand
CATTGATGTGGCTCGATTGGCAGCTGAAAGGTAAGAAAAGAAGCATCAGATTCTTTCTTGATGCTGGCGAACTGTACAAGAAAAATTTCCCGGAATGTGACTTTAAATCCAAGGGTCTGAAATAAAATGAAAGGATGATAGGAGAGCGTGGGTTCTAACAGATAGAGGGTGTTTTGTAAGCAGTATACAGCTTCACGTGTAAGATGTATACTGCTTCACAGGCAGGGCCACACGTGCTTTGGTATAGTTCAATGCCTACGATAGTGTAAGCCAACACGTACTAATGCATAAGCTGAAACATTACTATGTGTAGCCCGAGACATGCTAAGACAATGTAAACCTGGCAATCTCAACATGTACGCTAAACACGCCAAGCAACTAATGATGTTCCAGGTATGAATATAGGAATAAAGTCCTATTCTTTTTCATCCCTAAAGTACTCCATCGGTGTCTTGCCAAATTCTGCCACGAAGCAACGGGTGAAGTAAAGCATTGGAAAAACCTACCATATAACTTCCGCCACGGAAAAGTTTCCATTTTGGAACAGTAAGGCGGCTTTTTCAGACGAAATGGAACGAATATATTCCACTGTAGACATGCCAGGTGAGAGACTTTAACTTCCTGTAAAAGCTGTTTCTGGGATATGCCCATGAGTCGGCTTAGCATCTCTACCGAGAGGTCGGAATTGTCTATATGCTCTTCGATGATTGTGGTAATTCGGAATAACAGCCTTTCATCAATGGATATTTCGCCCTTTAGTTCGGGTTGTTTGATATGTTCAATGCGCATCTGTTGCTCCAATTTTTTTTTGTTTCCAAGCAATTGCTTGATGCGTGCCACAAGAAGCGAGCTATCGAATGGCTTTGCAATAAAAAGCATCTATGGCTAATTGGGCACTTTGATATTCAATACCAGAGTCATTCTTGGCTGTCAGAAGAATGATGGGAACAGTGGCAAGCGGCATGTGCTGCGGATGTTGCGGCACATTTCTATACCATCCATTACAGGCATCATCACATCAGCAATAATAAGATCGGGCAAGAGATTAATGCAAAGTTTCAGACCATTTTTCCATTTTGAGCTGTAACGCATCGATAATCCGTACTTAGCAGATTGCTTATAAAACCGGAAATAGAGGTGTTGTCCTCTACGATGGCAATCAGCGGACGTGTATCTTCTTTGTTTTCTGTTGTGGTAGGCTTTTCAATGATTTCCTCTTGCTCCTGAATGTCTATGTTGATGGAAATGTTAATTGGACAGTGGTTCCGTTGGAATCGGATGTGAGAAGCACGGTGCCGTTATGCATCTCTACATATTCCTTTACGATGGCAAGCCTATGCCGATGTGCCCTCTTTGTCATTTTTGATATTGCGCGATGATTGGTAGTAACGTTGGAACACGAGGGGAATCTCCTCTTCTGGGATGCCCACTACCGTATCTGACACCTTAACATAGAGATGTTTGGCCTGTTCATTATACTCCAGAGAGAACATGATGCTGCCATGCTTTGGGGTAAACTTTGCATGCATTGGCCAGCAGGTTGTTCAGGATGGATTCCATTTTAAAGATATCCATACAGTATAAATGTTCTCTCGATTAGTATCGAAAACAAAATCCAGCTGCTTGCTCTTTATATTCTCTCGATAAGAATTGAAAATGCAGCGCGCGAATTCTACGAACTCTATTTCGGTCGGAATGAAGGTTTGCTTTATTTTCTCTGTCTTGATAAGCTTCAATAGTGAAATGGATAAGCGAACCCAGCTTTTTGGCATTTTCGTATATTAATTCCAACAATTTCTTTTTCTTGTTCGGTCTCTTCACTCAGCAGTTTGCTGGAAGGAGCAATGATGAGACTTAGGGGAGACTTGAATTCATGGGCAATGTTCGTGAAAAAATCTATTTTTGACTTGGCTTGTTCCATGAAATAATTTTTCAATTCCCGTTCTTTGCGCATTTTGTTGCTGTCTGATAATGATGAAACGCAATATCCACCAAACAAGGCCAATAACTACCAAGAGGTAAAAGAGATAGGCATACCAAGAAAGATACCAAGGTGGTGTGATGGTGATGTACAGAATAGCTTCTGTCTGCTTATTATCTGAGATGTTTTCCAAGGAACCTATGTATAAGGTATAGTCTCCAGGTGAAAGATTAGGGGTGTAATGGAGTTTTCGTTCCTATTCAGTTCTATCCATTGTGAATGATATCCATCGAGTTTGAAAGCATAGTTTGTCAAACTTTCACCTTTATACTGATAGTCGGAGAAAGAAATTCTCAGGTTGTTCTGTTTCGCAGTAAGCCGGATGTGCTTGCTTGTTGCCGGTCGGTATAAGCTTAGTTCCTCATTGCTATTAATTTCAATATCGGTAATCTTTACTTTCTGGGATTGTTGTATCTCTTGCCTCAGCAGTATGGGATCTATCTGAGTTATCTTATTGCTCGTTCCCAACCATACCTTGTGATCAATTCGGTCGTAGAAGATGTCAATGTATTTTTCCGAAATGCGGATACGGTGTACTTTCAAACTTTCCTTCTCCACTATAAAGAGTCCTTCGGAGGTAGTGAGCCATATCTCATTCTCCCCTCATCCATGGCGAATACTTCGGTAGACAGCACACGGCTCAATGGGATACTTTGTGTGCTGATGTTTCCTTTGTTTACCGATAGTTTCAGCAGATTGTCTGAAGTGCTTATCCAGATATTTCCTTCCGAATCGCTGATGACAGCGTAGGAGTCAATGTGGGGAATGTCAGTTATCTTCTCTATGGGGAGTATAGTACCGGTTGTCAAGTTGATGCGGTCGATATGATGATTATTGGATAATACCCACAGATTGTTTTCTCTGTCCAATGCTAATTGGTAGATATCGTTGCTGTAAAGCCCTTGATCATGGGTAAAGTGGTATTTGACCTTCAGAATGCCCCCTTCAGGGGATTGTTCGCTAGAGATGCCATAAACACCGCAAAAAGTAGCCAACCACAAGTCACCATTGGGCGTTTCTAATATATCGTACACCCAATTTTTGAGGTCATCGAAGAAGTAAGAGATGAACTGTTCGTTCATCGGATTATAGCGTAGTAATCCTCCGTCTGAGGCTACCCATAGGTATTGGCGGCTGTCTTCATAGAGTGCATATACGGTTGTGCGGAAGGGAATTCTTTGGAACTCATTTGGTACCACCGACGGATATTGTTGCCCTGCATGTCTGTTTTAATTTTATCAGCCCTCGGCTTCCCCAGCCAAAAGAGTACTGTCGACCGTGCGCTGTATGCTGGATATCTGGCAACCTTCATCGGAACCAGTGATGTCGAACAACGAACGGGATCGGATAGAAGGAAATTGTGTGCGGCTAAGGATGCCATTGTCGGTTCCTATCCAAATATTACCATTAGCATCCTTGAAGAACATATTGACTACGTTGCTGGACAGGGATTGACTGTTTCGTGCATCGTGTGAAATCAGATGCCAAGTGCCCTGTCTGTCGCATACGTAGAGTCCGTTGTCTGTTCCTATAAGCGATTATTGTCATCTTTAGCAATACTCTTCACAACATAAAAATCTCTGACGCGTTCGATTTCCTTGAGTATTTAGGATTCATGCGATGCAAATGATGGGCATTACTATCCACAATGTGAACTTTCAGAGCTATCCAACATCAAGGTAGAAATGTAGAAAAACTCAGGGTGGGAGATAACTTGGTAATCGCTGGTGGCAAATGAGTAACACCCCACTTCGTCCTTCATGCCGATGTACAGATTCTTTTGGTCGGTGGCAAGCGATTGGATGTTGCGTGGAAAATCCTTTCCGCGGATGAGGGCGGGCCGCGTTCATCTCCTTGTTCTACATTATAAATATAGAGCCGATTCTGCTCAATCCAGATTCACCCTTATATTCGCAGAAAGAACTTATCGACTCGTTTAACCGAATATTAGAAGCTTGCTGAACTGTCCGTTTTGTAAATTAAATAAAGTAATGCCATTTTCTCCGCCTAAAAGCATAACTGTGATGGATAAAATTTGACGAGTTGATGTGAGGAAGTGTATCTGAAACATAATGACGTATGTCATAGCCATCGTAACTATACAACCCGCGTGAAGTACGAACCAGACCATGCCTGTGGGTCTTGCGTAAAACATCTTACTGATAGTGTCTTGGTTTTGAACCCAGATTATTGAAACCTCCATTCAAATTGGACAGATTGTCTGCCACAGATGGCAGGTAATGGAGCAGGTAAGTAGTATTAAAGTTAAAATCTTCATAAGGTTATTTTTTACTAAGACAAATTAACACATTTTTCGGATGAGAAAAATGTCCGACGGGTAAACTTCAGCATTGTCCTTTTTGTGTTATAGAATGTTCTATCTGGTCTGAACAAAAGAGTATGTTCTATCTAATTTTGTCAGTTAGAAAACATGTCCTTGCATTTATTAATCTTTTTAAATTATAGAACCATGAAGAAAATTACGCATTATTTGGTTAGTATGACTCTGCTATACTATTCTTCTGCTGACTGGTTGCACAAAAACAGCAGCCTTATTGCATCGGGGCAGACATTTCGTTCGTTCCCCAAAGTGAAAAGGGGAGTTGTATATAAAAATGTAGATGGGAAAAGAAACGGATATTTGCCAGATCATGGCCGCCCATCACTTCAACACCATTCGTTTGCGCGTCTTTGTCAATCCGGAGGCCAAAGAAGGATACGCTCCCGAAAAAGGATATTGTGATTTGAAGCATACTCTTGCCATGGCCCGTCGTATCAAGAAAGCAGGCATGAAGTTTGCTCTCGACCTACACTATAGCGATACATGGGCCGATCCAGACAAGACAGTTCAAGCCTTCCGCTTGGGAAGGAACAACTGGTGCGGAGTTAGAAGAAAAACTCTACTCCTATACCAAAGATGTGATGATTGCTTTAAAGCAGGCAGAGGTAGCTCCGGAGATAGTGCAGATAGGTAATGAGATAAATCACGGCATGGTATGGCCAGAGGGCAAGTTGGATGACAATGCTACAGAAGAAAACTGGCGGTCGTTGATGGAACTTTACAAAGCAGGCCAGCGTGCGGTTCGTGAGGTATTACCGGAATCAAAACTGCAAGTACATCTCGCCTTGGGCGGGCAGAACCGGCTTTGCCGTGAGTTCCTGGATCGTATGATTCAGATGGAAGCCGAATTTGATATTATCGGACTCTCCTATTACGAACAATGGCACGAGACTTACAATGATTTAAAGTCAATCTCTATGATCTGACCGAACGGTATCGGAAGCCGATATGTGTTTGCGAGTATGGTGCCAATAAGAAAAACATTAAGATGATCAATGATATTGTACGCTCCCTGCCCAACGGATTGGGTTATGGAACTATGGCATGGGAACCGACGAGGGTCTTGTTCGATAAGGAAGGAATGCTGATAAGGATCTGTTCGGCATATGATGCCTTGTACAAACAATACATAAAGAGTGATGTCCAACCCGTTTATGAACCTCCTTATGTAAATACGGATACCATTCAGAAACCCATTATCGGTGCGGATATCTCTTGGCTTCCCAATCAGGAACAACGTGGCATTGTCTTCTCTCTCACAACGGTGTGCAGAAGGATGCATTGAAAATCCTGAAAGAGAACGGGTTCAACTGGATTCGTCTGCGTCTTTTTGTGGACCCTACGACAGAAAAGGGATATTCCAAAGATGGTTTTTGTGGGTTGGAATCCACCTATCCATGGCCAAGGTATAAAGGCTGTTGGCATGAAATTCTGCTCGATTTCCACTACAGCGATACATGGGCCGATCCTGGCCAACAGGCAACACCCGCATCATGGAGTAACATCCATGGCTCTGCACTGGAAGGAAAGGTTTATAGCTATTCAAACGAAGTCATCAAACGTTTCATGGCCGAAGGCGTCTGTCCTGACATGGTGCAAGGGTAATGAAATAAATAATGGCATGATGTGGCACAGGGTAAAGATAACGGAGACGTATGAACCCTTTGCCGTTCTGTTGCGATGTGCTACGGCTCGGTGTACGCGCCGTAATCCTGATATTAAGATTATGATTCACATTGCTTGTGGCGGACAAAATGAAAAAATCGGTGAAGTTCTTCGATAAAATCATCAGTCGTGATGTTAAGTTTGACATCATCGGGCAGTCTTACTATCCAAAGCATCATGGTACGTTGAAAGAGTTGGAAAGCAACTTGAACGATTTGGCCATCCGCTACAGAAAACCTATTGTAGTGGTAGAATATCAGGAATTTCGAAAAGAAGTGAATGAAATAGTCTCACGTATCCCTCACGGATTGGGTTTAGGAACTTTCATTTGGGAAGCTACTTCACCGATGTGGGGCGAGCTGTTTGACAAGAATGGAAGGACAACTGAGTATATAAGTATTTATCCTGAGTTTTTGAAGGCATTTGCTGATAATTAATAATCCTATAAATAATATGAAGATAAAATTTTTATGGACGCTTTTTGACAACTTTGTTGATTGCTTCCAGCATGTATGCACAAAGGCCGATACCTGAAAATACAATGGTTTCGGAAACGGCCCTTTTTAAGAGAGAATATCCTCGTGTTGACAAACAGAAGCGAGGTTACTTCCGCCTCTATGCTCCCAAGGCGCAGGAGGTATACCTGGTATGCGGAAAACGATATGACATGACAAAGGATAACGACGGATGGTGGTATGTCACCACTTCTCCTTTGGTCGTTGGGCTTCATTTTTATCACTATATGGTAGATGGCATGACGGTGACAGACATAGAGACTTATACGTATGGTGGCAGCTATGGACGCCCAGTGCCATCGAAATACCCGAAGGGACGGAAGGGGACTACTACCGTCCACAGGAGATGGCGCATGGACAAATTCGTTCGGTGGTCTATTATTCTACCGTGGAGAAACAATATCGTCGGTGTCATGTCTATACACCAGCAGAATACGAGACTTCGAAAAAGAAACGTTATCCGGTGCTTTACCTGCAACATGGTATGTGCGAAGACGAGACAAGCTGGCCGATGCAAGGTAAGGTGAACTTTATTCTTGATAACCTGATTGCTGCTGGAGAGTGCGAACCAATGCTGGTCGTAATGGATAAGGGCAATTGCAGCATTCCTTTCAAGCCCAAGAAAGGAGAAGATATAAACAAGGCAAGAGATGCATTCGGCTCCATTTTTCCATCCATCCTGTTGCAAGATATTATTCCGAATATAGAAAAGCAGTTCCGTACGCTGACTGATAGAGAGAACCGGGCTATGGCTGGTCTTTCATGGGGTGGGCATCAGACCTTTATGACTACATTGTACAACCTCGACAAGTTTGCTTATATCGGCTCGTTCAGTGGTGCCATATTTTTGCGTGATGGGGATTATAAAACAGCCTATAACGGTGTGTTTGCCGACAGCAAGGCATTCAACAAAAAGGTCCGCACACTATTCATCGGCATTGGCAGCGAAGAAAACTTCGGCGCACAGAAGATGAGTGATACATTAACCGCTCTTGGCATTAAAAACACCTTTTACGAATCTCCGGGTACAGCCCACGAGTGGCTCACCTGGCGTCGTTGTTTGAAGGAGTTCTTACCTTTATTGTTTAAGAAATAAATAAAAATGTCAATAATGATACAAAATAATATGAGTGTAAGGAAGAATAAAAGGCAAGCAAGAAAATATCCGTCTACAGATTTTTTGCTTCTGCTCTGTATCATGCTCTTTTTGCCGGTGCAGCATTCACCAATCCAATGAACGAATTAATTTGGAAGGTACGTGGCGATTTGCGATAGACCGGCAGGAGGTAGGGATATCGGAACAATGGTATTTGCAGAAATTGCCAGACTACGTACAACTACCAGGATCTATGCTGAGTAATGGAAAGGAGATGCTGTCAACTTGGGAACTCCTTGGACAGGAAGCCTGTTCGACAAATCCTTTTTTACTGAAAAGAAGTTTAATCGTTATCGCCAATCGGACAACTTTAAGGTACCTTTCTGGTTACAGCCGGAAAAATATTATACGGGGGTGGCATGGTATCAGCGTGATATCGACATCCCTGCCGGGTGGCAAGAGAAAGCCATTCGTCTGTTTTTCGAAAGGTGCCATTGGGAAAGTCGTGTATGGATAGATAGTGTGGAAGTGGGGATGAGAAACACATTGAGTGCTCCTCAGGAATACGATCTGACAGGTTTGCTTACTCCCGGAAAACATGTGATTACTGTTCGTGTAGATAATATGATACGAGAAATTGATCCGGGGGAAAATTCGCATAGTATTTCTGACCATACGCAAAGGAAACTGGAACGGTGTAACAGGAGAAATGTTTATCGAAGCTAAGTCGCCCGTCTATTACGAGGATATTACTCTTTTCCCCACTTTGAGCAAAAGCGAGTTAACCGTTAAAACCAATGTGCGCAATGTTACGGGCAAACAGCAGGAAGTGAACTTTTTCTTCATGTTAGAAAAGAAAAGAATAGAATATAAACAGGTGATGAAGCCGGTGATAACAAGTTGGAGTTTAAAAATCCCCTTGTCGAGAAATATGACTTATTGGGATGAATTCCATCCTAATCTCTATACGCTGCATTGTGGGCTACAGGGATTCGGAACTATTACAGATGACCGTCAACTCACTTTTGGTTGTAGGGAATGGGAAGTCAGAGAAGGGGTGCTCTATTTGAACGGGCATCCCGCCTTCATGCGAGGTACGCTGCATTGCGCTTCCTTCCCATTGACCGGTTACCCCTCTACTGACAAGGAAGAATGGTTGCGTGAGTTTCGTATTTGTAAGGAGCATGGTCTCAATCATATTCGTTTTCACTCTTGGTGTCCGCCTGAAGCTGCTTTCGAGGCAGCAGATGAGTTAGGCATATATTGTCAGGTGGAATGCTCTTCTTGGCCCAATCAGTCGAGTAGCATCGGGGATGGCAAACCCATAGACGCTTTCCTACAGACAGAAGCAGAGTATATTGTGAAAGTATACGGTAATCATCCTTCGTTCTGCATGTTGGCTCTTGGCAATGAGCCCGGAGGAAATCATAAGCAGTATCTCACCAACTTTGTTTCCTACTGGAAAGCACGTGACAACCGACGGTTGTACACCACAGCGGCAGGTTGGCCTAATATTCAGGAAAGTGATTTCCTGAGTGATTCCCAACCTCGTATTCAACATTGGGAGGAAGGATTGGGCAGTATCATTAATTCTAAAGAACCTTCTACAGCATACGATTGGAGCGATTATACAGATAAATTCAATCAACCTTTCATCAGCCATGAGATAGGGCAATGGTGCGTATACCCCAATTTCAAAGGAAATAGCAAAAATACACAGGTGTATATAAGGCAAAAACTTTGAGATATTTCAAGAGAGTTTGCGGGAAAGCGGAATGGAAGCGTTGGCAGATAGCTTTCTTTGGCTTCAGGTAAATTGCAGACAATTTGCTATAAAGCAGATATCGAAGCTGCTTTGCGTACGTCTAATTTCGGCGGATTCCAACTTTTTGGGATTGAGCGACTTTACCGGACAAGGTACAGCATTGGTAGGTACATTGGATGCTTTTTGGGAGGAGAAAGGATATGTTACTCCCGAGGAGTATCGGCGATTCTGCAACAGCGTGGTGCCGTTAGCGCGTATTCCCAGATTAGTATTTGAGAATGATGAAAAATTTGTTGCTCAGATAGAGGCTGCAAATTATAATGAAGAGATGCAAAACCCAAAAGTCTGTTGGATAGTGAGATGGTACCAATAAGATAGTGAGACAGGGAAAATTCTCTATAAGCCAAATTGCCATCGGCAACAGACAGTCGTTAGGCTCCATAGAATTCAACTTGAAAGATATAGAAAAGCCCGCTCAGTTGACCTTGGAAGTATTGATAGACAATTATGCAAACAATTGGAATTTTTTGGGTATATCCTACAGAAAAGGAGATTGTAAATAGTAATGATATCTTACTGACTGATTATTTGGACAAGACTGCCATTAAACGTTTAAATAACGGTGGTAAGGTATTATGTCATTAAAGAAAGGTACGTTGAAAGATGAGTACGGTGGAAATCTAGCCATTGGTTTTTCCAGTATCTTTTGGAATACATCGTGGACTAATGGACAAGCACCTCATACATTAGGTATTCTATGTAATCCGAAACATCCGGCATTGGCTGCTTTCCCAACAGAGTATCACAGCAATTACCAATGGTGGGATGCGATGACCCATTCTGCACCCATACGTATAAATAAGGTGTCCAAAAAGCCCAGCCCATTGTGAGAGTGATTGATGACTGGTTCTCCAATCATCCGTTGGCATTGTTGTTTGAAGTGAAGATAGGCAAAGGTAAATTGTTGGTGTCCGGCATTGATTTTCACCGCGACATGCAAATGCGTCCTGCTGCTCGCCAACTACTTTCCAGCTTGTTAAACTATATGCAGAGCAGCGATTTCTCTCGAGACATATCGTGAAAAATTGAAACAATTAATGATTTGATAGATAAGTAATATGAACAAAAATATTGGATTAGGCATACTTCTCGGATTAGGTATGGTTGCACTTCCTGTGGAAGCGCAGAATGTGTATGAACTGACAGCACCAAAGGTGGAGAAGATAATTTATACCAAACATCTGAAACTGGGTGGAACGGCTCCTGATGGTGGAAGCATAGAAGTGAATAGTTTTTATATGTTACGGAACGGAAAGCCCATGCTGCCCGTTACAGGTGAGTTCCACTACAGCCGCTATCCTGCAGAACAGTGGGAACAGGCTATCTTGAAGATGAAGGCTGGTGGACTGACCATCATTCCTACTTATGTGTTCTGGAATATCCACGAGGAAAAGGAGGGCGTGTTCGATTGGAACGGTAATAGAGATTTGCGTCGCTTTGTGGAGCTATGTAAAAAACATGACATGGACGTGATTGTACGTATTGGTCCTTTCTGTCACGGAGAAATACGTAATGGAGGTTTACCGGATTGGCTTTTTGCGCGTCCAGTAGAGGTACGCTCAATGATGTAAACTATTTGAAGTATGTAGAACGTCTCTATAATGAGATTGCAGTTCAGTTGAAGAAATTGTATTATAAGGATGGAGGTCCCATCATTGGTGTGCAGATAGAGAATGAACACCAACATTCGGCTGCGCCATGGGCCATTCAATATCCCGGTGAACAAAGGGATATGACGGCTGCCACCTACGATTCGTCCATTACAATGATTGGAGTAAGTGAACAGCATCAGAATATTACGATGTCTGAATTGGGCGATCTACACATGCGTACACTAAAACAGATGGCAGAGAAAGCGGGTATCATTACTCCTTTGTATACCGCTACCTAGGTTGGGGAATGGCTGCTGTGATAGGGTAATGAGGCACTACCTGTAACTGCTGCTTACACCTATCCGTTTTGGGCAAAGCCCTCTATGTCTCCTTTCTGTCTGTTTAAAGACATTCAGCGGGTACCAGATTATTCATGGCCGAGTGCGCTATGATACCGACAAGTATCCGTCGTTCTGTGCGGAGATGGGTGTAGGTATTCAGATGGTGTATCGCAGTCGCCCTATTGTGAAGGCTGAAGCAGCCGAAGCGTTGATGGTACGTACATTGGGCAGTGGTGCAAACGGTATAGGTTACTACATGTACCACGGTGGCTCTACCCCGAAACAAAACAATGGCGTAGGATTTTTTAGCGATGACGGTATGGGTATGCCTAAGATTTCCTACGACTATCAGGCTCCGATTGGTGAATTTGGTTTGGTACGTGATTCGTATCAGAATTTGCGCATTCTTCATACATTCTTAAAAGATTTCGGTTCTATATTGGCACCCATGGAAACGGTACTGCCCGAAGGATATGAAAAATAACACCGGATAATCGGGAAACGTTGCGTTATGCTGCCCGTATGAAAGAAGATGCCGGTTTTCATCTTCATGACCAACTTTCAGGATCATGATACAGCACCTTTGACCAGACAGATTTGCAGTTAAAACTAAAGCTAAAAAAACAGACATTGATCATTCCTTCTAGTAAAACGTTTACTTTGAAAAAAAGACCAAAGTGTGATTTTACCCTTTAATCTCTCTATGGAAGGGCACTTTCTTAAAGTATTCTACTACTCAACTCTTGGCTAAAGTAGAGGAAAAAAGAATGCCGTACACTACTTCTTTTTTGCTCGGAAGGACTACGTACAGAATATAGTTTTGACAAATCAACGTTGAGCTCGGGTAAGGAGTTCTACCCATACACCGAAACCTGGTTTGAAAAACTTTCTCCATTACAGTTAAAAATGGAAAGACGTTGAAGATTACAACCTAACACGTCAACAGGCATTGAACACTACCAAAGTGAATAATCATATCCTTATTACTGAAGCCACAGTATTGCCTGAGAAAGAACAATGTACTGCTAAGTTTAGGGAAGACCATCAGCTATGCCTTTATACTGCTAATAAGGATGGAAAGAGGAAACCATAGAGGTACAACCGGTAGATGTGGCTTCAGTTGGAAGAAAGTGGGTACCCGCCGAATGACCCGTAAAGGTATAGATCAGCCCGATGTGCCACAGTAAACGATTACTTCCTACGTGTGAATATGTGCAGATGTGGCAATGGCTTTCATTGTGGTGGTTATTGGTGCTTGATCATTATTACTATGGGATACCATGGACAATCGGTTTGAGACGATTCAAAAATGAATTGAAGAATGAATACTTGAGCTTCTATTTCCGTCCTTTACGTAAAGACGCCCCATTTCATTGGTGATCTTCCTGTGGAAGTATTCAGATTTCTCACAAAAGGATGCCGATTGCTTGGTCAGAAGTGTGGATGTTATACCTGAATATAAGGCTATTGTTAATATTTAAAAATCAAATGGCTTCTGTCTAAAGCCCAAAAGAAGGAGTGTGTGTTGACACACCTTCATTTCTCTTTAAAATACATTCGGTTCTTAATCTATCTTTTTCATACTACTTTC
>VOFB01003843.1_pt1 | contig 12951 bp, 20 predicted proteins | sample 5384141 | NCBI WGS metagenome assembly VOFB01 (sample SAMN12384721, study PRJNA508395) | human gut metagenome | isolation source: healthy gut A | host: Homo sapiens | reverse complement strand
GTGGAAGCGGTCTTCATTCTTTGCGCCGAACGCATAGGAGGCTACGGGCTGATATCCCTGCATAAATCCCATCACTACATAGCAGCCGATAAGAACCAATCGCTGTACTACGCCGTATGCCGCGATAATCAGGTTGGAATCCGGAAGAGGTTTTGCGGCAACATTCGTCAGCGAGGTCGCAACAGCAAGGCATATCTGAATGACTGCCGTAGGAATGCCGATAGAAATGACTTGCCGCAACAGTTTTCCGGACAATTGAAAGTATTTGAAGTGAATCTTAATAATAGAGCGTCCGCCGAAATAAAACCACAGCAGAATTACAAAAAGTCACGCACTGGGAAATCGTTGTGGCAAGCGATGCGCCCTCGACTCCCATATTCAATCCCCACGAGAACATAAAAATCGGATCGAGAATTACATTCAGAACAGCGCCTGCAATCACTGCAACAGAGGAAATTTTACAGAGGATTCGGCGCGTGCCGCACAGTTTAAGCTCTGGGCCGGTAAATTGAACAATGCCGCTATAAACATCAAAACGCATAGTCTTTTGCCTGCGGAAGAACTTCGCTGTCTGCTCCGAACGCTGTGAGCAGGGGTCCATAAAAAGCAATGCCGAGAACACAAAGACCAATTCCGACAAGCATAGAAAATCCCACGATAGTCGTTATGGTTTTGTTTGCGCCCTCTTTCTCTCCGGCGCCTAACTGGCGGCCTGCAAGCACGGAAGCGCCGGCGGCAAAAATGTTCTCTACAGATACCATAATCAGCAGCAGCGGAAGCGTTACGCCGACTGCCGCCAGGGCAATATCGCTGCCCAGCATGCCGATATACGCTGTATCGACAATGTTATACACCGCTTTGGCGAGCAGCGCAAGCGTTGCGGAATTGCCAGTTTTGTAATTGCTTTTGACGGATTAACCGTTGATAACAGGGATTCTTTCCCTGCATTTTTTGCTCGTTCATCTTTTTTCACCCTGCAATACGGATCAAAGCATATTTTCAAACGAATTCCTTTCTTTCAGTATGCCATACGGTGCAATGAAGTGGAAGTGACAGCTTGTATGGGATGTCCCAAAAAGGTAACCAAATCACGTTTGTAACCATCATGCAAAAATGGGATGTCTGTCCGTTCAGGATGCAAAGAACGCCGATGCCCATCAGCCCGTCGAGCACATCGGGCACGGCGCCGATGCCCATCAGCCCGTGGGCCGCCCGAAAAGCACGGCGGACCCCGCCGGCTCTACCGCCGTTATTTTTCACATCCGGCTTCCGCTCTTTCAGGTAGCTGCCCACGCCGGTAATGGTGCCGCCCGTGCCGACGCCGGCGACAAAGATGTCTACCGCGCCGCCCGTCTGCGTCCATATCTCGGGCGCGGTCGTCTTGCGGTGTGCCGCCGGATTGGCGGTTGACAAACTGCCCGGCGAGCACCGCCCCCTCCGTCCCGGCCAGAATCTGCTCCGCCTTTGCGATCGCGCCGCCCATGCCCTCCGACGCAGGGGTGAGCACGAGCTGCGCGCCGAGCGCCCGAAGGAGCTTGCGCCGCTCCACGCTCATGCTCTCCGGCATGGTGAGGATGAGCCGGTAGCCCTTCAGCGCGCAGACGAGCGCGAGCCCGACGCCGGTGTTGCCGCTGGTCGGCTCGACCACCGTGCCGCCCGGCCGCAGCCTGCCGCTGCGCTCCGCGTCCTCAATCAGCTCGCGTGCAACCCTGTCCTTCACGCTGCCCGCCGCGTTGAAGCATTCGGCCTTTGCAAGCAGGCGCGCCTGCAGCCCGAACTCCCTTGCAAGCCGCGCAAGTTCCACCAGCGGCGTGCCGCCGATGAGCTGTGTCAGGTCCGATGCGATCACTGTATCCACCTTCTCCATTCAAAATGACGAGAGCAGACCTGTAAGCCGGGTTCTGTGAAACGGCAGCCATCTATCTGGGACGCGCGTTGCCGCGCGCCTCTAGCCACCTCCGGGACGGCCGGGCCGGCCTGTATGTCCCATATGCGGTGTTGCTCCGGATAGGGTTTACAAAACTGTTTTGTCTCCAAAACATTGGTGGGCTCTTACCCCGCCCTTTCATCCTTACCCGGCAAAGCCGGGCGGTTTGCTTTCTGTTGCACTTTCCTAAAGTCGCCTTCGGCGGACGTTATCCGCTATCCTCGCCCTGCGGAGCCCGGACTTTCCTCAGCGCACGGCCTTTCGGCGTGTGCGCCGCAGCTGCCCGGTCTGCTCTCTGTCCTATTGTAATACAACCGCCGTTCCATTTCAAGAAAAATATGCTGGAAAGATTGATATTACAGGCAAATGCAAGTATAATGTAATGGAAAGAAAGAGGTCGATTCCATGTCGCATACCTTACAAACGTTATACAACAGGATTCGTGGAAAACATATTTCCGTCATCGGGATCGGCGTGAGCAACACGCCGCTTATCAAGCTGCTCGTCGCCGGCGGCGCCGTCGTTACGGCGCGCGACCGCAGCGAGAAGGCGCTGGACGGGGAGCGCGGCCGTGCGCTCGCGGACCTGGGCGTAAAAACCGTGCTCGGCGAGGACTACCTTGCGGGCATGGAGGAGGACGAGATCATCTTCCGCACGCCCGGCCTGCGGTTTGACGTCCCGGCCCTTGCGGCGGCACGCAAGCGCGGCGCCGTCGTCACAAGCGAAATGGAACTGTTTTTGAGCTGTGCCCCTGCCCGATCTTCGGCGTCACCGGCTCGGACGGCAAGACGACGACGACGACGCTGGTCTATGAGATGCTGTCGGCGCAGGGCTTCCGGTGCCATAAGGGCGGGAACATCGGCGCGCCGCTGCTGCCCGAGATCGCAAACATCAAGCCGACGGACATCGCCGTCGTGGAGCTCTCCAGCTTCCAGCTGCACGATATGCACTGCTCGCCCGGACGTCGCGGTCATCACCAACCTTTCGCCCAACCATTTGGATTACCACACCGATATGCAGGAGTATATAGACGCGAAAAAGAACATCTTCCTGCACCAGACCCCCAATAACCGGCTTGTGTACAACTACGACAACCCCGTCAGCCGCGACCTGATCGCCCGGGAGCGGCCGCGAGGCCGTCCCGTTCTCCATCAGCGGCGGGACCGACCGCGGCGTGCTGCTGCGCGGCCGCGTCATCCACTATGTGGACGGCGAGCGCGACGAGCCGGTGCTCGACGTGGGCGATATCCGGATCCCCGGCCGGCAATAATGTGGAAAACTACATGGCCGCCATCGGCGCGGTGATGGACTATGTGGACGTGGAGCGCATCGCGGAGAGGTGGCGCGCACCTTCGGCGGCGTGGAGCACCGGATCGAGCTTTGTGCGCACGCTGGACGGAGTGCGCTACTACAACGACAGCATCGCCTCGTCGCCGACCCGGGCGATGGCGGGGGCTCAACTCGCTGACACGCCGCTGATTCTGATCGCGGGCGGGTACGACAAGAACCTCGACTATGCGGACTTCGGCGCCCTTGTCAACCGGCGCGTCAAAAACTCGTCCTGGTCGGCAAGTCCTCCGGGAAGATATTCGACGCGGTCGTGGGCGCGGACAATTACGACCCCGACGCGCTCGACATCGTCCTGTGCAGCAATTTTGAGCAGGCGGTGCGCACGGCGGCCGCCGGCGCGCGGCGGAGGCGACGTGGTAATCCTGTCCCCGGCCAGCGCCTCGTTCGACCAGTTCCGCAACTTCGCCGAGCGCGGCGAAGCCTTCCGGCGGATCGTCAGCGGTCTGTAAGTCGCAATGATCCGGGAAGAAACCGATATCAAAGGGCTGTCCGCACGGTTGAATGCGCAGCCCTTTTCCAATGTCTACGCGCTGTCCGCGCTGGCCGGGTATCCGGCGTCCGGCGGGTTTTACGCGGCTGGTGCTCTGCGGCGGCGCCGCCTATCCGTATCTGCCTGCGGGCGCGGACGCGGCGGAGGCGGCGCAATTTTTGCGGCTGCGGGGCGTCCGCATCGCGGTAGGGGGACGCGCGCGGACGGTGCGCGCGCTCGCCGCGCACCTGCCCGGCTCCCGCCTGGCGGAGTGCAGCCTGCTCATCCTGCGCGGCGCGGTCCGGCCCGGCCCGCAGACGGCCCGGCTGTGCGGCCGGGCGGAACAGCCGCAGGTCTACGCGCTCCTGCGCGCCTGCTGACGGCCTGCCCGGCTTTCAGGAGTATATGGACGCGAAGGACCAGCAGCGCTACTACCTGGGCGGGCGGACCGCCGTGTGCGAGCAGGACGGCCGGATCGCGGCGTCGGGCAGCATCCTGTGCGCGACGGACAGGGCCGCGCTCCTCGGCGCGCTCGCGTGCGCGCCGCAGTACCGCCGCCAAGGGCTGCGCGCGCGCCGTTGTGCACGCGCTGTGCCTTGCGGCGGCGGGGCGCACGCCCAGCCTGCTGGCGGAGCCGGACAGGCTGGGCCTGTACGCGCGTCTGGGATTTCACAGCGGCTGCGCCATGGCGCAGCTCATCATGGAGTGAGGGATTCAAAATGTTTTCACAAAGAGGTGCAGCTTTCCGCGCAGGCGAAAACGGCCCTGCGCGACGTGTTTGCCGGTCTGGAGCAGACGGCCGAGGCCAACCAGTTCCGGGTCATGCGCGCCTTTGCGGACAACCGTGTGTCCGAGGGCGACTTCGCGGGCACAACCGGCTACGGCTATAACGACCGGGGCCGGGACACGCTGGACAGGGTTTTGGCCGCCTGCTTCGGCTGCGAGTCGGCGCTGGTGCGGCACAATTTCGTCTCGGGCACCCACGCCCTGACCGTGGCGCTGTTCGCCCTGCTCCGGCCGGGCGACCTGCTCCTGTCCGCAACCGGCAAAGCCCCTACGATACGCTCAAACGGGTCATCGGCATCGCGGACGGCGGCGGGGGCTCGCTCGCCGAGTTCGGCGTGCGCCTCAGGACGTCCCGCTGTCGGGCGGCCGCACGGTCGACTACGCCGGGCTGGGCGGGCGCTGCAGGCGCGGCCCAAGGTGGTATACGCCCAGCGTTCGCGCGGATACGGGGAGCGCGAGGGCCTCTCTGCGCGCAGCTCAACGAACTGTACGCCTTTGTCAAGCGGGTCTCTCCCGTCGTATGTGGTGGTGGACAACTGCTACGGCGAGTTTCTGGAGACAGAGGAACCCAAAGCCGACCTGCTCGTCGGCTCGTTTATCAAAAAATCCAGGCGGGGGCCTTGCGGACACGGGCGGGTATGTCGCCGGCAGCGCTGCCTGCGTGGAGCTGGCCGCGTGCCGGCTTACGAGCCCCGGCATCGGCGGGAGATGGGCGCGACGCTCGACCAGACCAAGAAAATGCTCCGGGGCCTGTTCTATGCGCCGCACACCGTTTTTGCAGGCGCTCAAAACGGCGGCTTTCGCCGCCTATATCCTGGAACGTCTGGGCTATGACGTGTCGCCCGGCCCCTTTGAGAAGCGGATGGATCTCGTGCAGTCCATCCATTTCCGCAGCGAGCGCAAGCTCATCGCCTTCTGCCGCGGCATCCAGGCCGGCTCGCCGGTGGACGCGTTCGCCGTTCCCGAGCCGTGGGACATGCCGGGCTATCAGCACAAAGGTCATCATGGCGGCGGGCACATTCACCCAGGGCGCGTCCATAGAGCTTTCCGCGGACGCGCCGATTCGGGAACCCTACACCCTGTATCTGCAGGGCGGCCTTACCTTTGAAAGCGGCGTGTACGGCGTGCTCCACGGTGTGGAACGGCTGCTCGCGGAGCGCTGAGACGGATATGGCTGCGAGAAAAATCCTGTTCGGCAGAAACAGCGCGTGCATACAGCCGCTGCGCGCTCATAGAGGAGCAGACGCACCGGACGCTCACGGCGTGGGCGCTGGACTGCGCCGCGCCGTACGCCGATTTTTTTGAGCGCGGCAGCCAGGCGACGCCCGGCCGCGCGCGAGGCGCTCCCGCCTTGCCTGCGCCTGGTCCCGCGGCGAGATCAAAATGCCCGCGGCGAAACGGGCGATTCTCGCCGCGCATGCCGCCGCCTCCGAGGCGGCCTGTCCGGCGGCCGAGGCCGCGGCCCGCGCCGCAGCCCATGCGGCCAGCACCGTGCATGTGGAGACGCACGCGCTCTGACTCGCGTTTTACGGGCTGACCGCGCTCGCGCGCTGGAAAGCGGGGCCGCAGGCGGCCGACTGCGCGGTGGAAAACGAGCTTGCGCGCCTGTACGGCAGGCTTCTCTACTCGCGGGACAATATTGACGCGCACCCCGTCCCTGGGCCGCGTTTCTGCTGCGGGACGCGCCGAACAAGGAGCGCCTGCTGCATGAGAAAACCGGCGGTAAACCGGGGATGCGGACGCCCCGCCCCTGAATCGCCCGCCGTGCGCGGGTTCTGTCCCCGCGGTCGGAAGCAGGCCGCGCTTATGGCCGGCAGCCGTCCGGCATGTATATCCTTATGTGTATTTTACGGCTTTTACAGCACTGTACACGCCGCCGCAGGCCGCACATCGCCTGCGGCGGCTTTTTTTGCAAAAAAGCGCGTTGAAAACGCCGGTATAATTTTCAGACATCCATTCATACTAATAGAGAAAATTTTTAGTCAGGTGAAATTGCTATGAGTATGGATAAAAAGAACTATCAGCAGATCGTCAAGCAAAAGACGCCGCCGTCCAAATCGCTGACGAACTGCCTCAAGGCGTTTGTCATCGGCGGCCTGATCTGCGTGATCGGGCAGCTGATCTCCAACGGGCTCAAGGCGGCCAGCCTCAGCGAGGACGCGGTCAAGGGCCTCACCTCCGCGTCCATGATCTTTCTCGGCTCGTTCTTCACTGCCGTCGGCGTGTACGACAAGCTGGCAAAGCACGGCGGCGCCGGCACGCTCGTGCCCATCACGGGCTTTTGCAAACTCCATCGTGTCTCCCGCCATGGAATTCAAGTCGGAGGGCCTGGTCCTGGGCGTCGGCGCAAAGATGTTCGTCATCGCCGGTCCGGTGCTCGTGTACGGCATCACGGCTTCGGTCCTGTATGGCGTGATCTACTACTTTATCAAGGTTTTGGAGGCTGAGAGATGAGCAGAATCGTAACGCACACCGTTGCGCTGGACAACCGCCCCTTATTCTCGCCTCGGCCGCCCTGGGCGGCTGCAAGGAGACGGAGGGCCCCCTGGGCGGCTGTTTTGACATCCAGCTCGACGACGACAAGTTCGGCGAGCCGTCCTGGGAGAAGGCCGAGAGCAAAATGCAGAAAGAGACCATGCTCAAGCTGCTGCAAAGGCGGAGCTCGCTCCGACGGATATCCAGTATATCTTCGCGGGCGACCTGCTCAACCAGTGTATCAGCTCCAGCTTCGGACTGCGCGACCGGCATCCCCTTTTTCGGCCTCTACGGGGCCTGTTCCACCATGGCGGAGGGCCTGTCCCTGGCGAGCATGGTGGTAGAGGGCGGGTTTGCCAGCCGCTGTATCGCGCTCACGTCCTCGCACTTCGCGTCGGCCGAGCGGCAGTTCCGCTTCCCGATGGAGTACGGCGGCAGCGCACGCCGAGCGCACAGTGGACCGTAACCGGCTGCGGCGCCGTCGTTGTCAGCTCGGAGAGCAGCCCCGGCTGTCCGCGCGTCAACCATATTACAACGGGCGTCATCGTCGACCTCGGCATCAAGGATGCGAACAATATGGGCGCCGCAATGGCCCCCGCGGCCTGCGACACCTTTAAAAACTTCTTTGAGGACACCGGCACGAAACCGGACGAATACGACCTGATCGTCACGGGCGACCTGGGCGCGGGTCGGCTATCGACCTGATGCGCGACCTGCTCGGCAGGGAGGGCTACAGCCTGGGCGAAAACTACAACGACTGCGGCCGTCTGATTTTTTGATCTGGACAGCCAGGACGCACGCGGGCGGTTCCGGCTGCGGCTGCGCCGCGAGCGTGCTCGCCGGGCACATCCTGCCCCAGCTGCAGAAGGGGATCCTGAAAAACGTGCTGTTTGCAGCCACCGGCGCTGATGAGCACGACCAGCTCCCAGCAGGGAGAGAGCATACCCGGCATCTGCCATCTTGTGCATTTGACGGCGGACGCGTAAGGAGGACGAAATGGATTATATCTGCGCATTTATTACGGGCGGCGTGCTGTGCGTCATCGCGCAGCTGCTCATCGACTATACCAAGCTCACCCCGGCGCGTATCCTCGTGGCCTATGTCACGTCGGGCGTCATTCTGACGGCAGTCGGCGTCTATGACAAAATCGTCGAGTTCGGCGGCGCAGGCGCGACCGTCCCGCTGACCGGGTTCGGGTACAGCCTTGCCACCGGCGTCAAAACGGCCATCGACGAAGGTGGGCGCGTTCGGGATTCTGTCCGGCGGCGTGTCCGCCGCCGCGGCGGGAATCGCGGCGGTGATCGTATTCGGCTATATCTTCGCGCTGATTTTCAAGCCGGGCGCAAAATAATTGTAAGCATTTCATGAACTCGGCCAAATTCATCGGGTTGGCATTGAAGCTTTCGGGGAAAAATGGTATACTTTCCCCAAGCTTTTTTGTGAAAAGGAAGACGGAATATGCTGGAAGTCGGATTGCAGATGACCATTTCAGAGAAAAGTGACGCCGCAGAACACCGCGGCCGCCCTCGGCAGCGGCGGGCTTGAGGTGTACGCCACGCCGGCCATGGCGCTGCTGATGGAAAAGACGTGCTATCTCTGCGCCCAGGGCGGGCTGGAGGACGGCTTTACAACGGTCGGCACGGCGCTGGATATCCAGCATCTGAGCGCAACGCCGGTGTCTATGGCGGTGGTTTGCGCCTGCACCCTGACCGCGGTGGACGGGCGCGCGCTGCAGTTTGAGTTACGTGCTCCGACGCCGCCGGCGTAATCGGCAGAGGGCGTGCACTCCCGCTTTGTGGTGGACGGCGCGAAATTCGCGCGCCAAGGCAGGTCCAAGGCCGGCGGGCAGGCGTAGCGCGGTCGGGAAAAAATTTGCGCGCGCCCGCATAAAAATCTCACTGGAAAATATTATTTTTATGTGCTATAATTATTTCATTATAGCTTTGTGCCGCCGCCGGCGGGCTGTCCATTCACGAATTCAATGCGGAGGCTGTCTCTATGAATTATCTGGAAGCGATCCTTCTCCGGGCTTGTACAGGGGCTGAGCAATTTCTGCCCATCTCCAGCTCCGGCCATCTCGTCATATTTCAGCAGTTGTTCGGGCTTTCCGAGGACATCGCGGCCAATATGCTGTTCGACGTGCTCGTGCACATCGGCACGCTTGTCGCCGTATTCATCGCCTTCCGCCACCGAATCTGGCGGCTGATCAAGGCGGTCGGCGGCCTTGTGGCCGACCTGTGCCGCGGCCGCTTCTCCTTCAGAAAGGCGGACGAGGACAAACGCATGGTCATCCTCGTGCTGATCGCCACGGCGGTGCTGATTCCCTTTATCCCGTTTCGCGGATACCTGGAAATCCTCTTCTCCTCCATGCTTACAGTGGGCGTCGCCCTGCTCTTCACAGCCCTGCTGCTGAGCTTTGCCGACCGGTGAAGAAAGGGAACAAGACCATGAAGGACATGAAAGTGCGCGACGCGCTTATCATCGGCGCGTTTCAGGGGCGTGGCCCTCACGCCCGGCATCTCCGCTCCGGTTCGACCATCACCTCCGGCCTGCTGTGCGGCCTGAGCCGCGCAAGCGCGGTGGAGTTCTCCTTCATCCTCTCAATCCCGGCCATCCTGGGCAGCGCCGCTTTTACACCTGTCCGACGCGGCGCACATGCTCTCTGAAGTCAATCTCGGCCCGTATATCGCGGGCATGGCAGTCGCCGCCGCCGCGGGATTCGCCGCCATCAAGCTGATCCAGTACCTTGTGAAAAAAAGAGAAGTTCGGCGTTTTCGCCTATTACTGCGCGGCCATGGGCCTGTTCGTCATCATCTATTCGCTCATGAAATAACGGTGCAGTACGGTTTGAAGTAAAAATACGGAAGTGAAACTATGGCGCAAGCAAAGCGTGGCACACAATCAAGAAAACCCGCCGCAAAAAAACGGCCTGCGAAAAAGACCGCGGCGCAGGAACGGGTCCCGTCCTATGTCTGGATGCTGGGCCTGGCTTTGCTCGCCGTGTTTGTCACCCTGTCCCTGCTGACGGACGCGACGGGAATCGTCGGCCGGTGGATCGGCGCTTTCCTGAAAGGGCTGCTGGGCATTCCCGCCTTCCTTCTGCCGGTTTTGCTGCTGGCGGCGGGCGTCGGCCTGGCGTTTTCCAAAAACAGGTCCAATACGCGGATCAGAATCTGGTTCGGCGCCGTCTCTGTGCTGGCCCTGTCCGTGTTTCTGCACATCTTTCCGAGTACGCCAAAGGGTACGCGGGCGTACCTTTTCCGCCTTCGTGTCCACGCTGGCTGTACAAAACAGGCGGCGAACTCACCTCCGGGGGCGTGCTCGGCGGCCTGATCTGCACGCCGCTGATTATGCTTCTGGACAAGGTCGGCGCGGGGATCGTGGTGGGCTTTATCCTGGCCGCGTCGCTCGTGTTCTGCCTGGGCAGCTTCTTTGTGCGCCTCAAGCGCGCCCTGTTCCCATTTACGGCGGAGGAGCTGGGCGACACCATCACCGAAACGCTGCCTGAGCGCGAACCGGTCGCCCGTCCGAAAAAGAAGCGGCGCGAACAGTCCGCGCCTGCGCCCGCGCCCCGCGCTGGAACGCGCCCCGATCCGGGACATCCGGTCCCGGACGCGGCCCCGCTGCCCGAACCTGAGCCCCGGCCCGATCCGGACCCCGCACCCGTGTCCGCGCTGCCGGAGGAGCCGGAGTTTGCGGATATTATTCACGCCATCGACCGCGCCGTGCCGGACGAGCTGCGTCCCGCGTCGCCGCCGGTGTCGCCCGCGCCCGTCCCCGTTGACGCGCTGGATGCAAAGGAGATAGACAAGTCGCTCGCCGCGGCCGCGCCCGAAGACGAATACGCCAACTATAAACTGCCCGACATCTCCCTGCTCGACGAGGAGAAGCGCCCCAGCCGCGACGGTATGGACGGCGAGCTGCGCGCGACAGCCAAAAAGCTGATCGACACCCTGGCCGCATTCGGCGTCGCCGCAAAGGTGGAGCACATCAGCCGCGGCCCCTCCGTTACGCGCTATGAGCTCAAACCCGGCCCGGGCGTGAAAATCAGCCGCTTTACTACATTGTCCGAGGATATCGCGCTCGCCCTCAAGGCCGCCGCCGTGCGCATTGAAGCGCCCATCCCCGGCAAGGGCACGATCGGCATCGAGGTCGCGAACAAGGATTCCACCTCCATCGCCCTGCGCCGCATCGTCGCGTCCGACGCGTTTCAGTCCGGCCAGAGCAAGCTGACCGCGGCGCTCGGGCTCGATATTTCCGGCAATACCATTGTAACCGACCTTGCCAAAATGCCCCACCTGCTCATCGCGGGCGCGACCGGCTCAGGCAAATCGGTGTTTGTCAACTCCCTGATTATGAGCATACTCTATAAAGCGCGGCCCGACGAAGTCAAAATGGTCATGGTCGATCCCAAGCGCATCGAGCTTGACGTGTACAACGGCATCCCGCACCTGATCAGTCCCGTCGTGACCGACCCGAAAAAAGGCGGCGGGCGCGCTCAAAGTGGGCCGTGGGAGAGATGATGAACCGCTACAAGCTCTTTTCCGAAAGTTCTTCGCGCAACATCCAGTCCTACAACGAATACGCCGCCGAAAACGGCGAAAAATACTTACCGAGCATCGTCATCATCATCGACGAGCTGGCCGACATCATGATGTGCGCGCCCCACGAGGTGGAGGACGCCATCTGCCGCCTGGCCCAGATGGCGCGCGCCGCGGGCATCTACCTCGTCATCGCGACCCAGCGCCCGTCTGTGGACGTCATCACCGGCATCATCAAGGCGAACATCCCCTCGCGCGTCGCCTTTGCGGTCGCAAGCCAGGTCGATTCGCGCATTATCCTGGATATGTCCGGCGCGGAAAAACTGCTCGGCCGCGGCGATATGCTCTATCTGCCCATCGGCCGCACAAAGCCGCTGCGCGTGCAGGGCTGTTTCGTCAGCGACGGGGAAATCCGGCGCGTGGTCGAGTCCATCAAGGAGCTCTCGTCGAGCAATACGACGAGAGCGTCATGGAGGAGATCGAGCGCAACGCCAGCGAGACCCAGTCGCCCGGCGAGGGCGGCGAGGGGCGGCGACCAGGAGTACGACGCCATGTTCCCCGACGCCGTGGAGGCCGTGGTGGACGCGGGCCTTGCGTCCGTGTCGCTGCTGCAGCGCAGGCTGAAGCTCGGGTATTCGCGCGCCGCGCGGATTGTCGACAGATGGAGAGCCGCGGCATCGTCGGCCCCTACGAGGGGAGCAAGCCGCGCAAGGTGCTCATACGCGCCAGCAGTGGCAGGAAATGTCGCTGAATATGCAGAAGTAAGCGCCGCGGCCGCCGCGGCAGAGTCCGGAACACATGAAAACCATGCAGCGTGAGAGGAGGATCGAACATGCGCAAACAAGTTCAAATTTACGGCGACTCCGTCATGAGGGGCGTCATACTGGGCGAGGACAACCGCTACTGTTTTTCCAGAGGCGGCAAGATCGACGCGTTCATGCAGGAGTTCCCTGTGGACATTCAGAACAAGTCCAGCTTCGGCTGTACCGTCACCAAGGGCTGCCAGCTTTTGGAGAAAGGCCTGAAAAAAGCAGGAGGCATCCCCCGCGATATGATACTTGTGGAGTACGGCGGGAACGACTGTGATTTCAACTGGGAGGAAGTCGCGGCCGCGCCCGAGGCGGAGCACCTGCCCAAAACGCCGCTGTCAAAGTTTGAGGGGATGATGCGCGGCGCGGTCAAAGCGATCAGGACAAAGGGCATCACGCCGCTGCTGATGTCGCTGCCGCCCATCGACGCGGAGCGCTATATCGGCTGGATCACAAAGACGGGCCTGTCAAAGCAGAATATCGTCAAGTGGCTCGGCGACGTGCACATGATCTACCGCTTCCAGGAACTCTATTCCAACACCATCGGCAAGATCGCGCGCGAGACGGGCGCTTCTTTGTCGACGTGCGCTCCTA
>VOFB01003333.1_pt1 | contig 12964 bp, 22 predicted proteins | sample 5384141 | NCBI WGS metagenome assembly VOFB01 (sample SAMN12384721, study PRJNA508395) | human gut metagenome | isolation source: healthy gut A | host: Homo sapiens | reverse complement strand
CCTCTTTTAAAATTGTAACTGGTTCTTCTCCCGAACTCCGGGACACGGATGCAACGATGCGCTGCGTTGTGTAACGCGATGCGTAATCTCCTGCCTTGTGTCCCCCCATGCCATCTGCAACAATGTACAGATTCGGGAGATTCCCAACGGGTTCATCCGACGCGAAAAAATAATCCTGATTCATTTCACGAAGAATGCCTGTATCCGTTATGGAATACGTCTTCATCCGCTTTATCCTTTCTCAATTACATGTAATATACATACTCTTCCATCATCTGTCTATCTTAGCACATGACTTTTCGTTATGCAAGTCTCTGATTCTCTTTGTACTTGCGCCTTAATTGTCCGCAGGCACCATCAATATCACGCCCCATCTCACGGCGTACTGTCACCGTTAAACCACTCCGTTCCAGTTTCTCCTTAAAAGCTTCGATGACATGTGCATTTGACTGCACATAATCCCGCTCCCTGATCGGGTTCACCGGAATCAGATTTACATGACAGTTCATCCGTGGATCAGTTCCGTCAGTTCTTTTGCATCTTCTTTTGTATCATTGACACCACCTACCAGACTGTACTCAAACGTCACACGTCTGCCGGTCTGTTCAAAATAATACCTGCAGGCATCAATTACTTCATGAATGTCATATTTGTTCGCCACCGGCATCAGCTCCAGACGTTTTTTCTGGTTGGAAGCATGTAAAGATAATGCCAGCGTAATCGCAAGTTTTTATCCGCCAGTTCCCGCATCCGCGGAACAATTCCGCAGGTGGAAACAGTCAGGTTTCTCTGGCTGATGTGAAGTCCGTTCTCATCCGTCAGCAAAGTGATAAATTTTACCAGATTATCAAAATTATCCATCGGTTCCCCGGTGCCCATGACAACAACATTCGAAATCCGCTCTCCGATATCCTTACCAATCTGATAGATCTGATCCAGCATTTCCGCCGGTGCAAGTCCTCTCACCAGTCCGTCCAGTGTTGATGCACAGAACCGGCATCCCATCCGACAGCCGACCTGTGAAGAAATACATACGGAATTTCCGTGCTTATATTTCATCAGCACACTCTCAATGACATTTCCGTCTTCCAGTAAAAACAGATATTTGCGGGTTCCATCCAGTTTTGAAATCTGTACCTGTTCTTTTCTGAGTGTGATGATCCTGCAGGTCTCATCCAGTCTCTCCCGCAAGGTTTTGGAAAGATTCGTCATCTCCTCAAAGCTTTCCACCTGCCGCACATGCAACCACTCATATACCTGCTTTGCACGAAACGCTTTCTCCCCCATATCGGAAAAAAGGTTTTTAATTCTTCCAGATCCATGGACTTAATATCTGTCTTTTTTCACTCATCCTCTTATTTACTCCTTACCAGCTTTGCAAGAAAAAATCCGTCACTTCCGGCTTCTCCCGGGAAAATCTGTCTCTGGAATTCCAGGGAAAATTCCGGATGTTCTTTTAAAAACCATGCGGTGTTATCCTCATTTTCTGACCGGTGGATCGTACAGGTACTGTACACAAGTGTCCCGCCCGGTCTGACATAATCCCATACAACAGAAAGAATCTGTCTTTGCAGTTTTGCAAGCTCTGCCGCCTTTTCTTTGGTCATCTTATAACGGATATCCGTCTTCTTTCCCATAACGCCAAGTCCGGAACACGGCAGATCACAGACTAAGACGTCCGCTTTCTGATGGGAATCCGGATCATCCACCGTTGCATCCATCTGTACCGCTTTCATATTTGACAATCCATGTCTGGCTATGTTCTCCCGGATCAGATCCACCTTATATTCTGTCAGATCCCTTGCCTCTACCATACCACTTCCCTGAAGCAATTCTGCCATATGGGTACTCTTTCCTCCCGGTGCCGCACACACATCAATCACATAATCATTCTTTTCGGTGCCGCAGTTTCCGCAACCAGCATGGAGCTGACATCCTGTACATAAAACAGCCCTTCTTTAAAACTTTTCAGTCCCGCCAGATAATCCAGCCCGGATATTTCAAAAGCATACGACAGTTCCGGAACCGCATGTACTGTCACCCCTTCTGATTTAAGTTTGTTTACGAGTTCTTCCGGTGTCACAGCGGAAAGATTGGTACGGATCGTCAGCCGGTTTTCTGCGGTAAGTCCCTCCAGAATCTGACGGGTCTTTTCCTCTCCATAATTTTCGGTTATATGTCCACGATCCATTCCGGCATCGAATATGTAACGCTCAAATTCGGGAAGCGAACTTCTCTCCATCCTCTTGCCACACTACGCAGCACACCGTTGACAAATCCGCTCAGGCCGGAAAACCCACGCTTTCTCGCCAGCTTTACCGCCTCGTTGCACACTGCGGAATCCGGCACACTGTCCATATACATAATCTGATAAACGCTCATGCGCATAAGATTGCGGATAAGCGGTTTCATTTTCTTTACTCTGGTTTTGGAAAACTGATCGATCACATAGTCCAGTGTCAGCTGTCTTTCCAGCGTTCCTTCCATCAGGCGCGTCAGAAAAGCGCGTTCCTGTTTTCCCAGATACTGATATTTATCGAGCACATCGCGGAGGACCAGATGACTGTACTGTCCCTCCTCATTGACCGCCAGAAGCATTTCCAGCACCAGTGCTCTCTCATTGACCTTAGTCGTCACGACTTCTTCCTCCAAACAGTAAAACGATTCGAAGCAGCTGCAGAATCGCAGCTGCTGCACTTGCCACATACGTGAGTGCTGCTGCTGTAAGAACTTTTCTTGTGTAATGGAGTTCCTGATCTCCCAGGATTCCCTGTTCCCTCAGCTGAACCATCGCACGACGCGAAGCATCAAACTCAACCGGAAGCGTAATCAGCTGGAATAACACAGCAAACGAAAACAGCAGAATTCCGATATTGATAAGCATCATGGAGGAACGGCTGTTTATGATCACACCAAGAATGATCACCGGCCATGCAAGCATGGAACCAAAGTTTGCAATCGGCACAAATGCGGTACGCAGCCGAAGCGGCACATATCCTCTGGCATGCTGGATCGCATGTCCGCATTCATGTGCTGCCACACCCACAGCTGCAACCGAAGTCTGATTGCAGACACTGTCGGAAAGATTGAGTGTCTTATTGGCAGGATTGTAATGATCGGTCAGATTTCCCGATACATGCTGCACCCGCACATCATAGATTCCTGCTGCGTGCAAAATCCTCTCTGCCGCCTGTGCTCCCGTCATTCCTGACATACTGCGGTATGCGGAATATTTGTTGAACGTTGTCTTTACCCGTGCAGATGCAATCATACAGATCACTGCACCGATAACAACCAATATATAGGTACTGTCCCAATAAATGTATGGCATAAATCTACCTCCGTCTTACTGCTGTAAAAAGATCCTCTGCAACCGGATAGCCACGCAGAAATGATCCTGCATCCATCCGTTTCTTACCGGCAAGCTGTACTTCCAAAAGTTCCAGTCCACCCTCTCCGGTCTGTACCACCATCGTATTTTTTCCAACTTTCCAGATACAACCCGGTGCATAAGCGCCATCTGTCTCCACCACCCGGGCTTTCCAGATCTTAAACGCTTTATTATCCAGATGGGTATAGGCACTCGGCCATGGATTTAATCCACGGATCAGGCGCTCAATCTCCACCGCCGGCTTTTTCCAGTCAATATCTCCCAGCTCCTTGGAAATCATCTTTGTGTGGGTACTCGCCTCATTGTCCTGCGGTGTAAAGGTCGCCGTTTTGTTTTCCAGCATCTGCATGGTTTCCACACACAGCTCGGCGCCGACTGCCGCCAGCTTGTCAAACAGACTTCCTCCTGTCTCATCTTCTGCAATGCGCACCTGTTTTTTGGCAATGATATCTCCGGTATCCAGTCCGACATCCATGCGCATAGTCGTAACTCCCGTGATCTCATCTCCGTTGATAACCGCCCACTGGATCGGTGCGGCACCACGATATTTCGGAAGCAGGGATGCATGTACATTAATGCATCCGTATTTCGGAAGATCGAGAATACTCTTTGGAAGAATCTGCCCGAAAGCCGCCACTATGATAATATCCGGCGCAAACTTTTTCAAATATTCCACACTTGCATCTTCCCGGATTTTTACCGGCTGGAATACTTCCAGTCCATGGGAAACCGCACATTCCTTTACCGGTGGAAACTGCATGGTATTCCCGCGTCCCTTTGGTTTGTCCGGCTGTGTAACCACAAGCATAACCTCATGTCCGGCTTCTATGATCTTTTCAATGTATTCACCGCAAAATCCGGTGTTCCCATAAAAATTACTTTCATATTATTCCTCTTCCGGCTCCTCATAATTCACATCATGAAGTCCGCCTTCTACTTTTTCTGTATACATATGTCCATCCAGATGATCCAGTTCATGGCAAATGCAGCGTGCCATCAGACCTTCGCCTTCTACTTCCCACTCATTCATGTCCAGATCATAAAATTTTGCTTTTACATGGTTCGGACGTGTAACCTGACCTGCTTTTCCCGGAAGACTTAAGCATCCTTCATCTCCGGTCTGTTCTCCGTCAGACTCGATAATTTCCGGGTTGATCATAATAAACGGTCCCTGTCCATCCCCGATATCAATGACTACCATACGCTTTAAAATTCCAACCTGCGGTGCAGCAAGTCCTACACCGTTTGCCTCATACATGGTCTCCAGCATATCTTCCGCCAGAGTACGGATGCGATCCGTCACCTCCGGAATCGGTCTGCATACTTTTGTCAGTACGGGATCTCCTGAATTCGAATTGTTCTAAGTGCCATAATTACCTCCTAAAACCACTTGTTGGGTTAAAATCAAACTGTACAGACACATTGGAAAATGTGCTGTTATTTTTTATTTTTCGTTCCACCAGATCCTTACATGCCACCAGCGTCGCATATTCCGGTGCCTTCATGTAAATGACCTTTCGGTAAACATCACTGATTTTTGCAATGGATGCATCTGCCGGTCCTACCAGCATAATATTTTTGCCTTTCTGTGATATCACGCGATGCAGAAATTCTGCCAGATCCCTGGCTGCAGCTGTCGTCACCTGCGGATCGGTTCCCGTACAATGAATCAGAAGCAGCTGCCACACCGGCGGATAGGCAAGCATTCTCCGATAGGCAATCTCCTGCTTATAAAATGCATCGTAATCCTGTTCCTTTGCGGTCTGAATTGCAAAATGATCCGGATCATACGTCTGGATTACCGCCTGTCCCGGTTCCTTTCCCCGCCCGGCACGTCTCACCGCCTGGGTCAGCAGCTGAAACGTCCGCTCCGATGCATGAAAATCCGGAACATGCAGAGACATATCTGCGGCAAGTACTCCTACCAGCGTCACATTCGGAAAATCATGCCCTTTGACAATCATCTGTGTGCCGATCAGGATATCTGCCTCCTGATTGGCAAATGCTTGCAGAATCTTCTCATAAGCATCCTTGGTGTGTGGTATCAAAATCCATACGCATCACACGTGCCTGTGGAAATCTCTGCTGCACCAGCATCTCAATCTTCTGCGTGCCCGCCTTGAATCCGCCTAAATATTTACTGCCGCAGGATGGACAGATCTTTGGCAATGGCTGCTCATATCCGCAATAATGACAGACCATCAATACCCTCTGCGTATCTATCTCGATAAGACCGGCGTCCGAAAGTGCCGTCAGTGACTGCCTGACCTGTCCCATCTGTTGTGTAACCTTCCGGTAATCACATACCGGATTATCGGACAGAAATTTAAGTATTTCGGATTGTTTTCTTTTCGATGTCCTGTATTCTTCCGACATTGACAAAGCTTCTCTTGGTGATATAAGAAGTCTTACAGTCCTGTTATTTACCTGCTTTACCTTCTCCTTAACCGAATTACTGTTTTAAGTGCCTGGTTAATGGTTGAACCGTAATTAGTCTTCATCCAATAGGCCAGCTTAATCATCCGTTCGTCAATCGTAGTACTTGACTTCACTATTCCATCAAGCGGTCTTATTTTGTCCGGGGCGATTTCCGGCGTGTTACTTAAGTTTACAACATATCCCGTTCTGTGGCCTGCACCAAACGGGATATTGACTTTGTTTCCTATGGATATTACGGATGCAATATCTTCCGGGACACTGTATTGAAATATTTTATCTAATTTTTCATGGGAAATGTCTACAATGACACCGGCATATATCATATATTGCTCCTATTAATTCATCTTTCCTGCTGCTTTAAGTATAAGTTCGCGGTCAGACATATGATATTTAACACCTTTTATTTCCTGATAATCCTCATGGCCTTTGCCTGCCACAACAATTATATCTCCCTTTTCGGCATCATCTACCGCATATTTGATTGCTTCGGCACGATCCGCTATCTTGACATAACGGCCGGCTGTTTTGGCAATTCCTGTTTCAATATCCTGCATTATCATATCCGGTTCTTCATTACGGGGATTATCACTTGTAATGACCGTAAAATCAGACATCTTACCTGATATCTCACCCATCTCAAATCTTCTCTGTCTGGATCGGTTTCCGCCGCATCCGAATACCGTGACAATTCTGTGCGGATTATATTCCCGCAATGTTTTCAGAAGACTTTCGAGGCTCATCGCGTTATGCGCATAATCAACCATGACCGTAAAGTCGTCGGATATCTTAACAGGTTCAACGCGTCCCGGAACCTTTACATTATATAAGGCCTTTTCAAGCAGGCCATCGTCAACATCAAGGTGTTCCGTGACCGCTATCGCACAAAGTGAATTATAGACCGAAAATTCTCCCGGAAGTCTCAGTTTTACATGCATGTTCTTAGAGCCTTTCACATCATATGATGTTGTGATGTGGCCGTTCTTATGTTCATATATTATATTATCTGCATATAAATCAGCTGTATTCTTCAATCCGTATGTCTCAATACTGCACGTATGTCCTTCAAGGACAAGTCCTGCATGCTCACTATCCATATTGACTATTCCGGTACGGCATTGTCTGAATAATTTTCCCTTGCATGCTGCATATTCCTCAAATGAGCTGTGCTCATTCGGTCCGATATGATCCGGTTCAAGATTGGTAAACACGCCTATATCAAACATGATTCCGGCTGTTCTGTGAAGCATCAGTGCCTGTGATGAAACTTCCATCACAACACATCTGCATCCGGCATCTGCCATATCGCGAAAATATTTCTGTACCATATATGACTCCGGCGTGGTATTGGCTGATGGAATATGTGTATCACCTATTATAGTCTCTATCGTACCTATAAGACCGGTCTTGATATTACATGCTTCCAGAATATCACGCACCATAAACGTCGTCGTAGTTTTACCCTTGGTGCCGGTTATTCCTATAGTAAACAGTTTTTCTGCCGGATAATCAAAAAAGCTGCTGACATATATGCAAGCGCAAGTCTTGTATCAGGTGTTCTGATAATTACCGCATCCGCCGTTTCGATGCCTTGCGTATCACGTTCAACAATTACGGCCGCTGCTCCCTTTGCAATAACATCGGTTATAAAATCATGTCCGTCCACAACTGCTCCGCTTATGCAGACAAAAACATCTCCATGGGTAACTTTACGCGAATCATATTGAAGTTCTTTTACTTCAACGTCAACATTACCACTTACAACAGTATATTCTGTTTTTTCAAGTAATTCCGCTAATTTCATAATATACCTCCGGCTTACTCTGCCTTATTTACCTCTACCGAGTTAACACAGTTATTCATAAGCATTGCTATGGTCATAGGTCCGACGCCTCCCGAACCGGCGTTATAGCTGATACATGAGGATATACGTCATCATAATCCACATCACCACAGAGAATACTCTTGCCATTCTCATTCGTTCCAAGTCTGTGTATTCCTACATCAATTACAACAGCGCCTTCTTTAACATACTCATGAGTTATAAATTCAGGTTTGCCGACAGCAGCCACAAGTATATCTGCACGCCTTGTTACTTCTTTTGAGACCTGCCGTATGTGAATGGCATACCGTAACTGTTCCGTTCTCGCGTAAAAGTAACATCGCCATCGGTTTGCCTACAATATTGCTTCTTCCTATCACAACACATTCCTTTGCCGTCAATTTTAATTCCGCTTCTCTTTAAAAGTTCAATGATTCCGGCCGGTGTACATGATACAAACCCTTTCTGCCCAATGCTTAACGCTCCGACGCTTTGCGGGTGGAAACCGTCAACATCTTTAAGCGGACTTATTGCCTTGATGACCTTATCCTCATCTATATGCTTTGGAAGAGGAAGCTGTACAAGTATACCATTAACATCCGCCCTGTTATTAAGTTCTCCGATAAGTTTCAAAAGCTCTTCCTGTGTGGTTTCCTCCGCAAGTTCGTATGCAAGAGATTTTATTCCGACATATTCACATGCTTTTTTCTTATTACCGACATATACGCTTGATGCCGGGTCACTGCCCACCTGTATAACCGCAAGACATATCTCAGTGCCCTGTTCCTTATATGATGCGACTTTTTCCTTCAGTTCATCCTTTATCTGTCTGGATATTGCTTTTCCATCGATTATCTGTGCCATAGCTTCCTCCTGTATATTATTTATTACATATATTGTCAACACAAAGATTGAGTTTCATTCCGCGTGATCCTTTGAAGAGTACGGTATCTCCTTCCTTAAGGTCACTGTCAAGATATTCATCAACCTCTTCCCTTGTGTCAAAATGTCTGATTTTAAGCGACTTATTACACTCTGCTGCTTTGTCAATATTGATTGAAAGTTCTCCGTATGTTATAAGTTCATCAACATTATGTCCTGCCATAAATGCTCCGACCTCAGCGTGATATTGTGGTGATTTGTCGCCAAGTTCAAGCATATCGGCAAGCACTGCAATCTTCCTTGATTTTCCGATTGTGCATAATACATCTATTCCCGCTTTCATTGAATCAGGGCTTGCATTATATGAATCATCGATAATTGTAATTCCGTTATGGTGTATAATCTGCTGCCTCATCTCCACACCGCCATATCCGGAAAATGCTTCGGCAGCCTTATCCGCCGCGATGCCATATCTTACGGCAACAGCTATTGCTGCTAACGCATTTCTCACGTTATGCATACCGGAACATTGAGACAGACATGACATAATATTTCATTATTATTCATAACATCAAATTCTGTCTGTGCCCCGGCTTTAATGTTAACCGCACGGTAATCATTATTATCATTTATGCCAAAAAGTGTGATTCTGCACTTAAGTTCATGCATATGTTTTTAAGTATTTCATCATCCCCGTTAAGGAACATCATTCCATCAGAACCTAATGCGTCGGATATATGGAATTTTTTTCTTTGCATATCCCATCCTGGCTTCCAAGCTGTTCTATATGTGACACTCTATATTGGTAACAATTGCCGCATCAAGATCAACCAGTTCTGCCAATCTCTTCATCTCGCCCGGCATGCTCATTCCCATCTCTATGACAGCAATTTCATCATCCGGTGAGATTTTGATAGTGTGTTGGGAACACCTATCTGGCTGTTATTATTGCCTGATGTCTTAAATACCCTGAATCCGGCCGATAAAGCACAAGCCACCATCTCCTTGGTGGTTGTCTTTCCTACGCTTCCTGTAATTCCTATCTTAGGAATATTCATCCTGCGTCCGTATGCACTTCCTATTTCCTGCATTGCCTTTATTGTATTATCAACCTTAATACATGCAGCGTTGAGGTCAAGGCTGTCATGCTCGCTTGTAAAGTACCGCTACGGCACCTGCTGCTACCGCATCCTCTATAAAACGGTGTGCGTCAACCCGTTCACCTATTACGGGAACAAAAGACAACCTTCACCTATTTCCTTGGAATTAGTGCTTATCATGTTAACAGGTGTATCGGCATTTCCGCAAAGCAGCCTTCCGCCAGTAGCTTCTATTATATCTTTGACATAAAAATTCTGCATAAATTATTTTCCTTCTAGAACAATCCTGTTATTTTGCCTGTATTTTCATCGTAATCAACGCGCTCGGCAGCCGGTGATTTCGGGAGTCCGGGCATTGTCATTATTGAACCCGTAAGCGCAACCACAAATCCGGCTCCGGCACTTACATATACTTCACGTACTTTCAATGTAAATCCCTCCGGTCTTCCAAGAAGTGCCGGATCGTCCGATAATGAGTACTGTGTCTTGGCCATACATACCGGAAGCTTTCCGTATCCCATCTGTTCGAGTTTAACAAGCATTTTGGCAGCGGCCGAGCATATTCCACGCCCTTTGCTCCATATATCTTAGTGGCAATGGCATTTATTTTATCTTCAAGATGCATATCGTCTTCATATGTGTATTTAAATGGTTTTTTCTCTTTTCGATAGATTTGAGTACCTTGAGCGCAAGTTCCTTGCCGCCGGCGCCTCCCTCTGCCCATACATTCGCAAGTGCAAATTCGCATCCGAGTGCTTCTACATGCTCGCGTATAAAATTATGTTCTTCATCCGTATCCGTGACAAACGAATTAAGCGTAACTACTACATTGACGCCGAAATTCTGCATATTTTCAATATGCTTATCAAGATTGACTATTCCCTTTTTCAATGCTTCCATGTTCTCTATGGAAAGTTCATCTTTCGGGACTCCGCCATTGTATTTGAGTGCGCGTACCGTTGCCACAACTATTCACATCTATCCTTAGCGCATTTCCCTGCTGGATATGGTTATCCATCATGGCCGCAAGGAGATTGTTTGCAGATGTTATGGCATGAAAATCTCCTGTAAAGTGGAGATTCAGATCCTCCATAGGTACTACCTGTGCATATCCACCACCGGCTGCACCGCCCTTGATGCCAAAACACGGTCCAAGTGAAGGCTCACGAAGTGCTATGACCGCCTTCTTTCCAAGCTGTCCCATAGCCTCACCAAGTCCTACGGTGATAGTCGTCTTTCCCTCACCTGCAGGTGTTGGATTGATGGCTGTGACGAGGATGAGCTTTCCATTCTCGTTGCCCTCGACTTTCTTTATAAGCTCATCTGAAAGCTTTGCCTTATACTTTCCATACATGTCGAGGTCGTCCTCTGATATACCAAGCTTCGCAGCAACCTCCTTTATGTGCTTCATCTCGGCATTCTGTGCAATTTCAATGTCTGTCATCATAGCTCTTATCCTCCGCTTTTCTATAAATTAGTGTCTATGTATTCATCGAACTGTTCCTGGCTCATCAGAATCTTTCTGGCCTTTGTCCCCTCCTCAGGGCCAACTACTCCCGCGGCCATCAGCTGATCCATGATCCTGGCTGCTCTGTTAAAGCCTATCTTGAACGTTCTCTGAAGCATACCTATTGAAGCCTTTTCCTTCTCTATAATGAATCTTCCTGCTTCCACGAAGTATTCATCCTTATCGTTTGCAGAAGCCCCGCCTATTGCAGTGGCTCCTGATCCGCCATTTCCTGATATCGACTTGGCAATATCATCATCGTATGTACCGACTCCGTTGTTCTTCTTAAGAAAGTCAACGACTGCTGTAACCTCATCATTGTGAAAATTTCTGGTATCTGTCCGTCATCTCCGCAACCGCCCAGTTAAGTGCTCCTGCGGCCTTCTTTCGGATCTGTGACAACCGGTATAAGCAGGTGCGGTATACCGTTATACACACTTAATTCAACGACTTTCGGGTCCACCATAATAAGCTTTTACGTCATCAGGATGAGCCTTGTAAAGTATACCCATAATAATCGAGTTGATACATACAGACTTACCTGAACCGGTAGCTCCCGCAATAAGCACATGCGGCATCTTGGCTATATTGGCCACGACAACTTTACCTGCTATGTCCTTTGCCGACCGCAAAAGAAATCGGTGACGGGTTCTGTTTAAATTCAGGCGATGCGATAAGATCTCCGAGCATTACGCCCGTCGTCTCCTTTGTTAGAACTTCTATTCCGACTGCCGACTTGCTCGGTATCGGAGCCTCTATTCTTATATCAGCCGCTGCAAGATTGAGCTTGATATCATCCGCAAGTGAACGATCTTGCTGACCTTAACACCCTGTTCAGGTGAAAGTTCATATCTTGTAACCGTAGGTCCGCAGCTTACATCGGTTATCTTAACCTTGACACCGAAATTAGCCAGTGTCTGCTGAAGCTGTGAGGCTGTGTTCTTTAATTCTGCATTGCTCGTTCCGCCCGATTTCTTCTTATCTCGAAAGAAGATTAAGTGGCGGAAAACATATTTACCGGCATTTTACTTCACACGCGCGGGCTTTATTGCCTGCGATTTTTGTACCTCATTATGCTCCGCCGCCGGCGTCTGTCGTACAGGCTCCGGTTCAACAATCTTAACTTCTTCAGGTTCTATATATTCTTCCGTAATTATATCATCCGGTATCTCTTCCTGTCCGGCATCCTCGTCATCCTTCTCCGAATATATTCTTCTTCACCGTCAAACACATCAAACGGATTACTTGTTCCTCTGTATAATGCGCCGCTTCATAATCAAGGACATTATCATCGATAGTCTCATCATCAGGTGCCGCCTCAAATCTGAATACGGGTGCCTCCGGCTTCTTACGCACCGATGTCAATGACAGATCCGGCATATGTCCCGTATCTCCGTCGTCCACGGTGTCTTTGATTTCAGTGTCAAATGTAACACCATATGCCTTACGCGAAGCCCTTGTAAGCGGTACTTTCTCATGTGGTTCATTCTTTGATCCTGACACGTTTTACAGGCGGATTTTCCTCACGTTCCCGCTCGTGGTTCTTATGAGCATCATACACCTTGCGGCTCCCTTTTCCTGATTCCGCCAATAAAGGACCGCTCGGTTATCACCACAATGCCTATTATGACAAGAACTATATCTATAAGGTATGCTCCGACCGTGCCAAACCATGTGACGAAAAAGCTTGCAGATTGAACCTCCGAAAAAACCTCCGCCATGTCTGCCGGCAGATGATTCGGTGTAATATTGCGTGAATGTCCATTCGTCCGCATGTGAACCGCTTATAAGCTGTATAAGAGTGCATATGAGTATCATTACTAATA
>VOFB01001478.1_pt1 | contig 12970 bp, 28 predicted proteins | sample 5384141 | NCBI WGS metagenome assembly VOFB01 (sample SAMN12384721, study PRJNA508395) | human gut metagenome | isolation source: healthy gut A | host: Homo sapiens | reverse complement strand
CATCAGGCGCTTTCTGCAGTTTTCATACACTTCCTGCGTGTAATGTCCGCCGGAATCTACGAAGGTAACGGAAATTTTCAGTCCTTTTCCGTTCTTGAACTTCCACGTCCGGTCGATAATGCCATCCAGGCGCTGCCCACACATCGTCTTCCAGTGGCTTCCCATGATAAATCCTTTTTTCGATTCCCCATGTCGCGGTCGCGGCCATATCCGACAACCTCGTATTCCAATCTGTTGTCCTGTGTATCTACCCCGCAGGTCAGGCACAGCACTCCTTCTGGCAGATCCGCGTCATATTCTTCCCTGCGTTCCAGCATTTCATCTTCATCTACTGTTTCCGTCTGCTCATCCCATAGCTGACCGAACAGTGTATTATAAACCGTTTTCATTTTTTGCTGGTCTCCCTGCGCTTCCAGGTATTCCAGTATAATTTTCTTCCATGCCATCCACGGGCTTGAAAACGCATTGATCCAGAACGACCGGATTCCGTTCGCATATGCTTCCGGATTTTTTGCAATCCATTTTTTGGGTGCTTTCTTTACTTCCGTTTCGAAATGCTGCATCCACATTCCGGGCAAGCATAATTTACATCATCAACAATATAATGCCGTTCTTTCCCTTCCCCGATTCTGTGGGCTTCGTATCGAATGTGGTCAAAATCAACAAAACTGTATTCGTGACAGTGAGGGCATCTGACAGACCAGTATTCCTGCGTCCCACGGCCGAAAGATTTTTCGATCGCGCTGTGCCCTTTTATGGTCGGCGTCGAAACTTCGATCATCTTGTAGTTGTAGAACGTGATGGTTCTGGCTTCCACCAGTCCCCACGGATCACCTTCTCCGCCTGCATCCTTTTGCCCATCGATCCCGCTCATCGCCGAACACATACCGACACGGCACAGATGCAAGGGCCGCCGGGGAATTAGAACCGGTTATGGTCAGCATGCCACCCGGATATGCCTTTTTCAGCAGGGTATTGTCGCTGTCACGGCTTTTTGACGTCGCAATTTTCTTCTGCAGCGGCTTCGTGTCCCGAATCATCGGTGCAATTGCCGCTTTGAGATGTCTTTTGCATTGTCCACTGTAGGCAGAACGAACATGGCGGTCCCGGATCGATGTCGATCATGTACGCCATCATGTTCATTTCCATTTCTGTTTTTCCGACCTGGGACGATGCCACAACCGCAATTCGATGCACACGCGGATCCGTGAACGCATCCATGATCTCCTTCAGGTACGGTGTCCTCGATGTCCGCCACGGTCCGGCTTCCGCGCTGTTTTCTGCCGACAGCCTCCTGTATTTGTCCGACCAGTCCGATACTGTCAACTGCTCCGGCGGCTTAAAATTCAAAACCGCCTTCCTGACACTCTTATTCAGATTCCTGGTTTTTTCTAACCGCTCATCATTCGTCGTCCCGCTCCTCACTGATCCAGCCTCTTCTGTATCTTACCCGCTTTCTATATTCCTCTGGGTCATATTCATAATTTGACAGATCCTCCAATATCGCATTGACTTCTGTTTTCAGGCGTTCTGATAACTCTGTTGCGTCGTTTATTCCAGCCAGCTCCACCGCCACCCTGCCAGGCAGCGCCATAAAGAAGAGCGGATGACCATCACGAGATCTGATGTCATCTGCTCCACATCCTCTGCCGCATGAAGTTTTCCTTTCAGCTCCTGCATTTCCAGCTCTGCCAGCTCCGCTTTTGCCCGTTTGATCCGGACCTCCTCCAACGCCTTTTCTTCTTCAACTGACGAAATCTTTTTCTTTCCCAATTTCGCCACATAGTCACAGTATTCCCGAACGACTGTGTACAAATTGTAAAGATTTTTATTCTTTTTCTTCTCACAGGTCAATGTTCCGTCCTTTGTCAGCTTCTGTACGGTTCGGACGTCCCCTTCCGATGATGTCTGCGACCTCGCAGGACGGTATGTAATTTTCCAACTTATCCACATCATCCACGTCTGCCCCTCCTGCCCAAACGAACGAAATGACCTAAAAAAATTTTTCAAAACTAGCGAACGCATGCGCTCGTCAGCCCCGCATTGGAAAATTTTCCTCTCACAGTACCTTTGACGGATGGACCTTCCAGGACTCGAACCCGGGACCTGCCGGTTATGAGCCGGCTGCTCTGACCAGCTGCGCTAAAGGTCCGTATGCAAAAAGGCACTGCCAACTCGCAGTGCCTTTGATGGGCGGGGCTGTTAAGTATCTCTCAACACTTAACATGCTACTATATTATCACACTTGACACGAAAAAAGCGGCCATCTTTTATAATTCGCCCAGATTTTTCCCAACCTCTTTATTGAAATCTTTTGCACACCCGCCGCATCTGTCTCTCGAATAGCTGGCGCACCGTGTCATCCACATGTACGGCATATTTTTGTACCGATCAGACCAGAAGCGAATCCGGATGATCTTTTTGTGTTCCTCCCTGACCTTCTCGTATGCTTTTTCTACCGCGTCGATTTCCCGCTGCAGTCTCTGCATGTATGGAGAGTTCAGTTCGATCACCGCCTGCTCCATCTTGTTCGCCGGAAGATTTCCCCGCGGAAGCCCGTCCTGTGACGGCGAACTTTCCAGTAGCTCTTCCCTTTTATTTCTGTACAGCTCAATATTTTCCGGATATCTCCGGATGACTTTCTGGATCATCTGCCAGCTGTCTCTTGGTATCTGCCGCATTTGTACCACTCCTTTTGCTATACTACATATTTTTCATGTGACCTCTTTAAATCTTCTTCCTTGAGGTCCAGATAAATCTGTGTCGTACTGACTTCCTCATGCCCGAGCATCCTTGACACCTGTTCAATTGGCATGCCACGCCGCAGGGCAAGCGTTGCGCATGTCCTGCGGAATTTGTGCGGATTCGCCTGTTCTACCTCCGCTCTATCCGCAATTGTCCGCATCGTACTTTCTACCGCAGAGGTTGTTATGTGCCCTTCAGTCAGATTGTTTCTATCCATCCACCAGTTTTTCCGTGACTCTTTCCTATCCATTCCCTTTCGTTCCCGCATGTTCTTTGCTCCTGGAAGCAGATATGGATTCTCATCCCGTCGTTTTGCCAAATAAACCTGTGCTGCCAGCTCTGCCTTTGCGTTCAGGTATACTTTTCTGTCCTTTTCCCCTTTTCCATGTACCGTGATTTCATCTTTCTGTATTTCATCAATCCGAATATTTACCAGCTCTGTCACTCTGCAGCCTGTTGAAAGCAATACTTCAATCATCATCTTCTGCATCTCTCCGTCAGCCGCCATCCGAGTCGTTCAATTTCCATCTCTGTCAAAGCTTCCTTGCGAACCTTTTGTTTTTTTATTTTATGAACTCTCAGAATGGGATTTTTGAATAATTTTCTCCTCCGTCGCCCATGCATAGAAGCTGCTTAAATACCTGTTTACCTGTCTATTATTTTTAAAATGCCAAACGAAAAGGCTACATATCCTTCTGCTAATCCGATAAATGCATCATCAAGCATATATTTTATTATTGCTTGGATTTCTCTGCCAGAATACTTAATATTATCCCATTCTTTTAAAACAATGCTGTCTCCAACCTGGAAATCTCTATCATCTTTTTCTGATTTCGAATGTCTTTTTCCCATCCAAAATTGCTTTGAAATACTTAGGATATATTTTAATTCGTGTGTTTTGCTCATACTTCCTCCACTAAACTTTCAGTTTAAACCCATAATCGTCTCATATTCTTCTGATTGCCTGCTTATTTCTTCCAATTCCAGAAACTCTTTGTACGAACATCCCTGTGCTTCTACCGCTTAACATTTTCTTTTTTCATTTCCTCCAATTCTTCCAAACTGAATTTCCTATATCCGATCCCGTCATTTGTAAAACCACCTGACTGATATACTACACATTTTGACATTGGCTTGACCTCTTTCAGTTTGGCAACGGCTCATGATCCTTATCTCCTGCTATTGCTTCCCGAATCCTGTTTGCAAACAAGGCACTATGCTTCATCCACAGATGATATATTGTCCCTTATATCCTGAGTCGGTATATCAAGTTCTTTTTCCAAGTTCATAGAATGCATCACAGACACCATCTGTATAAGTTGCTTTTGTTCCGTCTTCTCATAATCTGTGCATTTAAAAAGATCTTCAGCAATATCAAGTCCTTTGTTCAATCCCTCCATGTAAGATCTTTCTTTTTCCCGATCTAAGATGAGGCTCTTTCCTGCATTACTCTTTGACTTATCAATCGCTTTAAGAGCCTTATCTGTGTCAATATTTTCCGCTTTATACATTCTTTTTGTATCCACTGTCTTTCCTCCCAACCCTGCTGATATCTTTTGATATTACTATTTTCTCTCCGATCTTATATACCAGGACTGCTGCCAATATCAGCATCCCTGCGCCATCATCACCATATATCTTGTCCGCATCGCTCCACCTCCGACTATTCTTTTCATTTTTCAGTTCATCCCCGCCGTCCGGCCGATCAGGCTTTCTTTGCATCCCCGGCGATTTCAAATAAGTACATGCCTTTGTAATGTTTCTTTTCCCTTTGCGTACCGATTGACGCGTCCTTTCGAATCCCTGTCACCGCTTCTACGCCCGTCGCCTGAAACGTTCCAATGTACCTGCCCTTTTATAAATCCGGTACGCACACGCTACGCCTTTCATGGTTATCACCCATTCCCGAAATATAACCTTGAAACTTCCGTTTGCTTTCTGAAATCTCTTTCGTCGTTCCGTCTTTTGTATACGTCTTTCCTGTCCACTGCATACAGAACAGCTCCGCATTCGTTATCCCGAACCGCATTCCGATTTTTTTCTGACCAACACCCAGTGCGGATACTGTTTGATAACCGTCACCCTGATCCATTCCACCTTTTTCCGTTCCTCGCGTTCGTTCAGTGGATCACGTACTCTTATTTCTTCTCCCGGCAAATATTCCCGTATCGGAAGCATTTGACACCTCCCCGGCGGGGATTCTGCCCCTCCTGTTTTTTCCCGTGATATTTAGCATTGTTGTCGTTTACAGTTTCTTCAGGTGTTTCAACCATCCCACTTATGGTAAGTTACCTTTTTCTTCCGTCCATCCTGGATACAGAAAACGCATCCTCGCTTTCAGCAGCTCCCGCATTTCGCCTTCCAGACCTTTGTTGCCGTTATCCATCAGCGCATGATGTTCTACACAGCCCAGGACGCCGTTTTTCTTCAATCCCCATTCCCAGCTGGGCTCGTGGGACGATGTGCATGATCTGCAGACCGCCTCCCGATCCGTGGATCAGCTCCATGTGATATCCCATTTCGCAGAAGACGCACCTTTCGCCATCCCGCTTATGTATCGCTTTCCGCGCTTTCGCCGTGTACTCCAGCTTCCGCGTCAGTTTCTTCGCCACTCTCCGGTTCAACTCCTTCCTCCTTTTCCATGTCCCCGATCTCCATCTGTCCGGGGATCTGCCCCGGCGCTGCCGGAATGACTTCGAACTGGAACGCCACATACCCCCGGCACAAGTCCGCCGTGGTCTTTGATCAGGTGTGTGATCTGGATATCGATCTCAATACCAGTCTCTTCCCCGTTCTTCTGGCCGAACAGGTGGATAATGTTTTCAACGCAGAACGGATCTTTCGTCCGCAGGATCAAAAAGCGCTGTCCGGAACGAATATCTTTCAGGAGGTTGCTTCCGATCGGCACGCGGTACTCCGCATCTTTCTTTGGCGCTCTTTTCCCCTAAATTCTTTCTTTTCCTCCGGTTCCTTCCACGAAATCCCGTCTCCTTTGGACGTTCCGTGTGGCAACTGCTCCGGTCCGATCTCTTCCGGAACACCTGCTGCCTGCTCTGCCTCTTCCTGCCTCATCTCTTCCCGCTCTTCGTTTTCCGGAATATTCTTTCCGCGCCCTGGCTTCCCGGTTTCGGTTCTGCCGCTTTCGTTACTTTTGTGACTTCGGATCGAGTTGCACCGGTGCAACTGAGCTGTTTTCTCCGTAAGTCTTTGTCCAGCTTTCTTCCGGCGTGTCTCCCTCCATCAGGAGGCCTATTGCTTCCATCATGTCATCCCAGGAATATTTTTCTTTCTCCCCGGACCGGACATTGATCAGCGTAATGTCCTGATCTGCGCCGTGCAGGGTAATCATCAAGCGTCCGATCCCAGCCACCCTGACGCTGTGCATTCCTTCGCCCGCAGGTGCCAGAATGTCCATGATCTCCCGTGGAAGCTCCGGCCGCTTCGTCTGCTGCCACCCATTCCATATCTGCCACATTCCATATCTTCCGGTGCAGCTCTGGAATGTCATGCCCCAGCTGGTACATCGCCCTTTTCAGGCTGTTGTCCAAAAGCTCTGTGTCAAAGTCCTGCTGCTCCATCATCACTTCAAGGTCCGTGACTTTCTTTTCCTCTTCCACTTCGTCCTTGATCTTCTGGATATCCGACTTGCTGTAATCCGGCGTCAGCTCTTCTGTGATTTCTTCCGGGAGCAGTAGCATAACGGATAACTTCGCGCGCCCCATTCCCCGGTACTGGTCTTTCAGTCGGTTTGAATAGCCGTCCTCTGCGAATCTGTCATTGATCGCAATAAATCGGGATACCGCCGACTTGTCCAGACCATATTCTGCGGCGGCAAAATCCGTTACACTCTTGTAGCCTGACTCCTGCAGCACCTGTGTGTCCCGTGCAATCTTTAAGTAATAGCCGATCTGTACAAAGCCTTCCTCAACCCGCTCCACTACTGCATCCATTGATGCCTTAAAATCCACATAGCTCTTCTGGATTTCCGTTTTTTTATAATTCAAAATCTCCATCACACTGCCTCCTGAAGTTCTACTTTCTCTTCTCCCAATGTTCCACTTTTTAATCGGTCTATATAGTCATTCAGCCATTTTTGCATCCGCTGCTCATCCGGCTTTCTGTCATGTGCGCCGTACCACTGCCGGATCCGATGCTGTTTTGCATCGATCTCCACTGTGATATATGGGATTTCCGGTGCTTCCTGCTGCCGCAGGAATAAAATATAGCTCTCGCCCTCATTGTGCTTTCGGAGATAATTGTCCCCGCCCACGCAATGATGCAGCAGCCTGCCTTCTGTCACGATCTCTTCCGCCGACCTGGCGGGGCGGATCAGGAACGCTTCGTCTTCCCAGAAATACTGTCTTCTTAGCTTCCTGTAATTGATCCGGATATTCGGGAACCGGATCGCAACCTCCGTCATCCGCTTATCCGCTTCTTTCTGGTTCTGCTCTGCAACCATTGCCGCGTGCGCTTCCTCTAGATTCCTGGGTTGCAGATAAACGGTGTTTGTCATGTCATATCCTAGTGCCTGCCTCATAACAGGTAGTCTGTGTACGTTGTCGCCGTATTGCGAAGCATGTTCACAGCGCAGCTGAGGCCTGTCCCGTAAACGCACCCGGAATATTTCTGCACCCGGTTCAACAGCTGCCGGAGACTCATATAATTCAATGCGATTTCCAGCTGTCCACGCCTCAGCTGCGTTTCTGTCAGCTGTTCTATCTCCTCCTCCGTCCATGCTGCGTTCATTCTTTTTCCAACTGCAGCGTTTCCAGTGTCGGGATGTCTCCGTGCTTTCTGATCAAAAGCCTGATATGCTCTTTCCGGATTCCGAGAAACTGATCCAGCCGCTTTGCAGACTCATTATTCACAATGCCGTATTCACAGTGAATCAGCTTTTTTACTATTTCCGTCAACCCCATTTTGACCAGCATTTCCAGCTGCGGAGTCTCCATATACCGTCTAAAGTAATCTGCCGGGTTAAACTCGCTGACCTGAGGAGCATATTCCCGGATCGCACTGTACTGGAAGATCGTCCCCTGCAGCTGCCCGTATGTCTCTGCCATAACCGGCGCGGCTTCAATGTTGATATTCACATTTCCATACAGGTTGCAGTCATCCCAGAAGTCCTTTCCATCGGCATAACTGTGCTTGTGATAATCCGTCTGAATTTTTTCTCCCGGATAAAAATAGGTCCTTGCAATTTCCACTCCGGAGAGCTCTTCGCTCGCGTTGTGCATTTCCAATCCCTTTTCCCCGGCGATCAGCCCCAGCCGCCAGACTTTTGACACCTGAATATATCGCAGCACCATCCCAACTTCTTTGTATTTCTGTCCGAGAAACAAATGAATTTTTCTTTCCTGCTCTCCGCGGACCTTTCCCTGGCACTTGTACTCCCCGCGCGCCCTGCACATCGGACACGTTCCGAAATCCCCTTGCCTTGGTTCTTCTGTCAGACGCTCAAACTGGGATTCGTAAGAGATCCCGCTTTTCCATCGGATATCCGTGACACCTCCGCATTTACTGCACGCAATCTGTGCACGGCATCCACGCTTTTTGTAGTACAGGTAGTGTCTTTCGTGGAAATACAATCGATCTGCCCGAGCCAGGATCAACTGCTCCGGGAGCGGTCCTGTGTGCTCCGCCCGATCTTTCAACGCCCGCTGCCTGCGCTCATACTTCCTGTTCTCGGCTTCCCGCCGTTTTGTCAGTACAATATTGTTTTCATGTTCATAGATGTATTCCCACCATCTTTCTTCCGGCCAGATTGGCTTTGTACAGATTTTCCTGATCCTTCCCAGATCTGCTTTGCTCAGAAGGACATTCTTTACTGTAGCCGTCCTGTAAAAATCCTTCCGGTCTTCCGGCTCATTCCAAATCAGCCCTCTGTCATAATAGTGGTCCACCTCAATTTTTTGCTTCGTCCACTCATCTGCTTCCGGAAAATAGTTTCCAAAGTCCTTTTTCGTCAGCACGATCCGAACCAGTGGGATTTCTTTTGCATCCCCGCGATTCCTGTATACCTCCAGAAGCAGGTGCTGCTCCCCTGCGATCTCCTGCAGTGCCGTTACGCCGACATACTTTACGGTGCGCTTCCGAACTACTTTCGGCAGTGTCAGATACGGGATTTTCTCAATCGCTTTTCTTTTCATGCTGTCCGCCTACTTTCCCAGATAATATTCTGTGATGATCCTGCGTGCCGTCGCCATTCCGGGAATTCCGAGTGTGCAGCGGCTGGCAGTTACGCCTCTTTTGCTCCTTTAAAAATCTCTCCCCGTCCACCGGGTGCTGGTTTCCAAACGACCATTTCAGCAGTGCAGCGATACACCCCTTTAGGCTCTTCTCTTTCTTTCGCACTGCTTCCGCCGTCTCCGGGTGCTCCGCGCACTGGATACGGATATAGGTCAGCCAGTCCTCCATGATCTCCTGCGGCTCCAGCTCTGCTTCGCTTCACCTCCTTAATTTTCCAAGCGCTGCCATGATGGGTGTGCACAGCTCCGGCGCTGCGCCGTCTATGTAGTCCTCTGCATCCTCCCGGTCAATTCCGTTTTCTTCTGCGATGCCATAGATTGCATCGATATCTCCTTCCGCCAGTTGTGCGGCGGCGGCACGGTTCAATTCTTCCGCAGAGTCAAATTCTCCGAATTTTTCAAACAACATTCCGATCCCTCCTTGCGGGGCAGTCTGCCCCGCTGTGTATGATCCTGATATATATTGCATGGTCGTCATCATCAACGGGTTTCTTGAGGTGTTTCAACCATTTTTTTCAGTTTCTCCTGCATCCAGAGCTGGTATGAGTGCCCGCCAGCCCGCATAAAGACCAAATGCGGAGCCATTTTCAGCACAATCTCCTGCCATAAATCCTTGTGCTTTATATCCTGCCCTTTTGCCGTCTTCCAGCCCCGCTCCTGCCACTCCTCCAGCCATCCGTTTTCAATGGTGCTCCGTATCTGGCTGCCCGCATGGGCATTAATCACACAAAGGCAGCCGCAGTCGGTCCAACGCCGCAGACAACGCCTGCATAATCAGCATCGTTTTTCCTTCTCCGCCTCCCCAGTCCCAACCTTCCATAGGGTCATGCAGGGTCGCCCCGCCGGGTAACAAATTCAGAAGGTACATCCACCTGCCTCCCTGCTGCCTGGGACCGTGTACTGTTGTCTCTATGTACAGGTTGACCTGCGGGTACCGGTTGACCTGCGGGCTACTTTCCATGGTGTTTCCCTCTTTCTTCCGCTTCCGGCTGTATCGGGCAGCATGACCAGCGTATAGCAAAAGGTCTCGTGCCCGTCATAGCCGCTGATGCCCCGGCGCACACTATCCCGGTCTAAGTAATACCCTTTTGGGATTCTAATCTGCCCCAGCTCCCGGCTCTTGATCATCTTCGGTTTCCCGATTGTCGGCTTTTTAATCCCTGTGACGGATACCAGAGCTTTTTTTCGTCTCCTTTTCTTCTGTCTCCATCGTCCTTTTGCATATTTGACAAAATACTCCGCAATCTTCCGGTAATTTCCATCGGTGTAGAGCGGGTCTACATGGATTCCGCCCTGCTGCCAGCACTCCCGCAAAAGCTTTAGGTCTGTTTCCTGCATGACCAGGTGGTGGTGCCACGCTCCCTTCTTGCCGACTTCCATTACGCGAATGTACTTCGGCGGCGGCATCCCCAGCTTTTTAAGCGGCGTTTTAAACGGTCGTAGAAATTTTTGAAATCCTTCTGCATCCTGTCAGAACCTTCCGGCCGGTTCTCTTTTTTTATAATCCAGCGTCACCAGTAGGTCCCCATCTTTAAAATTTTCTGCCATCAGCCATCCCAGCATCTGTGTTGCCCGCCTGAGGTTACCTTCCTTCTGCGCCGGTGTCGTCCCGTTCTTTCTTTTCTCCCTCGGCCCTTTCCTCCCCGTCCGGCGCTGCCCCTGCAACACTGTCACCGTCCGTCCAGCTTTGATCCGTTTCTCCACTACCGCCATATCATCTGTGCCCCTATCGTTAATATCCTTTACCAAGCTTTTAAGCGGATTTTTCCCGCTTTTTTCTTGATTTTTCGTCACAGAGTGATATATTTTGAGTAGGTTATTTTCGTCTCTGGACGATTAGGACATGCGCGCCAACGCATGTCCTTCTTTTTATTTTCTTTTATGTATTTCTGACTGACGCTTCATAAAGCGCTTTCTGCACCAACTCTTCCGGAAAGGCTCCATTTCTCAAGATCTCCCTTTCCGCCGCACTCCGAACAGCTCCTCTTTGATATCCTCTGACAGCTCCATTGTCACAGCAACGCTGCGTGCCACTTCATACCGCGCTTTCGCCTTGCCGTACTGCCAGCTGCTTCATCAGGTCCTGGAACTCTTTGCGCCATCCCTCGCAGTTTTTCCTCAGCTTCTTTCTGTCAACATCTTCCTCTGCCCTGCTTTTATAATCTCCTCTACCAGTTCCCGAATTTTCTTCTCCACAGGGCTTTCTTCATAATCAGATGACGCATGTCGAATTCCCACCTTTACCGCATGCATAATCTCTTCTTTCGCACTTTCCACATTACTTCCATTTTCCACTAACGCTTCCATTATTGCTTGTACAGCTACAGCAAGGTCAGTCAGCACCATCGACCTTTTCCCTTCCACTTTTACACTTCCCATATGTGATTTAATCATTGCATTCTCTCCATTCCCGCCTTATACTAAAGGCGTAATATTTTTTCTTTGGCGCTGGTACTTTGGTCGGTTCAGCGCCGCTTTCTTCCGGCTTCTTAATTCTTCCTCGCGTGCCGCGCACAGCACTGTTGCCACAAAGCGCCGCCGGCAGCAACTGCATCAGTACCGTTGGCGTGATCATCATGCCAAACGTCTCCCCACATAATCCAGCGCTGCCGTAATCAACACCGATCCGGTCATCAGACACACATCAGACTTGTCCATCTTTACTTTCACCTCCTGTTCTCCAACTCGAATATTGCCCACCTCAGCGCCGAAGCCGCTTCGGTATCCTTTTTCCGCTCTTTTTCTTCCAGCAGCTCATAAAGCTTGTCGATCTTTCTCTGTTCATCCATGAGTTTCTCATCTCCCGAGCATCTGCAATAATTCATCAGCTGTAAATGCAGCACCTTATGCAGCGCCCATATTTCGCCCAGCCGGATTGTTTCGCCCTCTGCCTTTCTTTTTTGTGAGGGTATTTATATTGATTATGTTCCGGCGGTCAATCTCTTCCCGTCAGCCCGCGCGGGCCAACCCGATGTTGATAACCCGCCGGACGGCTTCTTTGCGGTCCGCATAAAGACCGATTGCTTTTGTTTTTGGCATGACGTTACCTCCCGCTTTTCTTTCCATTTGTTATTTCGGTTGTATTGATAACCGATACTCCCACTACGTTGCTGTCGCCAAATATAGAAAAGGAGTTTCAAAAGCCGTCTCTTTTATTGGTGAATCTCTTCGCCAACTTCTCGTTGATGTAGTGAGCGAAACAGCCAAAAAAGCTCTGTTTCCTTAATTTCTTTCCGCAATATTGACAGTAATGGTCTGTTTTCAAAACAACTCCCTTGCAATAAGCACAGTGATAAACTTTCTTGGTCAGAAATTCTATCATTGTGCTTTTGGGCATTCTTTGAAGCATATCCCATCTTCTCCACCTCCTTTGGAATCAACCGATTCTTGCCTTTCCGTAGCAAAGAAGGCTTATACTTATGTCGAGCCCCAGAACACTTGGAGGAAAATAATATGCTCAATCAATCAAGCGTCCCTTTCGAGGATATTCTTCTTACGCCGCGTGAAAAATGGATACTATTTTCGCTGAGGTTTTATAAATCCCGTAAAGGAGATGTATTCTTTTGCAACTATGGAAACTTAAAGAATACGATCTCATTTCACAAAAATTATAAAACACTCGGGATAAAGAAGGATGCCCTATTTCGAATGGAACATACTCTACCGACAGGGCTGTTCGATTCAGAATTTACAGGTAAAACAATTCGTCCATCGTTACTTTGACGCCTATTGTCGTAGCATTTCTAACATCCATAGCAACAAATTTGTTAAAAAGAGCTGTGGTTGCCGGAATTGCTAAATTTTCTTAAAGGGTCTTCCTTGATATCTGGCACTACATATTTTCTTATGAAATGTACCATCAAGATTGTTACCGCCACCCTGTAACTACTTTCATCTGTTCCCTCCTTTGAATCAATTTTAGATCACTTTTCGTGATCTATTTCATTAAAAAAAATGAATGGAACGCTCTTTTATAG
>VOFB01002279.1_pt1 | contig 12975 bp, 25 predicted proteins | sample 5384141 | NCBI WGS metagenome assembly VOFB01 (sample SAMN12384721, study PRJNA508395) | human gut metagenome | isolation source: healthy gut A | host: Homo sapiens | reverse complement strand
GACCCTGTGCAGGAAACAATGAGCCCTGGCTGGATACCAGAATCGTAGAGTTCCATAAATACGCAAGAAAACAGCTGCCGGACTGCTTTATCTTTATGTCCACGAACGGACTGATCCTGGACATCGATAGGTAAAATCGATCATTCCGTATGTCAACCAGCTGATTATCAATAACTACTGCCTGGATATGAAGCTGCATGACAATATCAAGGTGATTTATGAATATGTCAATGCGCATCCGGATGAATTCAAGGACGTTGATATCCTGATTCAGATGCGCTATCTGAAAGAAGTCCTGACCAACCGTGCAGGCAGCGCACCGAACAAAAAGGCAACCAGCAAGATTATCAAAGAAACCTGCCTGATGCCGTTTACCGATATGTGGATCACACCCAATGGCAAGCTGGGTATCTGTTGCTGCGATAACTTTGAAGTGACGGATTTCGGTAACCTGAACAATATCGCGTTGAAGGACGCATGGAACAGTGCCCTGTACAAACGGCGCGTACTGCAGTAAAGGACGGCAGACAGAACTGGGAGTTCTGTAAAACACTGTGACTTTATCGATACGAAGCTGCGCACGGACATTGCGAAAGAAGCAATGAAAGAAGCAGGATACGGCAAATACGCGAAATAAACGTCGGTTCATGCGTAAAAGCGAGCTGCGCAACGCAGCAGAGCGCATCGAAGATGCAGCTTTGTAGATGACACGGGCGAACTGCACTGAAATTAAAAAGAAAAAAACAGGCTGCAGCCTCTGACAGGAAACTATGTCCAGAAAGGCTGCAGCCTGTTTTGGTTTTACAGGACGCAGAAACGGCGAAAGAAAACCGCTTTGCGTCTGGTTCTCTTTCGCCGTGTAATTCATGACAATAGAATGCTCGCAGAGCGTGCATTCTATTGTTCGTTTCTGTCTCAGTTTTTCGCTTCGTGATATTCTTTTTCCGTATTGACGTTCCAGATGTTGGAGCGGTCGCGGATACCGTTTACGATGTTGTGTACGACCTCGAAAGAGGTGCACATCGAATGGTCGATGTTGTTGTAACGGTGCTGACCGTTTCTGCCGACACAGTAGAGGTTGTCGATGCCGTTGAGCCAGTGGATCAGAGTATCGATTTCCTCGTAGGTATCGAAGTAAGCGGGATAAGCTTTTTTAACAGATTCGGAATGCGTATCAAGCGTCATCCTTGCTGTCGATCATGCCCATTTTGATGATCGTCCACAGCAAAGTCAGAAAACTCCTGATCGGACATATTCCAGAGCTTATCGCCTTCGTTGCAGAAGTATTCCAGACCGATCCATACGGTATGCTCGAGATCGACAACCATGTAAGGCGACCAGTTGTTGTAAATCTGGAAACGGCCCAGCTGTACGTTGCGGTCATGGACATAAACCCAGTTGTCCGGAACGATGTTGCCGACGGTTTTGATCTTGGTCTTGTTTTTCAGATTGAGCTTGCGCACCAGAACGCCCAGTGTGCGGTAATCACGGTAAGGAAGTCCTGCCGCAATTTTGGCTTCTTTTTCCGGAACGTCGTTCATACCGCCGACGAGATCGCGGATCGGCATGGAGGAAATGAAGACGTCAGCTTCTTCGCGGATCTTCTTGCCATCCTGCTCGTAGGTCAGAGCGACGATGGGTCGTTTGCATCTTTCCAGACCGACAACCTTGCAGCCCTTTAAGATTTTGCCGCCCAGCTTTTCGATTTCGGAAGCGGTTACGTCCCAGCTCGCCGGGACCGAGCTTGGGATAGCGGAAGGATTCGATCAGGGAGGTTTCTACCTGATGGGCTTTTTGGTCGGTACGATTTTCCAGAGGATGTCTTTTAAAATCGCAATAATGGAAAGTCCCTTTACGCGCTGTGCACCCCAGCTGGGATCGATATCCCTGGGATGACGTCCCCAGAGGTTCTCGGTGTAGTACTCAAAGAACATGGAATACAGCTTTTTGCCAAAACGGTTAATATAGAAATCCTCGAGGGAGTTTTCCGGGCGTTTGTGGATCAGGCTCGCGAGATAGCTGAAGCCGACCTGCATCGTCTGGAGAAGCCCATGTTCATGAATAGCTCAGGCTTTAACTGAATCGGGTAATCGTAGAATTTCTGGTCAAAATAAATACGGGACACGCGGTTACGGTTTAGCATAACGCGGTCTTCTTTCTGGGGATCAGGACCGCCCTTTTCCAGCGGAACGTCGCGCTGCAGCATGATATCGTCCGCTGCGGAGCCCCTGCATGGGAAGCATCTGTTCCCACCATGCATTTACTTCCGGAACCTTGGAGAAAAAGCGGTGACCGCCCATATCCATACGGTTTCCTTTATAGTTGACGGTCTTGGAAATACCGCCCATATGAAAACTTTCTTCAAATACAGTTACTTCGTACTCATCGGACTGCTTTAACAGTTCGTATGCCGCGGTAAGGCCGGCAGGGCCCGCGCCGATGATAAAAGGCTTTTTTCATGAAACAGGATTCCTTTCTCTGATCTTGTACTTTCGGTAAAACATTATAATGCGTCAATTATCTTTTATTGTAACATACAAGCAGGCACTGTTCAAGCAGGAAATCAGACCGCAGGAAAGGACAGGTGAACTGGTGTATGATGTTAAGACCGTGCTAAAAACGTTAAAAGGGGGACGCAAAATACACAGGAAGTCGACAGGAGATTACAAAATGATGTATTTCAAATTCTTTTCGGAGGGAAAAAAGTTCTATATAATAAAAGAAGCAGTTTTGTATGACGCATAAAACTGCATGGGGATTGAGCTGAAGGCTCGTGATTTTGAGGATGTCCAAAATATGGACAGAAGGGAGATTGCATGAACAGCATCTTATTATCAACGCAGGAATGCGGCAGCCAGGAACTTCTTCAACTGACGGAAATGCTTTGCAGGGAACAGGATTTTCAGATCATTGTTTCAAGGGCGTTTCCCTTTATGGAAAAGGAAAGGAAAACAAAAACCGTAGAAAACAGGGCGGGCGATTTGTTGACAAAGCTCGGGTTTAAGGCGAATCTGAAGGGTGTTGTCTATTTGAAGGCAGCTGCGAGAATCGGTCTTGAGGACAGGGAAGAGCTGGAAGGCGTAACGAAACGACTATATCCAGCCATCGCAAAAGAATGTAGGACGTGTGCCGGCAGAGTAGAGCATGCAATCCGGCATGCCATTCATACGAGCTGGGAAAAGGGAGATGTCAGACAGCGGCGCATGGTGTTTGGATACGACAGGGAAAGTGGAAAACCGTCCGACAAACGCGGAGTTTATCGCACGCATGATTGACTGTCTGGAACGGCAGGATCATCTCTTATATTCCTGGATTCCTTCATTCGGAAAAATCAGCTCTAATTTGATAAAATGTTCAAAGGGGAACAGTGTTTGGCACAAGTTGCGCCAGAAACGGACTGTTCCCCTCTTTATGGTGGACAGATAGCCGCAGGCTTCGGGTTACGCTGCCTGGTCGGGGACGATACGTCAGGAACTATCCCCAAACCGGTTTGCAGCTTATGCTTTCTCATCCGATCCGATCTGCCAGCAGCATGTCGATCAGGCAGCGTGCGGCAGCACCGAGAGGACGGCTTGGATCCCGCACGAGACAGATGTAGCGGTTCGGAATTTCCTCTGTAAGGGGAATCGAAACAATGCGTTTTTCGGAAAGTGCCTGCGCTGCCAGATCCTCCGGCATAAACGCAAGCCCCAGATTATGGCTGACAACAGGCAGCAGCAGGTCGGCGCTGGCAAGCTCGATATCGTAGTTGAGGGGAAGTCCGTGGGCGGCAAAGAAGTTCTCATAAAACTGATGGGACATGGTTGCCTCCGTCAGACCGGCGAGAGGATACTGTATCAGCTCCTGCAGGGAGATGGGCTTATCCATGAGCGCAGAAAAACGGGGGCCGCCGACTAAAATGCTGCGAACGGGACGGAGCCGGACTGTGCTGTAAGGCTTTTCAATCTGCAGAGGGGTTGGAACAACAGCGACATCGGTTCGCCCTTCCTTTAAATCGGAAAGCATGTGGGCAGTGGTTCCGTTACTGATGCGGATTTTGACATCCGGATGCTCCTTCTGGAACAGCGCCAGCCGATCCAACAACAGGCAGTGGAGAGCGGTTTCGGTTGCTCCGACGCTGACTGCTCCACCGTGCAGGCCGAGGGAAAGCCCGAGCTCCTCTTCGCCTCGCAGGATGCGTTCACAGGCGGGAGCAACATATCGGTAAAGCATCTCGCCCTCCGGAGTCAGGGTGACGCCGTGACGGGAACGGATAAAAAGGCGGCAGCCCAGCTCGCTTTCTAAGTTCTGGATGCTCCGGGTCACGGACGGCTGGCTGGAAAGCAACATGGTAGCAGCACGCGTGAAGTTTTTATATTTGGCAACATAATAAAAGGTCCTGTAGTAATCAAAGCTTGCAGACATGGGAAATCCTCCTGGGATCGTGAAAAAAATCACAGATTTTATTCAAAAGCAGACATAAAAGCAATTCTGTAATACGTTTTTGGTATTACACATATCAGATTTATATTTTTAAAAAAGGTAAATCTAGTATAATACGCACGGAGCAAATTGAAAAGCATTTATAACGTACATGCTCAAAACAGTAGAAAAAGGAGGCATGTGAACATGGGGCAGTCCATTGAAGAAGTCTTAAACAGGCTTGTGGCTGTGGAAGACGCCGCACAGCAGATGCAGGATGCGGTGGATGCACAGAAAAAGGAACTCGCTGCTCAGATGGAAGAAAAGAAAAAACAGTTTGACAGTATGCTGGAGTTAAAGACAGAACAGAAGACCGAAGAACTGGAAGCAAACATGGAGCACGAGAAGGCAGCCGCGCTGGAACAACTCCGGGAGGAAACGAAAAAACAGCTTGCCGGAATGCAGCACAAGTATGATACAGAGCACGACAGGATTTCGGATGAAATTCTGCAGTCCATGATTAAGGATGTGAGCAGATGAGTTTATTTCGTTACAGCGGTCTGACGACGAAGGTACGGGCCATGAGCGGTGCGCTTTTGAGCAAAGAGGATTTTGACCAGATCAGCACCCTTGGCAATGTTCCTGAGGTTGTCGCATGGCTGAAAAAGAAGCCGTCCTATGGGAAGGTGCTCGGAAATGAAAAATGAGAACACCATGCATAGAGGACAGGCGGAGGGAAGGATCAAACGTTCCTTCTACGCTGATTTTTCCAAGCTGTACCGGTTTTCCAACATGGAGCAGAGAAATTTTCTGGATACGTATTTCAGACGCTACGAAATCACCTGTTTAAAAAACATTGTACAGGCGATCCTGTCAGACAGCCCGACACTTGCGGATGTTTCCGATTATGAGGAAGCCTTTGCGAAGCATTCGGCATTTCCGTTAAAGAAGGCAGCGTCTGCAGATTCGATGGAGACGCTGGTCAGCGTCCTTTCGGATACTCCTTACGGGGATGTCTTTGCGTAAGGTGGCAGGCAGCGGGTCCACAACCCTGTTTGACTATGAATTTGCATTGGATATGTTTTATTTCAGGGATCTCTGGAAACGTGTCAGAAAAGAATTGAAAAAAAAGACCGGGAAGCAGTGCTGGAATCGGTGGGTGTTACAATCGATACCCTGAATCTGCAGTGGATTTACCGTGCCAAACGCTATTACGGGATGAAAGCGGCAGATGTCTATGCTCTGATCATTCCGGTGCATTACCGGCTGAACCTGGAGCAGGTCAAACGAATGGCGGAGGCGGAGAGCACAGAAGAAATGTTGAACTTCGCAAAAAAGAAACCAGGTATGGAAAATATCTGCAGGAAATGGAAAAACCGAATCTGGAACGGGTCGGCAGTATGATCCAGGAAAACGTGCACCGTGCACTGATGAGACAGAACCCTTATTCAGCTGCATGCCTGGAAGTATATTTATATAGGAAAAGAACAGGAAGTGCACAGGATCATCACGGCGATGGAATGCGTCAGATACGGTTTGCCGGCTGAAAAATCAGAGAATACCTGGCATAAAGGAAGGTGCGGCAAAATTGATTGAAAAAATGAAATTTATCAGTGTGATCGGGCCAAAGGATCAGCTCGACACAGTAACCAGGCAGTATCTTTGCCGGTATGAGATACAGCTGGAAAATGCGATGGGCAGATTGAAGCATTTAAACAACATCACACCCAACGCAGAGTTGAACCCTTACCGGGAAGCAGCAGGAAGAAGCAGCAGAGATCGCTGCGCTTTATGGAAGCTAAAGCAACGGCAGTGAGAGACATGGATGTGGATACAGCCATGGAACGGATCACTGAAGTGCAGAGCAAGAATTCAAAGGCAGACAGAGACAGATGCAGGAACGCCGCAGCAGGCACACGCTGAACTTGCAGGAAAATTGCAGGAAACTAATACGAAAATCACTTCCTGTGATGCCAAAATTCAGAATTATCTGAAAAAACACACAGAAGAACTGGAAGCCGCATACAACAAGTTATCTGCATTATCTGAAAATTTTGATGTGCGTAAGCTTGCCGCATGTACAAAATCCAAGAAAGAAACTTTCTATATTTTGTGCGGATGGATGTCGGAAAAAGATACTTTGTCCTTCCAGAAAGAGATTGCAAATGATCCCAATCTCTTCTGCTTTATCGAAGACAATGACTGCAACATTCTTGCACAGCCGCCGACAAAGCTGAAAAACCCGAAAATCTTTAAACCTTTTGAAATGTTTATTCGGATGTATGGTCTGCCGGCTTACAATGAAATCGACCCCACAATTTTCGTAGGTCTGACGTATGCCTTTATCTTCGGAACGATGTTCGGAGATGTGGGGCAGGGACTATGTCTCGTAATCGGCGGCGCGATACTTTATAAAATGAAAAAGATACCGTTGGCAGCTATTTTAAGCATAGCCGGAGTCTTCTCTGTGATTTTCGGCTTTTTGTACGGCAGTTTCTTCGGTTTTGAAGAACTGATTCCGGCGTTGTGGCTGAAACCAAAGACAGCTATGACCACACTGCCATTTATCGGTACCATGAATACGGTATTTGTGGTTGCCATCGCATTTGGTATGTTCCTGATCCTGACTACCATGATCATGCATATCATCAATGCAGTGAAAGCACATGATATGGAAGGAACCTTTTTTTTGATCAGAACGCGGTAAGCGGTCTTGTCTTCTACGGTGCACTGGTTGCCGTAATTTTCCTGTTTATGACAGGCAATACCGTTCCGGAACTGCCGTTCTGGCAGTCATGTTCGGAGTTCCTCTCATTCTGATCATGCTGAAAGAACCTCTGACCCGCATGATAAAGAAACGCAAACCGGCAATCGAAGGCGGTAAAGGCATGTTCTTCGTACAAAGCTTCTTCGAACTTTTCGAAATCATGCTCAGCTATATGTCCAATACACTCGTTTGTCCGTATGGGCGCATTTGCCGTCAGCCACGCTGCCATGATGGAAGTCGTGCTGATGCTGGCAGGTGCGGAAAACGGCGGATCACCCAACTGGCTGATTATCATCCTCGGCAATCTCTTTGTCTGTGGTATGGAAGGCCTGATTGTAGGAATACAGGTGCTTCGTCTTGAATACTATGAGATGTTCAGTCGTTTCTATAAAGGAAACGGCCGTGAATTTAAACCATTTTAAAGAAAAGCAAGTAATAAACCTTATTATTATTTTTTTATCAGGAGGACAATTATTATGAAAACAATCATTCAAATCATCACAGCAGTTGCACTTGTTCTGACCATTGTAATCCCGACAGGCACATTTTTTCCTGGGCGAAAAGAACAAAAAACGTTACAAAAAACACTTTCGGTAAATTGTCTCGCATTCTTTGGTCTTCTCATCATCGGAACCATCGTCAATATGGCAGGAACTGTAACCGCACATGCAGCTGTAGACGGCGCTGGTCTTGCAACCGGTCTTGGTTATCTGGGCGCTGCTCTGGTTACTGGTTTGTCAGGTATCGGTTCCGGTATCGCCGTAGCAAGTTCTGCAAGTGCAGCCCTGGGTGCTATCAGCGAAGACGGTTCCCTGTTTGGTAAATCCATGATCTTCGTAGCTATGGCCGAAGGTATTGCCCTCTACGGTCTGATTATCTCTTTTATGATTTTAGGACAGCTGTAAAGCAGGTGAAATTTTATGAAAATGTTCTTGATCAGTGACAACATCGACACCCAGACAGGTATGCGGCTCGCAGGCGTTGAGGGTGTGGTGGTACATGAGCGTGAAGAGCTGAGGTCTGCCCTTGGACCGCTCTTGCCGATAAAGATATCGGCATTATCCTGCTGACAGAAAAATTCGGCAGGGAATTCCCGGATATCATAGACGATGTCCGGCTGAACCACAGACTTCCGCTGATTATTGAAATACCGGACCGCCATGGTACCGGTCGAAAACCCGATTTCATCACTTCCTATGTAAATGAAGCAATCGGACTTAAATTATAAGGCAGGTGAGAAAATTGACCATCGAAGAAAAATTAAATAATTTCTATCAAAGCTCTATCGAGACTGCCAGGCCAATGCAAGTATGATCATCGAAGAACATCAGGCCGCTCTCGATAAGATTTTTACCGAACATAAAGAAACTATGGAACGTCAGGCTGCAGCAGAACTTGCAGCCGAAAAGAGAAACTGAAGAGAGAGCTGAATAAACAGCTCTCCACGGAACAGCTTCACATCAAACGTTCCCTTTCCAGAAAAAATATGGAACTAAAAGATAAATTATTCGCAGAAGTTATCGAAAAACTCCGCGCCTTTAAAAAGACACCGGAATATACGGCATATCTGGAACGCAAAATCAAAGAAACCTGTGATTTTGCTGCAGGCGATGCCCTTACAATTTATCTGAACGCTTCCGATGCCCATCTGAAAGAACAGCTGGAACAAAGCACAAATGCCAAACTTACTCTTTCCAGGGAAGATTTCAAGGGCGGGGTACGTGCCGTAATCGAAACAAAGCATATCCTGATCGACAACTCCTTCCTGACATTGCTGAATGATGAACGGGAAACATTTATCTTCCATGGAGGTGTGCACATGAATAAAACAGGAATCATCTATGGAATCAACGGCCCTGTCATCTATCTGAAGGGGAATACCGGATTTAAGATGTCCGAAATGGTATACGTGGGTAAAGAACGTCTGGTACGCGAGGTCATCGGTCTGACCAAAGATACCACCACAATTCGGGTATTCGAAGAAACTACCGGCTTAAAACCGGGAGAAACTGTAACAGCCACCGGGGATGCCATCTCCGTAACCTTAGGTCCCGGAATCCTTGACAATATCTTTGACGGTATTGAGCGGCCTTTAAGCGAGATTGCCAGAGCATCCGGCAAATATATCACCCGCGGTGTCAATGTAGATTCTCTGGACACCGAAAAGCTCTGGGATGTACACATGACCGTAACTGTCGGTCAGGAGCTTCTGGGCGGCATGGTTATTGCTGAAACTCAGGAAACCAAAACCATTGTCCACAAATCTATGGTTCCGCCTGATATCCATGGTATCGTTACCTGGGCAGCGGAAGACGGAAAATATACCATCCAGGATCCGATCGTCAAACTGGAACTGGATGACGGAACTACAAAGGAACTCACCCTTTGTCAAAAATGGCCGATCCGTATCGCAAGACCTACATTAAAGCGCTACCCTGCCTCCGAACCTCTGGTTACCGGACAGCGTATCCTGGATACAATGTTCCCCATCGCCAAAGGCGGAACTGCTGCCGTACCGGGAGGCTTCGAACAGGAAAGACCATGACTCAGCATCAGATTGCAAAATGGTCCAATGCTGATATTATCATCTACATCGGCTGCGGGGAACGGGGAAATGAAATGACTCAGGTTCTGGAAGAATTCTCCGAACTGGTGGACCCGAAAACCGGCAATCCTCTGATGCACCGTACCGCTCTGATTGCAAATACTTCCAATATGCCTGTAGCTGCCCGTGAGGCTTCCATCTATACCGGACTTACTCTGGCAGAATACTACAGAGATATGGGTTATGACGTGGCAATCATGGCTGACTCTACCTCCCGTTGGGCAGAAGCCCTCCGTGAACTCTCCGGCCGTCTGGAAGAGATGCCGGCAGAGGAAGGTTTCCCGGCATATCTGGCATCCCGTCTGTCTGCCTTCTATGAGCGTGCCGGCATGATGCAGACCCTTTGCGGCGCAGAGGGAAGCGTATCCATCATCGGAGCTGTATCTCCGCAGGGTGGTGACTTCTCCGAGCCTGTTACCATGAACACCAAACGTTTCGTCCGCTGCTTCTGGGGACTGGATAAATCGCTGGCTTATGCCCGTCATTTCCCTGCCATCCACTGGCTGACCAGCTATTCCGAATATTTAAACGACCTTGCACCCTGGTACAAGGACAATGTGAACAAGAACTTCGTCGATATGAGAAATCAGTTGATGGCGATCCTGAACAGCGAAAGTTCTCTGATGGAAATCGTAAAACTGATCGGAAGTGACGTACTGCCCGATGACCAGAAACTGATTCTGGAGATTGCCCGTGTCATCCGCCTGGGATTCCTGCAGCAGAATGCCTTCCACAAGGACGATACTTGTGTCTCTATGAAAAAACAGTTTAAGATGATGGAAATCATCCTTTATCTGTATAAAAATCGAAAGTGCTGGTTACCATGGGTATGCCCATGTCTGTGCTGAAAGAAGATACGATATTCGAAAAAATTATCGCAATCAAATATGATATACCGAATGATAAATTAGAATTGTTCGATGATTACCGCAAAGCGGTTGACGAATTCTATGACAACGTATTGAAAAGAAACGGTTAAGGAGGGGACATCATATGGCAATCGAATATTTAGGCTTCAATGTGAAATCAATGGACCCCTCGTGGTCCTGGAAGACGTCAAGGACGCATTCTTTGAAGAAATCGTAGAATTTACCGTAGAAGGCAACCAGAAAAATTAGGACGTATTACAGCCGTCTACGAAGATAAGGCTATTATCCAGGTCTTTGAGGGAACAGATAATATGTCTTTAAAAACACCCATACCAGACTGACGGGACATCCGATGGAAATCGGGCTGACGGATCAGCTCCTTGGCAGAACCTTTAACGGTATCGGTGCCCCATCGACAATCTTGGGAAGTTGCAGCAGAAAAATATGCAGATGTCAAACGGAAAAACCGTTAAACCCGGTATCCAGAGAATATCCCCGTAACTATATCCGTACCGGTATTTCTGCGATCGACGGTCTGACGACCCTGATCCGCGGACAGAAGCTGCCGATTTTCTCCGGAAACGGTCTGCCTCATGACCAGCTGGCTGCACAGATCGTGCAGTCAGGCATCTCTGGGAGATAACTCCGATGAGAAATTCGCAGTTGTATTTCTTTTGCGATGGGTGTAAAATATGATGTTGCAGAATATTTCCGCCATACCTTTGCGGAAAGCGGGGTATCCGATCACGTTGTCATGTTCCTGAACCTGGCAAATGACCCGGTTGTAGAACGTCTGATCACACCCAAGGTAGCACTGACGGTAGCAGAATATCTGGCATTTGAGAAGCATATGCACATCCTTGTTATCCTGACGGATATGACCTCCTTTGCAGAGGCAATGCGTGAGGTTTCTTCGAGTAAGGGTGAAATCCCGTCCAGAAAAGGGTATCCGGGTTATCTGTATTCAGCGAGCTGGCGACGATTTATGAACGTGCGGGTATTGTAGAAGGAATCGACGGTTCCGTAACGCAGATCCCGATTCTGACCATGCCCAACGATGATATCACACACCCGATCCCCGACCTGACCGGTTATATTACAGAAGGGCAGATCGTTTTGGATCGTCACTGCGGACAAGGGCGAGTATACCCTCCGGTCAATGTACTGCCCAGTCTGTGTCCCGTCTGATGAAGGATGGTATCGGTGAGGGCTATACCAGAGCGGATCATCAGGCTGTCGCAAACCAGCTGTTTTCTTCTTACGCAAAGGTGGGCGATGCGAGAGCACTGGCTAGCGTTATCGGTGAAGATGAGTTGTCTGCGCTGGATAAAAAATACCTGGCATTCGGTAAAAAGTTCGAGAAATACAGTTCGTCGGTCAGGATGCCACGAAAAACAGAACCATTATCGATACCCTGGAGATCGGCTGGAGCCTTTGCGCATGCTGCCCAGAGAGAAGAACTGGACCGGATGTGGATTCTGGACAAAAGATCAAGCCCACGGACGAGCAGCGTAAATGGCGCGCCCTGGCGCGCTGACAAACAGGGTCGTGTGCAAGTCTGAGGAGCGTTATCTATGAGCCGGCAAACTGCTAAAAGGTAACCTGATGCTGGCGAAAAACTCCCTGACGCTTGCAAAGCAGGGCTATGAGCTGATGGATAAAAAACGGAATATCCTGATCCGGGAGCTGATGAATCTGATCGAAGAGGCGAAAACGATCCAATCAGAGATTGACGCTACGTTTACAGGCATACCAGGCGCTTCAGCAGGCAAATATAGAGGTGGGCATTCATTCTGTGCAGGGAAATTGCAAAGGCGATTTTCCTGCAGAGGATTCTGTGCGTATCAAAACAAAAAAAAGACATCATGGGCACACAGAATCACTAGTAGCTGCTGAGGAGGAAGAAAAAAGTCCCTCATGACTTTATAATTCCAGTGGTCGAGGGTTGGATGCTGCCCGGGAGGCTTTTTGAAGGCCAAAAGGCAGCAGATCCATGCCAATCATGGTGAAGAAACTCCACTTTTCGTCTTGCAATGAATATCGCAAGACATGAGGGAAAGCGTCATAAACGCCCTAAATATAACGATTCCATCTTATACGATTCTCGTAAAGGATATCAGCAACGCCCTCAGAAGAGAGAAAAAAGAACGTTGAGGAGTTTACGCGTCTGAAGGTCATTAAGAGAAATATGAACCCATTAAAGCACTTGCCAGAAGGATATCTGGAATCGCTGTCATAGTAAGCTGGTTAGCAATCCCACTTTTTGCGGGCGTTTTTTTGTTGTTCCAGTTTATTCATGCAGTTTTTCGGATCACGAGGCCAGCGGTGACATT
>VOFB01003585.1_pt1 | contig 12981 bp, 20 predicted proteins | sample 5384141 | NCBI WGS metagenome assembly VOFB01 (sample SAMN12384721, study PRJNA508395) | human gut metagenome | isolation source: healthy gut A | host: Homo sapiens | reverse complement strand
GGGACATAACGCTCGTCAAAGAAAAGCTGCCGACAAAGCCGAGCATTGATTCTCGCCCTTCTTGCGCACGGTGTAGGCGATGGACGCCCCGTAAAGGCGGTCCAGCTCCGCGGCGATCGAGCGCATATCGCGGTGCGCGGTCGTGCCGCGGCGCAGCACGGCGGGCAGCAGCGCACCGGCGGCGACGGTGCTCTCCTCCAGCGGCGTGATGCTGCGCGCCAGCACGCCGGTCTTGAATTTTGCGGCGGGGACGTAGGTCAGAAAACGCCCTCCGCCAGTTCCTTTCGCAAGGGCTCCATAAAAGCGGCTCCTTTTCCATTCTATATTGATGGTAGCATAGCACGAAAATGTGAACATTACCACATCTTTTCATAAAATCTTTCCCATTCGCCGTTTTTCCCCGCGAATAACCCTTGACTTTTCTGCTAAACTCATGTAAACTGAATTCCTGTTGTAAAGTGTTATGACTTTACACGGAATACTCAAAGGAGGATTCCCCGTGAAAAATCAGACCTTTCGCATGACGATGCTCTTTGACTTCTACGGCGAACTCCTCACCGAGCGGCAGAAGGAATTTTACGAGCTTTATACGACGAATGGACCTGTCCCTCTCCGAGATCGCCGAGAACTACGGCATCTCCCGCCAGGGCGTGCGCGACGTCATCGTCCGCGCCGAGGCGTACATGACCGAGATCGAGGATAAGACCGGCCTTGTCAGGCGCTTTATGCAGGCACCCCCACCTCGAGCGCATCGAGGCGGCGGCGGACGAGCTGCGCAGGCTCAATGACCGCCGGTATGAAACCGTCACCGAACGCGCGACGGCGCGGAAGTGCTGGAGGCTCTGTCCCCGCGCAGATGGTCATCAAGATCGTCAACGAGGAGCTCACCGCCCTCATGGGCAGCGAGAACCAGAAGCTGAACTTCGGTTCCCACTCGCCCAGCGTCGTTATGCTCGTCGGCCTGCAGGGCGCAGGCAAGACGACGAACGGCGCGAAGCTCGCGGGTCTCATCCGCAGGCAGGGCAAGCGCCCGCTGCTCGCCGCGTGCGATGTGTATCGTCCCGCCGCTATCCAGCAGCTCGAGACCGTCGGCCGCCAGCTCGACATTCCCGTGTTCCAGATGGGGCAGGGCGATCCGGTCGAGATCGCGAAGGCCGCATTGAGCATGCGAAAAAGCACGGCAACGACCTGGTCTTTCTCGACACGGCCGGCCGCCTGCACATCGACGAGGCGCTCATGACCGAGCTGCAGAATATCAAGGCCGCCGTCAATCCCGCGGAGATCCTGCTCGTCATCGACGCGATGATCGGCCAGGACGCCGTGAACGCCGCGACGGCGTTTGACGACGCGCTCGACGTTACAGGCGTCATGCTCTCGAAGCTGGACGGCGACGCGCCGCGGCGGCGCCGCGCTGTCGATCAAGGCGCTGACGGGCAAGCCCATCAAGTTCGCCGGCATCGGCGAGAAGCTCGACAGATCGAGCCCTTCCACCCCGACCGCATGGCCAGGCGCATCCTCGGCATGGGCGATGTGCTGACGCTTATCGAAAAGGCCGAGCAGCACGTCGACGAGGAGAAGGCGAAGAAGCTCCGAGGAAAGCTCAAGAAGAACCGCTTCACCTCACCGATTACTATGACCAGCTCGTGCAGCTGCGCGGCATGGGTGACCTCAGCCAGCTCATTGCCGAGATGATGCCCGGCGGCATGGGCGCGAAGCAGTTGGCCGGCGCGAGATCGACCCCAAGGTCATGGGCGCATCGAGGCCATCATCCTCTCCATGACGCCGGAGGAGCGCGAGAACCCCAAGCTATCCCTCGGCGCGAGCCGCAAAAAGCGCGTCGCCGCCGGCTGCGGACTGAGGTCGTGGACGTTAACCGCCTGCTTAAAGCAGTTCGAGCTGATGCAGGACCTTGTCAAGCAGATGACCCGCGGCAGGATGCCCAAAGGGACTCGGCGGCTTGGCGGCAAGGGGTCGGCATGAGCCGGATGCACGGCTTCGGCCGCAAGAAGCGCTTCAAATAATACCCGTTGATTCATGCCAAGGCATACGATCATACAACAAAAACATATTTTATTTCGGAGGAAAAACACCATGGTCAAAATTCGTCTGCGCCGTATGGGCGCCAAGAAGGCTCCTTTCTATCGCGTCGTCGTTGCCGACTCCCGTTCCCCCCGTGACGGCCGCTTCATCGAGGAGATCGGCACTTACAATCCCTGCGTCAGCCCCGCTGAGATCAAGATCGACACCGAGCGCGCTCAGGCCTGGATCAAGTCCGGCGCTCAGCCCACCGACACCGTCCGCGCGCTGCTCAAGAGAATCAACGCGATTTGATCCGCGGGGGACAACGCATGAAGGACTTGCTGCTCTACATCGCCAGAAATCTGGTCGAGCATCCGGATGAGGTCACGGTGACGGAGAAGCAGGGAACGGACGAGCTGACGTTGGAGCTGCACGTTGCGCCCGACGATATGGGAAAGATCATCGGCAGGCAGGGCCGCATCGCCAAAGAAATCCGTACAGTCATCCGCTCCTATGCGCAGCGCACCGGAGAGAAAGTATCGGTCGATCTTGTTGACTGAGAAAATGCACCCAAAGCCTGTGGCTTTCGGGTGCATTTTTTGCCGCACGCGAAAAAATGCAGCGCGCCGCGTTAAAAATTGCAGAAAGGTAGTGCAAAATCCGAAAGGCTGTGCTATAATGCAAATCACTTTTATTTGTTACTGAAAGAAAGGGAGCCTTTCTTATGCGTATCGTTGTCAAGGTGGGCACCTCCACGCTTGCCCATCCCACCGGACGGCTGAACATCCAGCGGATGGAGGAGCTGTGCAAGGTGCTCAGCGACCTGAAGAACGCGGGCCACGAGATCATTCTCGTTTCCTCCGGCGCCATTGCCATGGGCTTCGGCAAGCTCAACCTGTCCGAGCGCCCCAAGGATATGCCGGGCAAGCAGGCTTCCGCCGCGGTCGGCCAGTGCGAGCTGATGTACGTTTACGACAAGCTCTTCACCGAGTATAACCACATCGTCGGCCAGCTCCTCATCACCGCGCCGGACATCGCCGACGGCGGCAGCAGGAAGGAGAACTTCCACAACACCCTGGACCGCCTGCTGGAGCTGGGGGCGCTGCCCGTCATCAACGAGAATGACACGATTTCCACGGAGGAGATCGCCGTGGGCGATAATGACACGCTCTCCGCCATCGTCGCCGCCACCGTCTCCGCGGACCTGCTCGTGCTGCTCTCGGACATCGACGGCCTCTACGACGGCGACCCGCGCAAAAACCCGGACGCGAAGCTTATCCCCACCGTGGAGACTGTCGACGAGCGCATCATCGCCCTCGGCGGCGGCAGCGGTTCGAGCCTCGGCACGGGCGGCATGGCGACCAAGCTCTTGGCGGCGCAGATCGCTGTCGGCGCGGGCTGCGAAATGGTCATCGCCAACGGCGAAAAGCCGGAGCTTTTGTATGATATCGTCGCGGGCAAGCCCATCGGCACCCGCTTTCTGGTCAAGAGGTGAAGAATATGACAACGCTGGAGCTTCTTCAAAAGACCCGCGCGGCGATGGGCAGCATTGCCGCCGCCGGCGCGGAGAAAAAGAACGCGCTGCTCCTTGCCATGGCGGACAGCCTGGAGGCGCGCTGCGCGGAGATCCTCGCCGCGAACGCGGAGGACATGGCCGCGCGCGGCCGCATCACCGACGTTATGCTCGACCGGCTCAAGCTCGATGAAAACCGCATCGCCGGCATGGCGAACGGCATCCGCGACACCGTCAGGCTTCCCGACCATACGGGCCGCGTTCTCAGCGAGGTCGTGCGCCCCAACGGCATCATCATCGACAAGGTGCAGGTGCCGCTCGGCCTCGTCGCCATCATTTACGAGAGCCGCCCCAACGTCACCTCCGACGCTGCGGCGCTTGCCGTCAAGAGCGGCAACGTCTGTATGCTCCGCAGCGGAAAGAAGCCTACCGCAGCGCCCGCGCCATCGTCGCGGCGCTCAAGGCGGGCGTTGCACAGGCGGGCGGCGACCCCGACATCGTGAACATCGTGGAGGATACGAGCCACGCCTCCGCGCAGGAGCTGATGACTGCCAAGGGCCTCGTCGATCTCCTCATCCCGCCGCGGCGGCGCGGGCCTGATCCGCGCCTGCGTGGAGAACGCCACCGTCCCCTGCATCGAGACCGGCACCGGCATCTGCCACGTCTATGTGGACAAGGCCGCCGACCTTGGAAGGCGGTCAGCATCATCGTCAACGCCAAGGCCAGCCGCCCCTCCGTCTGCAACGCCGAGGAGGTCTGCCTTGTCCATCAGGGACGTCGCGGCGCAGTTCCTGCCCCTGCTCAAAAGCCATCGTGGACGACCGCCGCTTCCGGCCTGGTCCCCGTCGAGCTGCGGCTCGACCCACGCCGCCGCGCGGATCATCGACGGCACCCCCGCTGGCCCGGAGGACTTCGACACGGAATTTTTGGACTATATTCTCGCCGTCGGCGTCGTGGACAGCGTGGACGAGGCGATCGACCATATTCAGGCCCACTCCACCCACCACAGCGACGCCATCGTGACGGAGAATGACGCCAACGCGGAGAAATTTGTCAACGGAGTGGACAGCGCGGCGGTGTACGTCAACGTCTCCACCCGGTTCACTGACGGCGGAGAGTTCGGTCTCGGCTGCGAGATGGGAATTTCCACCCAGAAGCTCCATGCCCGCGGCCCGATGGGGCTGGACGAGCTGAGCACCTATCAATACATCATTCGGGGCAGCGGACAGATCCGGTAAGGAGAGGCGTATGGCATATCAGTATGAGGCCGGTTTTATCGGCGCTGGAAATATGGGCGGCGCGCTGGCGCGGGCAGCGGTGAAAACCGTGGGCGGGGCAGCGGTGGCCGTGGCTTGCTCCACAGCGGAGCACTCCGCAAAGGCGGCGGCATCCATCGGCTGCGCTGCGGAGACGGCAGAAGCGATCCTGCGGAAGAGCCGATTCGTGTTTTGGGGAGTGAAGCCCCAGATGTTTGCCGGTGTGACGGCAAAGCTGGCAGAGGACATTGCGGCGTCTGACGCTGTTTTTGTCTCCATGCTGGCGGGCGTCAGTCTGGACCGCTTGGCGGAGATGCTGGGCGGAGAGAAGAAGATCATCCGCATCATGCGATAAGGAAAAGCTAAGCGGCGGTGAAGTGAGGATGCCGCATTGTCGAAAAAAGTGGCAAAGCCACTTTTTCGAGAAAGATCTCGCTGCGTTCTGCGCCTCGGTTGTCCGCAGAAAGCGGACAATTCGACGACTCACTCCGCGCAAAGTGTTTTCTGCCACGCGCAGGTCGCGGCAGAAAACGAATCATCCTGCTTTCGCGTCTGCGGACGCGAAACTCTGCGAGGCATTTTTCGCTTGACAACCGGACCGCTCCATGTTACTATATCGGTAGCCGATATATCGGAAGCCGATAAAAAGGGAGGGGAAGCGTATGAGCACCGCCGCGCTGACCGAAGCGGTCTTTTATATCCTGCTCTCGCTCGACGCGCCGCTGCACGGCTATGGCATCATGCAGAACGTCGAGCGCCTGAGCGGCGGGCGCGTGCGCCTTGCCGCCGGAACGCTACGGCGCGCTCACCTCACCGAGCGTGGCTGGACGAGGCCGTGGCGAGGACGAGGAGAGCTGACGGATCTGCTGCTGCCGATCGTCGCGCTCGACGATGCGGTGGGTCTCATTGCGTTCGCCGTTTCCTTCGGCATCGCCCGCGCGATGGACAGCGCGCAGTTCAGCGTTGCAAGCATCCTGCTCTCTCCACTCATTGAGATCGTCGGCTCGCTGCTGCTCGGCGCGATCGCGGGCTTTGTCCTCACGAAGCTTGAGACGATGTTCCGCTCGAACTCCAACCGTCTCTCGCTGAGCATCGCGTTCATCTTTCTGATGGTCGGCCTGTCCGCAGTGGACTTCACCGTCGCGGGCGTGGACTGCGGCTTCTCGCCGCTGCTCGTGTGCATGATGCTCGGCACGGTGTTCTGCAACATCTGCCCGCTGTCGGACGATTTGATGAACCGCGCGGACAAGTGGAGCACGCCGATGTTGGCGGTGTTCTTTGTCGTGAGCGGCGCAAACCTGCGCTTGAGCGTCTTTTCTCAGGGTGTGCTCGTGCTCATCGGCGTTGTGTACATCATCGCGCGCTCGGCCGGCAAGTATTGCGGCGCGCGCTGGTCGGCCAAGGCGGTGGGCTGTGACCACACGGTGCAGAAGTACCTTGGCATCATGCTGCTGCCGCAGGAGGGTGTTGAGGATGCGGTCGGGATGGACGAATCCCGTGACGCACAGACCGTATTTCGGCTCATTGTCCTCAATGGTGTGGCCGCCCGCGATGACGCAGCCGGCTTCGACCGCCTTTGCGTGGCCGCCCTCCAGAATGGCGCGGACGTCTTCTTTCGGCAGGCAGTTCGGCACGCACAAAAGGTTCATCGCAATCTTCGGCTCGCCGCCCATGGCGTACACGTCGCTCAGCAGGTCATCGACGCGGTGGTCGCGGCGATGGGGAGCTTCGGCAACAGCGCGCGCGGCACGCACGAGGAGGCGCTTGCCGCCTCGCGCGTGATCTACGACACGCGCTGCAAGCTCGCCGCGCTCTTTGGCTGCAAGCGGCCTGACCACGTGGCGTTCACCTGCAACTCGACCGAGGCGCTGAACATCGCCATCCATGGCTGCATCCACGCGGGCGAGCATGTGATCTCGACCGACCTTGAGCACAACTCTGTCCTGCGACCGCTTTACCGGCTGGAACGGGAAAACAATGTCAAGTTGAGCTTTGTTCCCGCAGACCGGCAGGGGAACATCGACTACGCCGATTTTGAACGGCTGCTGCGTCCCGGTACCCGCGCCGTCGTCTGCACGCACGCCTCGAACCTGACGGGCAACACGCTGGATCTGGCGTGCATCGGCGCATTTGCGCACGAACACGACCTTTTGTTCATCGTGGACGCTTCGCAGAGCGCGGGCGTGCTGCCCATCGACATGGAGCAGATGCACATCGATGTGCTGTGCTTCACGGGGCACAAGTCGCTCATGGGCCCGCAGGGCACGGGCGGACTGTGCGTGCGCGAGGGTGTGGACATCAACCCCTGGAAGGTCGGCGGCACGGGCGTGCAGACCTATCTCCGAGCAGCCCGAGCAGATGCCGACGCGGCTAGAGGCGGGCACGCTCAACGGCCACGGTATCGCGGGGCTGAACGCCGCGCTCGACTTTTTGCAGGAGACCGGCGTTGAGGCCATCCACGCGCATGAAACGGCGCTGCTGCGCCGCTTTGTCGCGGGCGTCAAGAAAATTCCGGGTGTGACGCTCTACGGCAACTTTGACTGCGAGCGCACGGCGGTCGCGGCGCTCAACATCGGCGACATGGACTCGGGCGAGGTATCGGACATCCTGTCCGAGGACTACGGCATCGCGACCCGCCCGGGCGCGCACTGCGCGCCGCGGCTGCACGAGGCGCTCGGAACTGGCGTTCCTCGGCTGCCCGCTGCGCATGGTCCTGCGCCTCGGCGGCGGCGACCTCAACGCGCTCGTCGGCCTGATCGGCTTCTTTATCGGCATCCTCATCGGCATCGCCTGCCTCAAGCGCGGCTTCACGCTCAAGCGCTCCTACGAGGTCAGCGTCTCCGAGGGCAGCGTGCTGCCGACCGTGATGGCGGCGCTTTTGATCCTCGTGCTGACCGTACCCGCGCTGTTCAAGGCGTCCGAGGCCGGCCCCGGCTCCATGCACGCGCGTTCTGGATCGCGCTTATCATCGCGCTCGTGGTCGGCGCGCTGGCGCAGAAGAGCCGCCTTTGCATGGTCGGCGGTCTGCGTGACGCCGTGATGCTGGGGGACTTCCACCTGCTCTACGGCTTCGCGGCGATCTTTTGTCGTCACGCTCGTCGGCAATCTTGCCATGAATAGGTTCAACCTCGGCTTCGCGCTGCAGCCCATCGCCCACAGCGCCCACGTCTGGAACCTGCTGGGCATGGTGCTCGTCGGCTGGGGCAGCGTGCTGCTCGGCGGCTGCCCGCTGCGTCCAGCTCATTCTGGCCGCGCAGGGCAACGGCGACAGTGCCGTCACCGTGTTCGGTATGCTCGTCGGCGCGGCGCTCGCGCACAACTTCGGCCTCGCCGGCAACCCCCGACAGCAAGAACGAGGCCGGTCAGCTTGTGGTCGGCGGCATCTCCACTGCGGGCAAGGTCGCCGTGATCGTCGGCCTGGTCGTGCTGCTGGTGATCGCCCTGGAATATGCCCAAAAAGGAGACAACGAAATGATCGACGCAAGAGGCTACTCCTGCCCCATGCCTGTGGTGATGGTGCAGAACGAGGTCAAGAAGAACGCGCCCGACACGCTCGAGGTGCTGGTGGACAGCCAGACCTGCGTGGAGAACGTGACCCGCTTCGGCGAGAAGCAGGGCTACACCGTGTCCTGCGCGAGCGAGGGCGGGGACTTCCGCCTGACGCTCAGAAAGTGAAAAAGGTGAGGGAAGGTCAATGACCTCCCCCTCGCTTTCTATTTTTCCTTCGGTGCGAGCATGGCGAGCAGCAGCCAGAGGTAGACGCCCGTGATGCAGCAGGCGACGGAGAAAAACGCCGTCACCGCGTAGCAGAGCAGCGCCGCGCCCGCGACCGCGCAGCGGTCGCTTTCCGCATGGCGGTACGCGCCAAAGCGCGAGCGCAAGCAGCGCGAGGAACGCGAGCAGCGCCAACGCGCCCTGATCGACGAGGACGCCGAGGTATTCGTTGTGCGCGCTCGTGACGGCGAAGTAGGTGGTCTCGCCGCCGCGCTGCCAGTAGAACGGCGGGACGTCGCGCAGGTACAAGCGTCCCGCAGCCGCCGCCGAGCAGCGGGCGCTCCGCGATGAGCGGCAGGAGGGAGCGCCAGATCAGGAGCCGCGACGAGCCGAAGGTCAGATCGACGTCGCCGTGCAGCAGCCGGTGCAGCTCGGAGAGCGTGCCGCCGTCGCCGGGAAAGAACCAGATAAGGGCGAGCGCCGCCGCGGTGAGCAGAAGCGTCAGCGCCCACATCGCCCGCCGCCGTCGCGGGAACAGCAGCGGCAGCCCGAGCACCGCCGTGACCGCGAGCCCGAGCAGCGCGGCGGCGACGCGCAGCTGCCAGAGCGTCCACATCGTCAGCGCGAACGGCGCGAGCAGCCATCCGGACCAACCGCGCACGAGCGCCGCCGCCATCGCCGCGGCGCAGAGCGCGAGGAGGAAGGCGGTGAAGTCGATGTTGCCGGCGGCGCCGGCGTAGAAGCCGGGTAGGCGACGTCGCCGTCGAAGTAGTTCAGCCCCGCGGGGTAGAGCCCAAAAGGGATTTCGTCCCGTGAGCTGGACGAGCACGAGAAGATCGCACAGCGCGGCGGAGGCCGCCGCGGCATAGAGCAGCCGGCGGTCGGGCCGCAGGTGCCGCGCGAGGAGCAGAAAGACGGCAGCGTAGAGCGCGGCGGTCAGAAGTCCGTCCCGGCGCGTGCCGCCGAGCAGCACCGCCGTGCCGTAGGGCGAGAGTGCCGCGCTGAGCGCGGTGAGCGCGAGATAGGCGAGCGCGGCAAGGCACATCGGCTCGCGCCAGCGGACAGCCCTCCACGCGCCAAGCGCCGTCATCGCGAGGACGTAGCCCAGCGAGAGCAGCAGAAAGGCGCGGTACTTGCCCTCCATCATGCGCTCGTAGCCGCCGAGGGGAAGAAAGAGCGCGTAGACCGTGAGCAGGGCAAGGGCATAGAGATAGGAAATGCGTCTGCACAGCGCCATGACGGTTGCCCTCCTTCCAAGACGTTTTCTTCAGTATAAAATTTTGGGAACTTTTTGTCAATTTTTTGCGTCTAAGCTATCAAACGCTTGACATAATACGTCCCGGTTCGGTACAATAAGATAATAAAGAGAAGATAAGGAGGGCTTTTCCATGGAAGGTCGTCGTGTGAATCACAGTGCGCCGAAGCGCAATCCGCTGTATGTGATGTTTTTGTGCTTGGTCGCAGCGGTGTTCGTGCTGCTGATCGTGGTGATCGTGCTGGGCGCGAAGCTCGGCGCGGCGCAGAAGGCGGCGAAGGGCGCCGAGACGCAGATCGAGGAGCTGCAGGAGCAGGTCAAGAAGCTGGAGGAAGAAAAGGATGCCGCGAATGGGCCGGACGAAAAAGCTCCCCGGCGGGATACGCCCGCGGTCGATCCGAACGAGACGAAGGAGCCGGATACGAGCGTGAGCGACAGCAAGAGGAAGGTCGGCTGGCTGGACCTCACGGGTCACAGCGAGGTCACGGTGCTGCCCAGAAGGTGTTCAATGAGTATGCGTCCTACACACCACCGCCGGTGTGAATCTGCGCAGCGGCCCTGAGCACGAGCTACGGTAAGGTCCAGCTCGTCGACCGGGGCACGAAGATCAAGGCTGCGGCGAAGGAGGGCAACTGGACCTTCGTTTCCGTCGGCAGCAAGTTCGGCTGGATCAGCTCGGATTATCTTTCCACAAGCCGCCGGTCGAGGTGACCTCCGGCAGCCTGAGCCGCACCTGAAGAGAATGGGAGAAAAGCGTTCCGCGATGCGGAACGCTTTTTGCGTCAGTCTCTGCCGCAGCCGCCCTTGCCGCTCAGCGAGCAGGAGGACTGAAAGCCGCAGGCGTTGCATTTGTTGTTCGGGTCGCGGGCGACCGTGCCGCCCAAAAAGGCGAGCGCCGCTTCCTCCGGCGTGCCGGAGAAGGTGGGGAAGAGCAGGATGCCCGCGGCGGCGGTCTCGAGCCGCTCGTCTCCGGGCAGCGCGCCGCAGACGAGTCGCGTCCACGCCGTACGGCTCGAGCTGGGCGACTGCGGCAGCGGCGCCCTCGCCCGCGCGCGGGGACGAAGAAGCGGCGGACGATGCGGCCGTGATCGTCCTCAAAAACTGGAAGCCCTCGATGCCGGACAGGGTCTCGGCGGTCCGGTCGTTGGATACGGGAACGGCGATGCGCATGGCGGGAGTCCTCCTTTATCGTTTGAACTGCTCGGCGGCGCGGATGCAGCGCAGAAGATCGTCGAGCGTGTGGGTGTAGTCGATGTGGCTGCGGGCCTTGGCCTCGTCGCGCGGGACAGCCAGGCGGTTGATGCTGAAAATGGCGCTGACGCCGGCGTCGTAGGCTCCGTAGGCGTCGTCGCCCATCGCCGACGATGGCAAAAACGGGCACGCCCCGCGCGTGAGCGCGCGCGCCACGCCGCCCACGACCTTGCCGTGGGTGCTCTGCGCGTCGATGCGGCCCTCGCCGGTGATGACGAGGTCGGCGTCCGTGAGCAGGGGCGTCGAAGCCGACCACGTCGAGCACGACCTCGATGCCGCGGCGCAGCTCCGCGCCCAGCAGAGCGCGACGCAGCCCGCGCCGAACGCGCCCGCCGCGCCGGCTCCGGGGAGCATGGCGACCGAGGCGTTCAGCTCGCGGCGGAAGATCTTGTCCAGTGTGCGGAGCTGACGGTCCAGCTCGCGCACGGCTGCCTCGTCAGCGCCCTTCTGCGGCGCAAAGATGTGTGCCGCGCCGCTATGGCCGTGCATGGGATTGGTGATGTCGCACATGGCGATCACGCGCACACCGTGAAGCCTTTCGTGCGCGGCGGAGGCGTCGATGTGCGCGATGGTCGAGTGTCGCGCCGACGGGAACGAAGGACCTGCCTCCCGCGTCCGTGAAGCGGACGCCCAATGCCGCGGCGCAGCCGCAGCCGCCGTCGTTCGTGGCGCTGCCGCCGAGGCCGAGCCCGATGCGCCGCGCGCCGCGCGCGAGCGCGTCGGCGATGAGCTGTCCGACGCCGTAGGTCGTTGGTGACGCAGGGATTTTTGCGTCCGGCAACGAGCGGGAGTCCCGCCGCCGCGGCCATTTCAATGACCGCCGTGCCGTCCGGCAGCAGACCGTAGGCGCGTCGATCGGCTCGCCGTAGGGATTTTGCACGCCGGAGACGAGACACGCGCTCGCCGCCGCAGGAGGCGAGGAAGCAGTCCACCGTCCCCTCACCGCCGTCCGCCACGTTCAGCGCGCGCGACCTCGCAGGCGGGGAAGAAGAGCGGGATACGCTCGCGCGCGATGGCGCAGATGTCGCGGCTCGGCAGCGAGCCCTTGAAGGAATCGGAGATCACGATGCACTTTTTCATGCCCTTTGCCTCCCGTGCGGGTGTTTTTCCTATAGTATATGCAAGCCGCGCGCAGGATGCAAGTCCTTTGCGCCGCAACGGTAGGAGGAAGAAAACTGCGTCTTGCCATATTGCACAAAATATAGCGATGAAATTGTGCGGATTTGCAGATATTTACCTCTTGACTTTAAAGCTCTAAAGGAATATACTCCGAACATCAAATGAGTTTGCCCCACGGGGCGGACGGAAGGAGATCCGCAATGCTGAGCCGCTATTCCTTTTCATTTTCGCGTTCCGCTTTGCGGGCCGCTATTTCGGCACGCCCTCCCCGGAGCCGTCGATGAGAAGAAAACGCGTTTGCAAAGGAATGTGAGCAAAGCGGTTTCGTCCGACGGGCGGGACCGCTCTTTAATTTGTTCAAATGAAAAGGAGAAGTACCATGAAAAAGAAACTGATCGCCATGCTGCTTTCCGCAGCGATGTGTCTCAGCCTCGCCGCCTGCGGCCAGAAGGCTGACACCCCCGATACCACCGATCCCGCCGAGCCGAGCGGCGACGCCGCGACCTTTACACCGTCGGCATCTGCCAGCTCGTGCAGCATGACGCGCTTGACGCCGCGACGCAGGGCTTTATTGACGCGCTGAACGAGGCGCTGCCCGGTCAGGTCAAGTTTGAGGGAGAAGAACGCCTCCGGCGATTCCAACAACTGCGGCACCATCGTCAACGGCTTCGTCTCCGACGGCGTTGACCTCATCATGGCGAACGCGACCGCCGCGCTGCAGGCAGCGGCCTCCCGCGACGAGCGACATCCCCGTTCTCGGCACCTCCATCACCGCCTACGGCGTGGCGCTGGACATTGACGATTTCTCCGGCACCGTCGGCGGCAACGTCTCCGGCACGAGCGATCTGGCCGAC
>VOFB01000357.1_pt1 | contig 12993 bp, 25 predicted proteins | sample 5384141 | NCBI WGS metagenome assembly VOFB01 (sample SAMN12384721, study PRJNA508395) | human gut metagenome | isolation source: healthy gut A | host: Homo sapiens | reverse complement strand
AACTACCCAAACACCGTATTGTGGTATTGGTACTGCTCATCTTCGCCGTGCTCGCCTGCTATTTTACCGTAATGTTCAATCTCCAGATTGTCCACGGTGCAGAATACCGCAGCCAGTCTGTGTCCCAGATCGTGCGCACCACTACCGTGGAGGCCGCCCGCGGCAACATTACCGACCGCAACGGCAATCTGATCGTAGGCAATCAGCAGACGTATACGCTGACTTTGACGCCTCCCTCCTGCCCGACGACGCCGACACCAATGAGGCGATTCTGCGCCTGGTGAATCTGTGCATTGAAAACAACGTAGCTTACACCGATAACGTCCCCCTGAGCGCCGACGCACCTTTCACCTACACGCCCTACCGCAGCAGCACCGCGGAATCCAACTTCAAGCGGTATCTCGAAAAGACCCTGCAGCCCTGGCTGGAAAAGGAAATCGAAAAACACCGCAATGAACTGGCCGCAGCCGCGGACAATCCCAAAAAGACGGTGGAAGCCGACCCATTTCTGGAGGATCCTGCTCTGGACCCTGCCAACCTGACTGCCGCTCCGCAGCTGCTGGAGGCCATGCGCCGCAGCTTTGACATCGATGAAACGGTTTCCGACGCCGACGCCCGCAAGATTGCCGCGGTGCGCTGGGAACTGGCACTGCGCAGGGAATACGCCACTTCAGCCTATATCCTGGCTGAAAATGTGGACATTAATCTGATTACCCTGATCAAAAACGGGGATTATCTGGGCGCTGATATCCGCCTGTCCTCCGCCCGCCAATATGAAACCACCGCAGCGGCCCATCTGCTGGGCTATGTCAGCGCCATCAGCAAAGAGCAATATGACGAACTGAAGGACAAGGGCTATTCCCTCAACGCCACCGTGGGCGCCGCCGGCGTGGAAGCTGCTTTTGAGGAATATCTCCACGGCACCAACGGCGTGCGCATTTCCAACACCAATGATTCCGGCAAAGTCACCAGCGAACTGTACACCGTGGAGCCGGAACCCGGCGATACGGTGGAGCTGACCATCGACCTGGAATTCCAGGAACAGGTGGAGGCCCTGCTGGCCGAACGTGTAGACCGCATGACCGCGGAAGATGGCATTGCCCGCGGCGCCGCCGCCGTGGTCGAGCAGATCGGTACCGGCGAAATTTTAGCCATGGCTTCCTACCCCACCTATGACCTGTCTACCTTCCGCCAGGACTATACGGAGCTGAGCCAGGATCCTCCTCTCCGCTGCTGAACCGGGCCACCATGGGACTCTATCCTCCCGGCTCCACGCTCAAGCCCCTGACCGCTATTGCTGCGCTGGAAGAGGGCGTTACCACCACCACCGAGAAAATCCGGGATACCGGTAAATGGACGTATCCCGGCGACAGCAAAAAGCTATTTTTACTGCTGGAAACGCACAGGACACGGTTTACAGAACATCACACAGGCCATCACCAATTCCTGTAACTACTTCATCGGCGAAATGGGCTACCGCCTGGGCATGGAGAAGCTGCGGGAATACCTGACCGCTTTTGGCCTGGGCGAAAAACCGGCATCGAAATCGGCGATTATGCCGGCACGCTGCCGGAAAACCCGGAGGGCAGAACCAGGCCCCCCTGGGCAGCGTTCGGGCAGTCCAACCAGCTTTATACACCGCTGCAGCTGGCCAACTATGTCGCTACCTGGCCGGCGGCGGAGAACGTTACACCCCCACCTGCTCAAATCCGTCCGCAGCTACGACAATTCCGAGCTGGTCTATTCTTCTTCTGAAATGGAACCTGTGGAAACCATTGACATCGATTCCAAAAATCTGGAAGCCGTACTCAAAGGCATTCTGGGTTATACCCAGCCCGGCGGGCAAGTCTATTCTTATTTCAAAGACTGCGTCGTCACTGCCGGCGCCAAAAACCGGTACAGCCCAGCTGGGCGGAAAAAAGAAAATAACGGTGTGTTTGTCGCCTTTGCTCCTTATGACGATCCGGAGATTGCCGTTGCCCTGGTGATCGAAAAGGGCGGCAGCGGCGCGGCTCTGGCTGAAACCGCTGTGGGGATCCTGAACGCCTATTTCAGCAAGGACGAAATTGCTACCACCATCATCGGCGAAAACGAGCTGCTGCGCTGACGTTCATACCGCCCCCAAGGCTTCCCTGCCGCCAGGCTGAAAAGGACAAATACCCCGGCAGGGCGGCTCATTACGCTCCATTTTTATGCAAAAGGAGGTTTTCATGCTCGACGCCTTGATCTATCATCCCCGTCGGAAGCACTGCAAGAACCCATTCGGCGCAGTGCCTCTGGGCACACAGGTGCGTTTTCCGCAGGGCTGCCGGCGGCGGCCGTAGGCTGTACGCTTTGCGCAGCGGCGGAATTTTCCGGCGCCGAAACAGAAACAGAGATTTGCCGTTCGACGCCCAGGGCCGCTGCAGCGGCATTTACACCGTTCCGGCAGAGCCGGATTTGGTGTGGTATTTCCTGCGCTTTCGCTTTGCTGATGGGAGCACCCAAGATTACGGCGCGGAGGGATTTGTCCCCGGCTGGCAGCGCCGTGCCCCCTTCAGCTGACTGTATACGATGCCGCCGCGCCTACACCGGACTGGTTTGGACGCGGCGTAACTTATCAGATCTTTCCGGACCGTTTCTGCCGCCTGGAGCCACCGGAGCCGAAGGGTATGATTGGAAACCGCTGGGTGCATGAAAACTGGAACGAACCGATGGCGTACCAGCCGGAAGACGGCGTGATCACCAACCGGGATTTTTCGGCGGCAGTTTAAAGGGGGCATCTTGTCCCGGCTGGACTATCTGGAAAGTCTTTCGGTATCCACAGTGTATCTCAACCCCATTTTTGAAGCCGCGAGCAACCACCGTTACGACACCTGTGATTATTGCAAAATCGACCCGATGCTGGGCACGGAACAGGACTTCCGCCTGCTGTGCAGCGAAGCGGCCAAGCGGGGGCATACGGGTAATTTTGGACGGCGTGTTTAACCACGGGAAATGGGAGCCGCTATTTTAACGCCTGCGGCTGGTATGACTCCTGGGCGCAGCCCAAAGCAAAATTCCCCCTGGTATGAATGGTACGATTTCACCCATTGGCCGGATCAATATTCCTCCTGGTGGGGCATCGACACGCTGCCCCAGGTGCGGGAGAGCGCCCCTCTTATATGGATTTCATCATCCAAAGCGCAGACTCCGTCGTGCGCCGCTGGCTGCGTGCCGGAGCCTCCGGCTGGCGGCTGGACGTGGCCGACGAACTGCCTGACGCATTTATCGAGGCACTGCGCAATGCCGCCGTGGAAGAAAAGAGCGATGCGATAGTGATCGGCGAAGTGTGGGAGGACGGCTCCAACAAAATCGCCTATGGCCAGCGCCGCAGATACCTGCTGGGTCACGAGACTCACGGGCTGATGAACTATCCTTTCCGGGTGTCCGCCATAGCCTGGCTGCAAGGCGGCGACGCCGCCGCCTTTATGGAAACCATGGAGACAATCCGGGAGCACTATCCCCCCCCGCCGCTTTCTATTCTTCCCTGAACAGTCTCGGCACCCACGACAATCCCCGTATCCTGACCCTGCTGGGCCAGAGCGAAGACCTGAGCCGCCACGACCGGGACTGGCGCGCCCATTACCGGCTGAGTCATGCCGAGCGGCAGCGGGCCGTGCGCCGGCTGAAACTGGCTTCCACCCTGCTGTATGCCTTTCCCGGCTCCCCCACCGTGTTTTTTACGGCGACGAGGCCGGCCTGGAAGGCTGCGAGGATCCCTTTAGCCGCGGCACGTTTCCCTGGGGCCGTGAAGACGCAGTGCTCCTGCATCACTATCGCACCCTGGGAAGACTCCGCAGCACGCGGCTGTCCCTGCAGAGGGGGCGCCATCGAATACCTGCGCGCCGAAGGCGGGCTGCTGGTATTCCTTCGTCGCTGGGAGAACGAGGTGACCCTGGCTGCCCTGAACAACGGCCCTGCTGCACGGCACTGGAACTGCCCTGGAGCGGCGCCATGGCCATAGACGCTCTGAGCCGGCAGCAGTTTGCAGTCCATGACGGCGTCTTGAAAAATTACCCTCCCCCGGAGGACGGAGTACTGCTGATTGAATGCTGAACGGCAGGAGATGTTTCACGTGAAACATCTCCCTGCTGTTCCGTTTTATAAAGCAAAGCGGCGCCTGCCCCAGAGCGACATTCGCTCCCTGTCCCTCTTATTGCATTCTTTCTCTGTGCTGTCGTATCTTTGTCAAAATCTTTATTCCAGGGGCGCTCCGTATCAAAACGAAGCTTTGCTGCATGCGCTGTGCAGCCACATTTTCTAAAAAACGATACCTATCAAAATTCATCCGCAGGTAAAACTGGCCTGCGGAAGGATCTGACGGCAGTATGCTCCCCGGTTTTTGGAGGGTGTGCCCGGCGCAAGCTGTATCCATAGATATTCCGCCGCCGCCCTGCCGCCCCTCCGGTAATCTCACGGTTTTTTCCAGCGGCGGCATCCCTCCTACCGGGGATTCGATGACACCGGACAGCTCCCCTTCTGGATGACGGGCTTTCGTATTCTCAATATCGGATTCCTATCCACCTTTTCCAGGCGCCGGCTGCGCCTGGAAGTTTTCTTCTCCTGCCGCCTTCCTTGTCCTCTGCACAAAATTTCCCGGTTGTTTCACGTGAAACAATGAAACAATTTTCTCTTTTTCTTGTTATGCCCCGTTAATGATGATATAATGGCATTCAATGGGCTATGCTACTATTGAAACAGAAAGGGCCGGTGCGGAATGGCAAAAATTGTGGCAGTGGTGAATCAAAAGGGCGGAGTAGGCAAAACCACCACCTGCGTGTCCCTGACGGCGGCATTGCAGGAAAAAGGAAAATCCGTCCTGCTGTGTGATTTCGACCCCCAGGCCAACTCCACTTCCGGCATGGGGGTGGACAAGACGCTGTCCGGCGGCGTATACGACGTGCTGATCAACGGCGCTGACGCCGAAAAACCGTCGTTCATACCAAATGGGGCGACGTACTGCCTCCTCCAAAAATTTGGCGGGTGCCGGCATTGAAATGATCGGCCTGGAGCGCCAGGAGTTTTGCTGAAAGACGCTTTGGACGAGCTGTCGCCCCGGTACGATTTCATTCTCATCGACTGCCCTCCCTCCCTGGAGCTGCTGACGCTGAACGGCCTTGCGCCGCGGACACCATCCTGGTGCCTGTGCAGGGCGAATACTACGCCCTGGAAGGGCTGAGCGATCTGCTGAACACAGTGCGCATTGTCAAGCGCTCTCTTAATCCCCGCATTGAGCTGGAAGGCGTTCTGCTGACTATGTTCGACGGGCGCACCAATCTGGCCATGCAGGTGGCGGAAGAGGTCAAGCACTACTTTCCCGGCAAGGTGTACGCCACGGTGATTCCCCGCACGGTGCGCCTGTCCGAGGCGCCCAGCTTCGGAAAGCCCATCACCGCTTACGATCATAGCTGCCGCGGCAGCGAGGCCCCTTGCGCTGGCTGATGAATTTCTGCAAATAAACGGTGCGCAAGCCCGATCCTGACCCCTTCTCTGTTCATTTGACCGCATGGAAAGGAGCGTTTTCTATGGCAAGGACCATGCAAAAAGGCCTGGGCAAGGCCTGGGCGCCCTCCTGGGCGACACTTCCCCTCCTCCGCCTCCGCCGCCGAAGGCAGCGGCGTTACTATGCTGCCCATCGCCAAGGTGGAGGCCACGGCCGCAAACAGCCTCGCAAACAATTTGACGAAGCATCCCTGCAGGATCTGGCGGATTCCATCCGCCGGCACGGCATTCTGCAGCCTCTGACAGTGCGCAAACCGTCCTCGGGTTATTATCAGATCATCGCCGGCGAACGCCGGAGAGCCGCCCGGATGGCCGGCCTCAGCGAGGTGCCGGTGCTCATCATCGAAGCCGACGACCGCAAGGCCATGGAGCTGGCCATGATTGAAAACCTGCAGCGCGAGGATCTCAATCCCATTGAAGAAGCAGAAGGATACAAAGCCCTGATGGAGGAGTACGGCCTGACGCAGGAGGAAGCGGCCCAGCGGGTGGGCAAAAGCCGCCCAACGTGGCCAACGTCCTGCGGCTGCTGAACCTGTCCGCCCCGGTGCGCGCACTGCTGGCAAAAGGCGTCCTGTCCGCCGGACACGCCCGGGCGCTGCTTCCCTGAAAGCTGCGGCCCAGGAAAAAGCCGCCAAAGCGGTAGCAGAGGGCGGCCTCAGCGTGCGCCAGACCGAAGCGCTGGCAAAAAAAACTGCTCAGTGAGACGGATAAAGTCCATCGCCCAAAGCGGCCAAGGCCGGCGTGGACTATACCGCCGAAGCCGAAAAGAGCCCCCGTCTCTCCTGGGCTGCCGCATCGTTACCGGCCGAAAAAAAGGCAAAATCGAGCTGGAATATTACGATCTGGACGACCTGAATGATTTGATCGACGCGCTACGGGTTCTGGAAATCCACAAGCACAGAACCTGAGCTGAAAGGACAGAACAACAAAACCATGAAACTTGAAAAACGCGCGCAGTCCGCTTCGCAGGAAAACCGCCGCGCAAATCCAGCCGCACCGGCGGCGGAAAACGGCAGGCATAAACCCGTACTGCTGTATCTGGTGATGCTGTTCGCCATCGCCTTCGTGCTGATTCTCTTTTCTTTCATCATGCATCAGCGCAGCAACGCTGAGGTGCTCAAAGAACTGCAGTCCCAGGTGGAGAACCTTGCAGGAGCTGCAGCGGGTGGAAGAGCAGTACAAAGCCGTCAGCGAGGAAAACAAAGCCCTGCGCGAGCAGGTAGACGCTCTTACCAAACAGGCCGAGGCAGACGCACGGACCCACAGCGCCCTGCTGCTGGTATGGAAACTGGAACGGTTATATGCCGCCGGCGACAACGAGGGCTGTCTCGCCGCCATCGAAGCGCTGCAGCAGGACGATCTTTACCTTTGCGCTGCCCAATGAAACGGATGAGGGTGAAATGTACGAAACGCCCCGCGCCGCATACGACCGTATTCTGGAAGCCCTGAGCAATACGGCCGGCTGAGAAAAACCAAAAAACATTTTTCGAGGTGTAACAATATGCTGGATATGAAATTTGTCCGCGAAAATCCGGACGTGGTCAAAAGAAAACATCAAAAGAAATTTCAGGAATTCAAACTTCCTCTGGTAGACGAAGTAATTGCTCTGGACGCAGAAAACCGCGCCGCCATTACCGAAGCCAGCGAGCTGCGCGCCCAGCGCAACCAGCTGTCCAAGCAGGTGGGTATGCTCATGGGACAGGCGAAAAAGGACCCCTCGAAGCTTGAAGAGGCCGAAGCTGCCAAAGCCCAGGTAAAGGCCAACGCCGACCGTCTGGCCGAGCTGGAGCAGAAAGAGGCGGAATTGGAGCAGAAGATCCACAAAATCATGCTGCAGATTCCCCAGATCATCGACTCCAGCGTTCCCATCGGCCCGGATGACAGCGCCAACGTGGAAGTGCAGCGTTTTGGCGAAGCCGCTGTACCCGCGTTTGAAATTCCCTATCACACCCAGATCATGGAATCTTTCCATGGCATCGATTTGGATGCCGCAGGCCGCGTATCGGGCAACGGTTTCTATTATCTGTTGGGACATTGCCCGGCTGCATGAGGCCGTGTTGGCTCATGGCCGCGACTTCATGATCGACAAAGGCTTTCACCTACTGCATCCCTCCCTTCATGATCCACGGCAATGTGGTGGAGGGCGTCATGAGCCAGACCGATATGGACGCCATGATGTACAAAATCGAGGGAGAAGATCTGTACCTGATCGGTACTTCCGAGCATTCCATGATCGGCCGTTTCATTGACCAGATTCTGCCTGAGTCCCTCCCTGCCCCAGACTCTGACCTCCTACAGCCCCTGCTTCCCGCAAGGAAAAAGGGCGCCCACGGAATCGAGGAGAGAGGTGTGTACCGCGTACACCAGTTCGAAAAGCAGGAAATGATTGTCGTCTGCAAGCCGGAGGACAGCATGGCCTGGTATGAAAAAATGTGGCGCTACAGCGTGGAGCTGTTCCGCTCACTGGACATCCCCGTGCGGCAGCTCGAGTGCTGCTCCGGCGATTTGGCCGATTTAAAGGTCAAGAGCTGCGACATCGAGGCCTGGTCTCCCCCGCCAGCAAAAAGTACTTCGAGGTGTGCTCCTGCTCCAACTTGCGATGCCCAGGCCCGCCGCCTGAAAATCCGTATCAAGGGCGAAGACGGCAAAAGCTATCTGGCTCACACCCTGAACAACACCTGCGGCACCGCCCCGCATGCTGATCGCCTTCCTGGAAAACAACCTGCAGCCTGACGGCAGCGTAAAAATTCCCACTGTGCTGCAGCCTTACATGGGCGGCAAGACTGTGCTGCTTCCGGATGCGTAAACGCGCCGCTTTTCTTTCCTCTTGGGTATGCGTCCTGTTTCCCCGGGCAAAGTGATTGCAAAAAGTAATTTTTCCCCATTTTTAATAATTTGTAATTTTCCATTTGGAGCAAATGAAAACGCGCATTTCGACCTGCGCATCATTTTCCGTCACTGGATCGGCTCCATTTGGATTTTCCGCGGAATCCCTTTGCAGCGCAAGGCATTTTCTCCACTACTTCCGTTTGATCCCGTTTTTGACACAAAGGAGGCCCTCTATGGCAGGCAACAATAAAGCACGCGGTTTCTTCGGCGAGTTCCAAGCTTTCATCGCCCGGGGCAACGTACTGGATCTGGCCGTTGGTGATCATCGGCGGCGCATTCAGCGCCATTACCACTTCGCTGGTCAACGATATCATCAATCCCATTCTCGGCATCTTTACCGGCGGCGGCAAAGCTTTGTCCGCCCTGGCCATCGGCCTGCCCGGCGGCGGCGCCTTGATGCTGGGCAATTTATCAATGCCGTTTTGAATTTTCTCATTATGGCTTTTTTGTCGTGTTCTGCATCGTCAAAGGCTTCAATGCCCTGCGCGACCGGGCCGAAGCGCTGAAGCGGGCCGAAGCGTCTTCTGCCGCGCCGGTGCCGGAAGCTACGCCCGCCCCTTCCAATGAGGAAGTGCTCCTGGGCGAAATCCGTGATCTGCTCAAGGCCCGCACGGAGCACGAGTGAGATGCGGGAAATTATTCGCCAAGGCCTGATTGATCTGGGCCTCGAAAGCTGTGTCCGGCGGGAGCATCGGAGCATCTCACCCGCTACGGCCAGATGCTCCTGAAAAACACCGTGATGAATCTGACCGCCATCACCGAAGCCGACGACGTAGCACGACTGCACATGCTGGACTGCGCGGCGCTTCTGAACTGCGCAGATTTCGCAGGCCGACGCCTGCTGGACGTGGTACCGGCGCAGGCTTTCCCGGCGTGGTGCTGAAAATCCTTGTCCCCTCTCTGGATGTGACCCTGCTGGACAGCTTGAACAAGCGCCTGGAATGGCTGGAGGAAGTGTCCACCGTGCTGGCTCTGCGGGACATCCGCACCGTTCATGCCCGGGCCGAGGAACAGGCCGCCCAAAACCGACTTCCGGGAGAGCTTTGACTTCGTCACTTCCCGGGCAGTCGCCGACCTGCGCATGCTGTGCGAGCTGTGCCTGCCCTTTTGTCAAAGTGGGCGGGCAAATGCTGGCCATGAAGAGCGCACAAAGCGCGGAAGAAACCAACGACGCGGCACGGGCCGTATCGATCCTGGGCGGACGGTTGCTGCCGGCTTACGACTATACCATTCCCGGCACGTCCATCACCCACCGGGTGGTGCGGGTGGAAAAAACCGCTCCCACGCCCTCCCGGTATCCCCGGCGCTTTGCCCAAATCAAAAAAGAAGCCGCTGTAAAGGCGAAAAGGAGCTGACACTTTTTGGGAACTGCATATGTGGTGGCCTCCGGCAAAGGGGCACCGGAAAAACCTCCCTGGTGGCGGGCGTCGGCGCGGCCCTGGCCGCCGCCGGACATCGAACGCTGTGCATCGACGCCGATATCGGTCTGCGCAACCTTGATATTGTATTGGGCATGACCGACCGGGTACTGATGAACTTTGCCGATGTGATCGAGGACGCTGCACGCTGGAAAAGGCGGCAGCGCAGCACCCTCAGCTCCAGCAGCTCTATCTGCTCACTGCGCCCATGTCCCTCTCCCGGGCCAAATCCAGGCCGAGCAGATGCACCCCTGCTCCAAAAGCGCGGGAGCAGTTTGCCTTCTGCCTTCTGGACGCACCGGCGGGCATCGGTTCCGGCTTCCGTCTTTCCGCCAGCAGCGCAGACCGGGCCATTATCGTCACCACCACCGATTCCTCCTCCCTGCGCGACGCACAGCGGCCGTGATGGAGCTTTCGGAATATCCGCAGCTGCGTTCAAAGCATCTGGTGAACCGGGGAAAAGCGGCTGCTGCGCAAGCTGCACCGCAACATTGACGACGCCGACACCGCGGGCCTCCCCTGATCGGCGTGGTGCCCGAAGATGAAAAGGTGCGCCTGGCCACCAACCGGGAAGTGCCTGTAATTTTGACCGAGAGCGGCGGCGCCGCCCGAGCCTATACCAACATCGCCGCACGGCTGTGCGGCCGCCGCGTGCCGCTGATGCGGCTGTGATTTCGCCTGCGCGGAAAAAAATTAAAAAGAAAGGGACGATTCCCAATGAACATCGCCCTGATGGCAGAGGACAGCAAAAAGAACTGATGGTTCAGTTCTGCATCGCCTACTGCGGCATCCTTGCCCACCATACCATTTGTGCCACGGACTCTACCGGCCGCCTGGTGCCGAAGCCACAGGACTGCCTGTGCACCGCTATCTCCCACGCCCACGGCGGTCCAGCAGATCGGCGCCCGACTGGATCTGAATGAGATCGATATGGTCCTGTTTTTCAAGGACCCCGGCAGCGACAGCCTGCTCGACGATGTCAACTACATTTTCCTGCCCAGTGCGACGCCAACAATATCCCCTTCGCCAGCAACATTGCCACCGCTGAAGTGCTCATTCAAGGCCTCAAATACGGCGACCTGGACTGGCGCGACATCGTCAATCCCAAAACCAAGAAAATCTGAGCGTCTGCCGTGCCGGGAGCGAACCGGCGCACCGCGCTTTTTGAAAGGAATCGCAGCGATATGGAAAAGTGAGACCCCACACTCTGTCGGGCTTCATGGAGTTGCCCCCGCCCCCAGGCGCAAATGGAGCGCATCATGGAGATCCTGCGCAAAACCTATTCTCTCTACGGCTTCACACCTTTGACACCCCTGCGCTGGAAGCGGCCGACGTGCTTCTGGCTAAAGGCGGCGGAGAGACCGAAAAGCAGATCTACCGCTTTCAGAAGGGCGACAGCGATCTGGCGCTGCGCTTTGACCTGACGGTGCCTCTGGCCAAATATGTGCCCTGCACTATGGCGAGCTCCTTTCCCCTTCAAGCGCTATCAGATCGGCAAGGTCTACCGCGGTGAGCGCGCTCAGAGAGGGGGCGTTTCCGCGAATTCTATCAGGCCGATATTGATGTGATCGGCGACGGACAGCTTTCTATCCTCAACGAGGCAGAGATCCCCTCCATTATCTACCGTACCTTCACCGCCCTGGGCCTGCAGCGCTTCCAGATCCGCGTGAACAACCGCAAAATTCTCAACGGCTTCTACGCCATGCAGGGCCTTTCCGAGCAGTCCTCCGACGTGATGCGCACCGTGGACAAGCTGGACAAGATTGGTGCAGACAAAGTGCGCGCCATCCTGGTGGACGATTTTGGCGTCAGTTCCAAAAGGCGGACGCCGTGCTCTCTTTCATTGCCATTGGGGGAAGCAGCGCCGGAAGTGCTTGCCGCCCTGGAAGGCTACCGCGGGAAAAACGAACTTTTGACCAGGGCCTGGAGGAGCTTGGAACCGTGGTAAAGGCCGTGGCGGACTTCGGTGTGCCGGAGGAAAATTTTACTGTGGATCTGACCATCGCCCGGGGCCTCGACTATTACACCGGCACCGTGTATGAAACCACCATGCTGGACCACCCTGAGATCGGTTCCATCTGTTCCGGCGGCAGATATGATAACTTGGCGGAATATTATACCGATAAAACAACTCCCCGGCGTGGGTATTTCCATCGGCTTGACCCGCCTGTTCTACGTTCTGGGTGAACAGGGATATCTGGACCCGGCACTGAACACCGCCCCGCCGACGTGCTGATCCTGCCCATGAGCAACGATCTGAGCGCGGCCATCGCTCTGGCCACCAAACTGCGCGGCGCAGGCATCCGTACCCAGTTGTATGCCGAGCAGAAAAAGATGAAGGCTAAAATGAACTATGCCGCCAAACTGGGAATCCCTTCACCGTTTTCCTGGGCGAAGACGAAATTGCCGCGGGCACAGCCACCGTCAAAACATGAACATGGCCAACGATTTCAGCGAAGAAGAGCTGCAGCGCCTGGCCGCGGAAGGGTGCCACAAGCAAATCACTTTGCCCGCAGACGAGGCCGTGACCTATATCAAAAGCATTTGGACACAGCCGCACAGCCCACGCCATCTGCGACCGCGCCGCCATCGCAGCACGGTACGGCTTGAAAGTCCCGAAAATAAAATACAAAACCGAATTCTTTTGGTTTTTCACAAATTGTATTCACAGAAGCAATACAATTCCAAATTTTTTAACAAGATATTACAAATAGGAGTTGATCTTTCTATGGAGCAAAGCACCTCTTACCGCAGCCACACTTGCGGAGAGCTGCGCATGGAACACGCCGGCCAGCGCGTGAAGCTGGCCGGGTTTCTCGATAACGTGCGCGAGGTCAGCGCCAGTCTGGCCTTTGCCGTGCTGCGCGATTTTTACGGCGTCACCCAGCTGGTGGTGGAGGACGAAGCCCTGCTGACCCAGCCTCAAGAGCTGAATAAGGGTCCACTCTGTGCGTCACCGGCACGGTGCGCGAGCGGGCCAGCAAGAATCCCAAGCTGCCCACCGGAGACATCGAGGTGGTGCCCAGAGACCATCGAGGTGCTGGGCCGCTGCCGTCACAACGAGCTGCCTTTCCCCATCGCCCGCAGCCGCGAAGCTGATGAAAGCGCCCGCCTGAAATACCGCTATCTCGACCTGCGCAACGAAGCGGTAAAACACAATATC
>VOFB01004285.1_pt1 | contig 13000 bp, 27 predicted proteins | sample 5384141 | NCBI WGS metagenome assembly VOFB01 (sample SAMN12384721, study PRJNA508395) | human gut metagenome | isolation source: healthy gut A | host: Homo sapiens | reverse complement strand
GAACAAACTTTCAGGTATCTCGCATCATGCTCAAATCCATTATATTCCATTACTTTTTTCCCTAAGGTTATCATATGATGCTGCAAGATATCCCCAACTTCACCTCAAGAATAATATCCATATCATACGCCATTCTCAGATTTGAAATAAGGATTGCCAGATTATTAAGATACTCTTTCCAAACCTTCACAGCCTGTCCGTCCTGCTCTTCCACCTTCTTCATAAACTGTTCCAGTGTCTCTTTGGTATCATCTGTCAGCACGCTCGCTGCACAATAAGCATCCGCACATCCCAGCTTTCCGCAATAACATTGCTTTCCTCCGGGACCAGAATCATATGCCCAAATTCACCGGCTTTCTGATTCGCTCCGGAATCAATTTCCGTCAATGCAAAATGCTCCTCCGAGTGTGTTATTCAATGAAAGATACAATGCATTTCTATAGTTATTTAAATCCTCTGCCATCATTGCCGCATTGGCATCATTTTCAAAATAAACCGGAAGTGAAAAGATCTGTTCCAAAAACTTAAACTATAATTCTCAATTGGAGCGCATGAGATTTGATCAGCATTCGTTCTTTCGAATTAACAATTCCCGGAATTGAAATTCCGATTCCCAAGATTCGTTCTCTGTGTTCTACATCTGAAAGAAATCTTTCCAATGCTTCGCTCAATTGTAAGTAGTAAGCGGCCTCTGTTGAAAATTCTAAGCGGATCCTTTCATATTTTTCTATCTCATAGCTCAAATTCACAAGTACAAATCCTGCATGCTTAGCAGTAATCCTTATCCCAACCGCATAACGGTACGCTGGATTAATACTGATTCGTTTTGCTTTTTCGCCCACCTGTAGATTCATATTCTCCGGTTTCAACCGCAATTCCATTAGCCAAGAGCTCATTCACATTCGACAATACAGTCGGCATACTAAGATTGAGATCCTTCGACAATTCCACTTTTAGACGTTGCTTCGTGATTTATAATATAATTTACTATTTTTGATTTTGTAATATTTCTTTTTCCGCTCCAACCATATCCAAGGCTCCTTTTATAAATCGTTTTATAAAAGTATCTTATCCCTTCTTTGCCGGTTTGTAAAGGTTACAAATGCATTTTATTCTTCTACTTTCACCGGATTTGTCACACTGACCTTGTGATCATACCATGTTCCCTTTTTTCCGATCAATGCAAGATCAAATTCTTTGTCCAGTGCCGGAAAAGCTGTTCCATCTGTGCCTGCATCTGAGAATAGCTGATCTTTGCTGTATGAGATGTTCCATGTCCCATGAATACAAATGCTGTGCCTGTCCTCTGTCTGCTGCATCCAAGGCTGTCATATTCTGCTGTCTTTACTGCTTCTGCAGTGATTGCCTTAGCTACTGCAGCCTTATCTGCATTGATCACTGTTGCGTCCGCTCCAACTTCTCCGAGCAGTGGCTCTGCGATTTTTACTGACTCGAATTTATCTTTGATAACTATTTACTGTTTCTGTTAACTCATCATACTCTGCACCGTGCATCAGATGTGTAGGCTGTACAACCAGTTTCTTTACACCATTCTTTACTGCACGCTCTAAAGCCTGATCCATGTTATCAATCTTCTCACCATCTCTGGCCTGTACGTGATTAATGATGATCTGAGCTGTAAATGCTCTTCTTACTGACCAGTCTGGATTAGCAGCTTGAAGTGCTTTCTCAACTCCGCTGATATCTTTTGTACGGCTTGCATTGAAAGATGTACCAAAACTTACTACAAAAGTTCCTTCTCCCCGATGTTATCTTCATTTAACGGATCATCCTGGGAAGCATCCCCTGTATCTCTTCCGAAATAATCCGGATCAGCATTTTCACCTTCAACAAGTTCTTTCTGTGCATCTGTCAATTTGTCCCACGCTTCTTTCGCTTCTTTACACTGCTCATCGGTCTTGTCTGTTTCTTTCCTGCACATAGATGGCATCAATCTTCTTTGCTACTTTATCTGCCGCCTCCCTGATCGTTTTCTTTGGTTGACTGTTCAGTTTGGTTGAATTGTCGTCAACTGTTCTTTCCACCACATCCACTTAACATGGATATTCAAGTGCAGTTACCAGAAATGCTGTCAATAATTTTTTCTTTCTTTTTCCCTGATCTTTGATCAATGATTTTGGAACAGAATGATTCAGATATACAGATATACAGAAATACACCTCGAATCAAACTTTTGTCTGCATATATAGCCAAAAAAACCCCCGTCAAAAACCGAGGGTTCACATAATATCTTCTTTAAATAATAAACTGTCTTTTTAAAAAACAGTCTGTCCTATTCTTTCGTACCGCCAATTCCTCGTGGCCTGAACTTTTCGTTCCTGTACTGCGAAAGGCAGGTCTCCCGGCTCTCCCAGTGGTCTTATGGCTGTTGCTCACGAAATACGGCCTTTGATCTCCACTCTGTCGTACTTTCAGCCGGAGCAGCATTCTTCTTCCCGATACCGACAGAAGATGAAACTTCAGCTTCAACTAAGCAATAATAAAAACGTAACTGTTCAATTACTCAGAAGGAATAAAAATTATGACACACAATATTTATATTTATATTCTTATCATGGGCGGTATCTCTTATTTAATCCGCGTACTGCCGATGACCTTGATTCGAAAACCTTTCTGCCATTGATGCTTTTTTCGCTACCGTCGATACCCTTTTTCGTTTGGCGAAATGAATTATCTTAATTTTCTGACATTTAAGACAATTTCTTTAAAAAGTCTAACGCAAAAATATCAAAAAAGGGGTTGCATTTTTCTGTAGCTTTGATATAATAACCATGTTGTTTGAAACAAGCAACAAACAAAACTCAAGTAATGCGGAATGGTGTAATTGGCAGCACAGCAGACTCTGACTCTGTTAGTAGGGGTTCAAGTCCCTTTTCCGTAGCTGGGAATTTGCTTCGGCAAGTTCCCTATTTTATCGGAGTGTGGCTCAGCTTGGTAGAGCGCTACGTTCGGGACGTAGAGGTCGCAAGTTCAAATCTTGTCACTCCGATGTTTTAAGAGATTACAATTTGTAATCTCTTTTTGTTATAGTCTCTTTGTTATTAAGTCAATATTATAAACAAAAAATGCGTTGACCTCAAATTCACAAAATGAAAATCGGTCAACGCACCATCATTATCTATTCATCAAATCTTTATTTTAGCTCCCATCAAATACAACGGTTGCCGGTCCTGTCATATAAACTGTGTTCTTCTCCTCGATCCCACTGAATCTCCAAATCTCCGCCAAGAAGCTTTACAGTTACTTCATCTTCTGTCAATCCATTCAGAATACAGGAAACAGCTACAGCACATGCTCCTGTTCCGCAGGCAAGTGTCTCCGCAGATCCTCTCCCCAAACACGCATCTGTACAGTATGTCTATCCAGTACTTTTACAAACTCTGTGTTCACACGTCTTGAAATCTCTCATGGTTTCGAATTTTGGTCCGATTTCTTCAATCGGAAGATTATCAACATCATCTACATAAACAACTGCGTGCGGATTTCCCATAGATACGCAAGTCATACGATATTCTTTTCCATCCACAAGAATCGGTTCATCTACAGCTTTATCTCCCTCAGCCACAACCGGAATTTCTGCCGGTGTCAAGATTGGGCTTCCCATATCAACTCGAACCTTCGCAACTTTTCCATTTTCTACGAAAAGCTGAAGTGTTTTGATTCCTGCTAAAGTCTCAACTGTAATCTCTGTTTTGTCAGTCAGACCGTAATCATACATATATTTTCCAACACAGCGAACTCCATTTCCACATTTCTCCTCTGGAGCCATCCGCATTATACATGGCCATCTCACAGTCTGCCACTTCCGACGGACAGATCAGGATCAATCCATCGGATCCTATTCCAAAATGTCTGTCACTCACCTGGATTGCCAACGCTGATGGATCTTCTACCTTCTCTTCAAAACAGTTTACATACACATAATCATTTCCAATTCCCTGCATTTTGTAAATTTCATTCTCTTCTCCGTTCCACTGTCATCACTGACAGTCCTCTCATTTGTTATTGTTTACAGCACTTCTTATTCGTTACTGTTAACAGCATCCTCTTATTCATTCATAATTGTCAGCACCATCTGTGCTGTTTCGAGCATATTGGTCCCACTTTCCATACTGCTCTTCTGTAAATATCGATGTGCTTCCTCTTCTGACATGTTATTTCGTTCTATCAGAAGCGCTTTCGCCTCGATCGATTATCTTTCTCTGAGAATCGTCTCTCTTTCGTATCGTTTCTCTGCGCTTTCTTCTCTTCCTGCTCTGTGTCTGCTGAATCATTTCAACGGTATTTACCAAATCATAAACTTTGATTGGGAGTGGAAGTCCTACAACCCCATCCGGCAGTCCATCCATCCACTTATCTGCTGAAGCCACCAAAAAGCATGTCAAACGTATCCGGAAGAGATTCTCGTAAATCTGTATACTGCATATCTTGAAACCGATAACCACACACGACAATTCCATTGTTCCAGTTATCAGCATACTGCAAACCTTAGCTCCTGTCAAACATACCGCAGATACTTCAATACCCGCACGAACCAAACTATTACGGATATTTACTGCATTTTCCCTCTTTGGGAAAACGACAATAATGTTGCTCATATCTGCTCACCTCTTCCATCCGGACGAAGTTCCAGTCTTGAATTGTCTTCTTTCTCCATAGACACACGAATCAAAGGTCCTCTTGTCTTAGCTGACCATCCCATATATACAGGTGCTTCATACCCCGGCACAAAACGTTTATAAGAATTGATCGTTGGTTTGTAATACAGGTGATTGCCTTCATATGTTTCATCAAGCCACCAATAAAATAATATCCTTCCTGGCTGAGTCCATTCTCATCCTCTGCGTTATAAAGTGCATTTGTTCCATCGTTTTTATATAAAGACAAATTAATGTGCATTCCTGACCCATAAGTCTCACTCTTCGGCTTTGGCATAAATGTCGCGTGCAGACCGTGTCGTTTTGCGATTGTCTTGACAACCATCTTAAATGTCATCAGATTATCTGCTGTAATCATCGCCTCATCGTAGTGAAAGTCGATTTCATGTTGCGCCGGCGCAATCTCATGATGTGAGGAAATAATCTCAAACCCCATATCTTCTAATGTTAAGATCATATCTCTTCTGGCATTTTCTCCAAGATCCAATGGCCCTACATCAAAATATCCTCCCTGCTCGTGAGTTACTGTTGTCGGTCTACCGTCATCATCTGTATGGAAAAGAAAGAACTCGCATTCCGGGCCGACATTCATCGTATATCCCATCTCTTTCGCCTCCGCAACAGCCTTTCTGAGTACATAACGCGGATCTCCTTCATACGGTGTTCCATCTTTTTATACACATCACAGATCAGTCTTGCAACTTTTCCCTGCTGCGGTCTCCATGGAAAGATTTCAAATGTACTCAAATCCGGATATAAATACATATCTGATTCTTCCTCATCTGCAACCCCTTCCAAGGAAGAAACATCAAACATACAGCGGTTATCCAATGCTTTTTTTCAAGCTGTCCTACTGTTACCGCCATATTTTTCATCGTTCCAAAAATATCTGTAAACTGCAATCTGATGAAAGCGACATCTTCTTCCTCTACTATGTGAAAAATATCATCTCTTGTATAGTTATGCATTATTTTTCGACCTCCTTTATCATAAACTGATACGATAAAGGGCGTTCTCCACCTAAGTTGGAAACGCCCTTGTTTCTGTGTTACATTATATCGACTGACTGTTTTCTTGTCAATTATTTCTGAATCAGTTCAAGAACTTCTTCTTTTACAGGCATTGCTTTGATCGCACCCTTCTTTGTTGTTACAAGTGCTGCTGCCGCATTCGCAAATGTCAGCATCTCTCTAACTGTTCCTCTGTCAGATTCTCAAAATCATGATCAACCAGATAATTCAAAAGAACTTCCACAGAATGTATCTCCTGCTCCTGTTGTCTCAATTGCTTTCACAGTAAATCCCGGTCTCTCTACGCGCATGCCTTTGTAATATCTACTTCCGTCTTTTCCCATAGTCAGAAGAATCAGCGGAATATTGTATGTCTCCTGCAGATATGCGATTCCCTCATCATAGTCTTCCTTACCGGATACAAACTGAATTTCATTATCAGAATCTTCAGGATATCACATTTTCCAAATCCATACTCCATCTGCTCTTTTGCAAGATCAAGAGAGCTCCACAGCGGCGGTCTCAGATTTGGATCAAAGGATACAAGGCAACCATTTGCTTTTGCTGTTTCTACCGCTTTCTTTGTCGCTTCACGCACACCTTCATGTGTCATAGAAAGTGTTCCAAAATGAAAGACTTTTGTATCTTTTACTACTTCTGGATTCACTTCATCTGCAGTAAGCATCATATCTGCTCCCGGATTACGGTAAAATGAGAATTCTCTGTCTCCATCTGGGAATGTATGTACAAATGCGAGTGTTGTATTCACATTTTCGTCAACCATCAGATTGGAGCATCGATTCCGGCTTCCGTAATCGTATCTCTTAATAACGCTCGAACTGATCTTTTTCCAACTTTTCCTATAAATGCTGTCTTCTTTCCCATCTTGTTCAGAAGTGCCAGCACATTACACGGTGCACCTCCCGGGCAAGCCTCAAACATATTGTTTCCCTGCTCGCTTTGTCCATTCATTGTAAAATCAATCAGAAGCTCTCCTAATGCGATTACATCATATTTCTTTGCCATGAAGTTCTCCTCCCATTTCTTGTTTTATTACTTTGTCTTATTGCTTGTCTTAATTAAAATATACTAACTCTTCAATTGGTTCTGCAGGCTCAATATTCTCTGCCTCAAGCACCGGTCCTTCTCCGCCGTATACGGACAGATTCGCATAACGCACTTTTGCACGAATTTTTACCCAGTCTCCCGCATTCAGTTTCGGCGCATAAGCGCTTCTGCAAACATATCCAAGGAAAGAGGTATCATCTGCGCAGCAAGTCATTGCCATACGCCCCGATAGAATACCTTAGATGGAAATGATTTTGGTTTCATAACCTTTGCAACAAATTCTACAGCTTTTCCTTTATAGCGCTCCGATGCTCCTGCATATCAATATACCAGATACCATAATCTTCTCTTGGAATCTCAATCACAGGTGCTTTGAGATCATATGGTACTTCGTCTTCAAAGATATTGTCTACCTCACCGTTCTCATCCTCAAAGATTACTTCTGCCTGAGGGCTTACAACCTTAACACTTCTGCGGTATCCTGCCAACGGTTTCTTATCCTCGCAACGGTTGAACAGAACAAGCTCTGCGCCCTTTACCATCTCTACAAACAGTGGTTTTAAGTTTGTCAGATACATCTGAAAAGTACTTGCATCTACCGTTGTGATCTTCTGCTCAATAGCCCATCCTGCCGGAAGCTTCATCTTCTCAAATTCACTCACCTGCCACATACCGTTATACTCGATAACCACACGTTCCGGCTTGTGCTTCTTATTCATCTCTTCCAGCCATTCTTCTGTCAGATCTTCTTTATCTTCTACAGTCTCAATAACGACACCATACTTCAGCAATTCTCTCGGATCATACTCTTCTTCTCCCTCTTCACAAAGAATCAGAAGTGTCTTGCCGTCGATCTGAAGTAGTCCTGTGACAATGTAAAATTCAGAAACTGTGTCTTTCCACTATCAAGAAAACCTGTCATCAGATAAACCATAACATCTGGCTCTTTCATCATATCTATCTCCATTCCGTCTCCCTTTCGCAGAAGACATCTGTTATTACATAATGTTACGTAGCCCCCTATGGGGTACTGCTTTGCTTATCCTTTTATTTCAGCTTAAATAATTCTGCAAGCTTGTCTTCGTTAAGCTCTGCTCCGATCACACAGATTCTTCCTGTGTATTCCGGTGCTCCTGTTCTTACTTCATGTTCCTCTGGAACCATATCAAAGTAAGATCCACTCACCGTCTGCACCTGCAACCATTCCTTTTGCACGGAGTACATTTCCGTAAGAGCCGTCCTCTTCAAGAGTCTTCAGAATTGCACTGACCTCATCCTTTGTATAAGTATGAATTGTCTCTTTACCCCCAGCTTGTGAAAACTTCATCTGCATGATGATGACCTTCATGATCATGATGGTGATGTCCGCATCCACAACTGCACTCTCCATCGTGATGATGGTGATGCTCATGCTCTTCATGATCGTGGTGATGATGCTCGTGATCACACTCTTCATGATCGTGATGGTGATGATGCTCGTGATCGCACTCTTCATGATCGTGATGGTGATGATGCTCGTGATCGCACTCTTCATGATCGTGGTGGTGATGATGTTCATGATCATGTGCTTCCTTGGCTACTTCTGCGAGTAACTCATCTTCAAGAGATTTGCTTGATTCCATTGTTTCAAGAATCTTCTCGCCCGGAAGCTGCTCGATCGGTGTTGTGATGATTGGAGCTTTTTCATTCAATTCTTAACAGTGCAACACTTTCCTGAATCTTCTCCGGTTTCGCTTTATCTGTACGGCTTAAAATAACTGCACCTGCATATTCAATCTGATTGCTGAAAAATTCGCCAAAGTTCTTACGGTAAATCTTGCACTTTGTTACATCTACAACTGTTGTAAAGCTATTGAGCTCTGCATCAATCTCACCCTGAACATCCTGTACAGCCTTGATTACATCAGAAAGCTTTCCAACTCCTGATGGCTCAATCAGAATACGATCCGGATGATAAGTATCTACGACCTCATGAAGAGATTTTCCAAAATCTCCAACCAGTGAACAACAGATACATCCTGAATTCATCTCACGAATCTCAATTCCTGCTTCCTTTAAGAAACCACCGTCAATGCCAATCTCGCCAAATTCATTCTCGATCAAAACAACCTGCTCTCCCTTGTATGCGTCAGAAAGAAGCTTCTTGATAAATGTTGTCTTTCCCGCTCCCAAAAAGCCGGAGATAATGTCAATCTTTGTCATTGTTCTCTTCTCCTCTTTCTATTATTTCAAATCCAATTCAACCGGGCAATGATCTGATCCCATAATATCTGTAAGTATCTTCGCATCGTCCAGTCTGTCCTTTAAACTTTCCGAGACACAGAAGTAGTCTATACGCCAGCCTGCATTCTTCGCCCTGGCACTGAAACGATAAGACCACCAGGAATAGATTCCTGTCTGCTCCGGATAAAAGTACCGGAATGTATCAATAAATCCGGCATCCAGAAGTTCAGTAAACTTCTGTCTTTCCTCATCCGTAAAACCTGCATTCTTACGGTTGGTCTTCGGATTCTTAAGATCAATCTCTTTGTGCGCTACATTCATATCTCCGGTCACAATCACCGGTTTTGTCTCTTCTAACTTCTTCAAATAAGTACGGAAGTCATCCTCCCACTTCATTCTGTAATCTAACCTTGCCAGCCCATTCTGAGAATTCGGTGTGTATACTGTGACGAAATAAAACTCTTCAAATTCACACGTAATCACACGTCCTTCCTGGTCATGCTCCTCAATACCGATTCCATAACTCACCGACAATGGTTCTTTCTTTGTAAACACAGCTGTTCCGGAATATCCCTTCTTCACAGCATAATTCCAATACTGATAATAGCCTTCTAATTCCAGACTTAGCTGTCCTTCCTACATCTTCGTCTCTTGAATACAGAAGATATCCGCATCTGCCTCATGAAAGAAATCAAGAAATCCTTTCTGTACACAGGCACGAATACCATTTACATTCCATGATATGAATTTCAATACGCTGCATCCTCCCTTTCAAGAGTGTTGCTGTTCACCGTCCATTCGCCAACTCTTCTGTGAATAATCAGCAACTTTCCATAACCGAATCAATAATACACCTCATCAAGGAATAACCCTCTTGCAGGTGCTAAAAATCCAGCCTGACTTCTATCTTTTGATTTCAAAGGTTCCTTCACACTCTCTATGCTTCGTGCTCCGGTTCCAACTTCCAGCAAAGTTCCTGTCAAAATCCTTACCATATGGTAAAGAAATCCTGTTCCTTCATATTGAATACTGACTTTGCTTCCTTGTCCGCAAATCATTATAGCATAAATTGTTCTTTTGTGGACTTTTCATCCTTTTTATCCGTATATCCGGCAAACTCATACGTGCCAATCAACAATTGTGCTGCCTTTCTCATCGCATCTAAATCCAATCTCTGCGGAAAATGATATGTATATCGTCTTGTGAATACATCTGGTTTCTCCGCCAAATCCAGCTGATAAATGTATCTTTTTCCAACTGCACTTTTTCTCGCATGAAATCCATTTCTCACAAGCTCTGCATCTAAAATCCGAATATCTTCAGGTAATCTTGAATTTATCTTTTCTGTAAAAAATCCATCCTCCACCCGACCAGAAAGAACTACTGTTGCAGTCTGTCCATTCGCATGAACACCTGCATCTGTTCGTCCTGAACCATCAATCTCCACTGGATATCCTGCCACTGACGAAATTGTTCGCTCCAGAGTTCCCTGCAAAGTGTTCTCTGTATTTGCCTGTCTCTGCCATCCCTGATATGCAGTTCCGTCATAAGCAATTGTTAATTTATAAGTTCTCATTCTCGCCTCCTGTGTAACATACTAACATTCTCCGAAAGATTGAAATCGGTTATACTCACGAACAGAGTATAACCGATTTTTATTATCTTAGAAATTTCTTCAATTCATCCATAAATGTATTCGCATCTTTGAACTCTCTGTAGACAGATGCAAATCTGACATATGCAACCGGATCCAATGTCTTCAGATTCTCCATAACAATTTCACCAATCTCACTGCTTGGGATTTCTTTCTCTTCACGATTAAAAATTGACAGTTCAATCGCATCAATTGTCTTTTGAATCTCTTCAGCCGGAACCGGACGCTTGTAGCATGCATTCAGAACTCCATTCTCTATCTTCGCTCTTTCATACTGTTCACGGTTATTATCTTTCTTAATTACAATCAGTGGAATTGTCTCTATCTTTTCATAAGTTGTAAAACGCTTCCCACATATATCGCAGGCACGTCTTCTTCTGATAGAACTATTATCCTCTGCAGGTCTGGAATCAATTACTTTTGTGTCAGGATTTCCACAATATGGACATTTCATATAATCCACTCCGCCTTTCCACGTATCTTATTGCCTTCATTATACACAATGTCTAATATTTTTGCAAAAACTTTTCTTCTTTAATTTCCACAAGAATAATATCCGGTCCAATCTTCTTTATACATGCAAATGGTATCACATATTCGCTATCCGTTCCAAAGAATCCACAGAACTTTCCCGGTCCTGAACAATCAATGCTTCTATCGCACCGGAGCATACATTTATCTGCAGATCTACTACACCTCCAAGGCACTTGCCATTGCAGATATTCACAACTTCCTTTTCCTTCAATTCGCAAAAATCTCATAGGCATTATTCCATGATTGCCGATATTTTCTCTTAACTATTCTATGCATGAAATCAGAATCTGTTGTATAATAAAAGAAGTCTCCTTTCTGTCTGATCGTAAGACTTCTTTTTTTCCCTTAAAAGCTTGTCCGATAAATCGGCAATGCATTGATTACCGGTTCCTCATATGGATGTACCTCTTTAATTACCTGAATGGTTTCATCCACTTTTTCTGTAAATACAGTCACTTCAACTTTCATTTCCGGCTCACAACTAATCTCTCCTACATTTCCAATGTAAGGAGAAGTTCCATCTAATGGTCTCCAGTAACTGGTGACCTTGGAGCAGGACATACAGGAATCATAATTTCCTATATGACCAGCATCTACTGACTGCAATGCTTTCTGTAGCTGCGAAATATGTGTTTCTGGAATAAAGATTTCTAATTTGCAATACTTGAAATCCATGCGCCACACCTCCTCAATGCACAAACAAAATTTATATCAAAATCCCATCGCAATGATCTATTTCATGCTGAATGATCTGAGCCGTCCATCCGCTGTATTTTTCTCTTTTCTTTTTGAAATTCATATCCTGATATTCAACTTCTATTTCCTGATAACGTCTGCAGCTTCGCACTCCATCAATGACAGACAACCTTCTTCCGTCTCATAAGCGCCTGTGCGTTTCACGATTTTCGGATTAAACATAGCAATATTAAACAACCCCATATTCACTGCAATGATTCTCTTTTTTACTCCGATCATATTCGCAGCCATTCCTACACATCCTGCTTCATTTGCTTTCAGTGTATCCAGCAGATCTATTGCCACCTGCTTATCCGCTTCTGTTGCCAATTCTGATTTCTGATTTAAGAAAAATATGTCTCTCATAATAGGCTTAATCATACTATTTTACTTCCTTTCCATTCCCTGCAAACCATTCTGTTTCTATAGAAATTTTTTCTTCTGTCGCTAAGCTTACATAATATTCATCTATACATCTTGTCTCAATAAAATATTCCTTTGCTTTTCATTTTCCCATTCTTTGCTAAATCCAATGCCTTTTACTTTCAGCTTCGCTTCTAGTTCTGTCCATAATTGAGTAAATATCCGGTCTTTTTCCTCCCCACAAAGTTCAGACATTGCATTTTGTATTTCACTCGAAAATATCTTCTTCGCTGTAGCTTCATGATACGGACGCACACGTTCAATATCAATGCCTACTTCCTGATCAGCAATCGCTAGAACTACATATTTACCGCTATGTGACAGGTTAAAATGTTTTCTCGCATCCACAAGCATCGGCTTCCCATTTTTATTCATTACAAGCTGAGCATCATTTTCTACACCTAAATACTCTTTTAAAAGATATCCCGCTATCAGCTCCTGTTTTTTATCCGTTTCTCTCTTATGCTTCTGATACTTTTCAACATATCTTTGTGCTATCTGTGAGAGAATCCACTCTTCCTTACTTGATATTTTTTCTATATCAGCTATTATGATTCTTCCCTTGGTCATTTATTGTCCCATCTTTTCTATATACTTTTTTCAAGAATGCCACCAGCATTTTTGCCGTGAGACACACAATCCTCATCTGATATATACATATAGCAAAATCTTTC
>VOFB01002308.1_pt1 | contig 13015 bp, 13 predicted proteins | sample 5384141 | NCBI WGS metagenome assembly VOFB01 (sample SAMN12384721, study PRJNA508395) | human gut metagenome | isolation source: healthy gut A | host: Homo sapiens | reverse complement strand
CGTCATCGTCTTCGATCTCCACAGTGGGCTTGGGACGGGGATGATGACCACCGCTTCTGGGCGATCTCAAGGTAACCGTCATTCACAATGATCTCGAATTCCTTGTAGATCTTAGAAGAGACGGTGAAGTCACCCTTAGTCAGGCCCATATAGTAGGTGCCCTTATCAGTACCCTTGGCTTCTGCCTTGGAATCCCTCAGGGCAACGGTGACGCCCTCCGGTGCGGTATAGGTGAAGCCGGTGACGGACTGCTCCTTGCCGTTATATCTCACGGTCTTGGTGTTGCCGGTGATGGGTGTTGCCATGGTAACGGTAACCTTGTCGGTGATGGGGGTGACTTCCAGCGTGCCCTCAGTCTTGGTGATGGCGTAGTTGCTGTCTTTGAACTTTTCACCCTTGGCGAAAGTGATGGTGTTGGTGACCGTACCGACGTCAGTGATCGTGCCGGTGGCCTTGATGTCAGTGACCTCGCCTTCAACGAAGCCATCGCCAGTAACGATGTGACCTCAGGCTTGGCCAGGGGCGTGCCGTCGTAAACCTTGCTGGCGGTTTCGGAGGTCAGGGTGACGCTGCGCTTGTTGATGGTCAGCGTGCCGTCTTCGTAACTGATGTCATAGTAGCTGGTAACATCTTTGCCCTTTGCGTCAACAATTTTGGTACCGCTCGGGACAAGCAATTCCTCGTACTCGCCAGCATCGGTCTTAGAACCGCTGATGGTAACGGTGGCGGCATGACCGTCAACAAGACTACCCATCGTAATGCTGTAGCCGTTTTCACCGTGCGGCTGGCCGTCGTATTTGACGGTTGGTAACATCATCGGCAGTGATCGCGATCGGACGGTTCTCGATGGTCAGCTTGCCGTCCGGTTTGACCACGAAGGTGACATTGAAGTTGAGGTTGGGGTTCTCGAAGTTTTCGGGCTTTAGACCCATCTGATAGGTACCGGGAACAGTGGCTCTAATCTTAGCCTGCGAATCGACGAGCTTGAAATCAGCCTCAGTGTAAAGATCGTTGTCGATCTTCGCAGTGTAGCCTTCAACGGTCTTTTCAGTGCCGTCGTATTCATAGGTTCCGGTGTTGCCCTTGATGGTGACGGTGACGTCACAGGGGATCGACATCAATTTGCCGTAATTGTAAGTGATCTGATAGAGAGCAGTGACATCCTTACCGGCCAGCATCGACGATCTTGGCGTTATTCAACTTGATGTCATATGTGCCGACATTGGTCTGAGGCTCACAAGTGTAGTCGACAGACTTGACCATATGGCCGGGGAGAAGACCGAGAGCATCGCAACTGTACGGCAAACCATCGTACGGCTGGCCGTCGTAGGTGACGGTCTTGCTGTTCGCGGTCAACGTGACGAGGGCGGGGGTGGGGGCCTGAATCTCTTTCCACTGGGCCGTCAGGGTCACATTCGCGGCGGGCATGGTGAAGCTGCTGTTAGCACCGTTGTACGTATAGACCTTATTGTCGCTCTTCAATGCCGCTCGTCCAGCCGATGAACTCATAGCCTTCGAGCGTAGGTACACTGTTCGTCACAACAACGTTAGCGTCCTGCGGATAGTACAACATCGCAGGGCCATTACTATTGTTGGGCCAAGAGGCACCCTCACCAATTGCATATTCAACAGAGTAGCCGTCAACGGTAGCCGTCTCGTGCGACGTCACGACCTTGGTCTCGGTTCCGGTTCCGCCTTCCGACTCCACCTCTACCTCTACTCTGGCAGCATGGGTTCCAGCCGTGTCGTAGTTGGTCGGGATTTCTTCGTCGCTGTAACCCTCGCCGCTGGGCTTCACCTTGATCTCGATGACCAGAGTTTCTTCGGCATAGCCGCCGATGCCCTGATAGTGCTTAGAGAAGTCATAGCCCGTGACCGTCACGGTCTTGCCGTTGACATCAATGCCATCGGGGCCTTCGGGGAGAACGATATCGCGCGTGCTGCCGTCAAGATTCTTGGCGTAGACCTTCACGTCGTCCGCAGTACCGGCAAACATGAAGTAGTCGGACAGCGTGTCGGTGATCACGGTGTTCTCGTCCAGAGCAGGATTGCCCGGCGCGGGGACCGTGCTGAGATTTCCTCGAAGATATCTGCCAGCTCGGAAGCGTCAGACGCCGTCAGGTAGTAGTCAGAAGAATCCCTATCAAAATTCTTGGTGATCTCCCAACCACCCAGGTGAGAAGGCGCTTGCCAACTTTCTTCTCAGACATAAAAAAATCCTCCTTCTTCTGCCTGTACGACGCGAAGAAGGGGGGAGGTAATCTGCATTTGGCAACCGGCTGCCGTGCGGCGCGAGCGCCGTTTAGGTCCGTGGCTTTGCGACACAGGCTTTCGCCTGCTGTGCCTTTTTCTGTACAGTTGCTCTTCTGCGAGCCGCACAGATATTTGGGTGTGCCAAAATTTTATGTTCACAGTATACCAGATTTGCCCAAAAATGCAAGGAGATTTTCAAAAAATATATAAGATATTAACAGGACTAATAATGCGCAGAAAAAAACGGCGGCAGGAAATACCTGCCGCCGTACTTCGACGAATTGTGATATTTTACGCCACCGCGGACACGGCGAGCGTGTCGCTCTGCTGGGAGTAGGTCAGGGGGGAGACGCAGCCGGCGAAGGTGGTCTCGTTGATGACGCGCTTGGTGACAGCATAGGTCATGTCGATCTGGTACCAGTTGCCGCTGACGTTGACCTTGTTCCAGGCGTGGTAGCTGCTGCCGGCGTAGCCCTTGGTGAGGGTGCAGGGGATGTTCTGGCTGCGGCACATGGCGGCGAAGAGGGACGCGAGGTCGTAGCAGATGCCCTTGTTGCTGTTCAGGGTGGCGGCGGTGTCGGGGATGTACTTGCTGACCTTGCCGGAGGTGATGTCGCTCGCGAGCTTGGTGTCGTAGGTGTAGTGACCGGCGATGTAGTTGTAGATCGCGGTGACCTTGTCCATGTCGGTCTTGGCGTCCTTGCAGAGCGCGGCGGCCTTCTTGCACACATCGTCACCGGAGGTGAACTGCACGTCGGTCGTGGCGATGAGGTAAGGGGCGTAGGCGTTTTCGATCTTGGCGTTGACGCGCTTGCTGGTCACGACGCGGTAGGTCGTGCCGGAGATGTTCTCGCAGAGGGAGATGGTGTAGGTGCCGTCGCCCTGCTCGAGGGAGAAAACGGCGTCCTTGCCGCTCGGGCAGTTTTTGTAAGACGTCTTTTCGTTACCGTACTGGATGCCGACCTTCAATTTGGCATTGGAGGTGTAGTTGACGGTGACGAAACCATACTTGGCATTCGTGGTGTCAATGGTGGTGCCATTGGCAGCGCTGGCGTTCACAACCGTGAACATGGACATGACAATAAGCACTGCGAGCATAGCGCAGGCATGACGAAACAGCCGTTTCATACGGCGATCTCCTTTCGGTAGCTGGCTGCCAGCCCTGTTCCCAGGGGTAAGGCCCTATAGCTTTGCGTCGCCGGTTTTCACCGGGTTTGCTATTATCGTTTGAGATGCGGTCGAAGCGGCTGCACCTACTGGAGGTTTGTCAACAGATCATTTGCGCTTTTTCGACAAAAAAACAGACAAAAAAGAGCGCGGAAACCGCGCTCTTTTTGATGTTTCCGTTTTTCGGGCAAAAATCACACGCTGAGCGTGTTCAGTTTCGTCGAGGCTCGTCGTGTTGAACGTCATAACATCGACCCTCGATGCTGCCGTCGTCTTCCTCGCCGTGTCCCTCGGCCTGTGCATGAAGACGCTCGGCGAGGAGAAGACCGCGACGCTGCGCAAGCTCATCCAGGAGCTCAACGACGTCGTTATCGTCTTTCTGAACTTCGTCGTCAGCAAGTTCGGCCCCGTCGCTATCTTCATGCTGCTCACGCGCACCTTCGCATCCTACGGTCCTCGAGCGCGCTGCTGCTCATCTTCCTCATCATCGGCTATCCCGCTTTCATCGCGATCAGCGCATCAGGTCCTTCAAGTTCGTCGCACGGGCACTCCACCTCTTCGAGTGCGCGGATCAAGACCACGGTCGAGGAGCTCGGCGTGGATGCGCAGGTCCTGCTCAACATGAACGGAACGGCCATCATGCAGGTCATCGCAACGCTCGCCGGCTGCGCGGGCTACAGCGCTCGTCGTCATCGCGCTGCTCGCACATCGCCTCCGCCGGTACGCCCGCGGCCCCCGGCTCCGGCGCGATCATCCTGTCGTCGAGGATAAGACCCTCATTGTGCTTGGTGAGAAAGCCCACGCTCCACTCGCCGCCGAAGGCGATGAGCTTGCGGCCCTTGAAGTCCTCGAGCACGCGGGAGCCCGAGCAGAGCATCAGGTCCTTCACGTCGCACGGGCACTCGCGGATCAGGCGCAGGTGCTCGTAGGGGAGGCCGCTCATGCGCAGGTCGACGCCGTACTCGTTCTTCATGCGGTATTCAAACACGTCGAATTGCAGCGTGCCGACCACGCCGACGACCACGTCCTCAAAGCCGCTGTCGGGGATTTTGAAGATCTGGATCGCGCCCTCCTGCGCGATCTGCTCCACGCCCTTGACGAACTGCTTGCGCTTCATCGTGTCCTTGGGTGAGACGAGCATGAAGTGCTCGGGCTCGAACGTCGGGATGCCGGAGAAACGGAACTTTTTGCCGGGCGTCGTGATCGTGTCGCCAATCGAGAAGATGCCAGGGTCAAACACGCCGATGATGTCGCCCGCGTAGGCCTCGTCGACGATCTCGCGCTCGGCGGCCATCATCGTCTGCGGCTGGGAAAGGCGCATCTTGCGGCCGGACTGGACGTGGAAATACTCGGTGTCGCGCTCAAACCTGCCCGAGCAGATGCGCATGAACGCCAGACGATCGCGGTGGGCCTTGTTCATGTTGGCCTGAATTTTGAAAACAAAGGCGGAGAACTCAGGGGAGTAGACGTCCACCTCGCCTAAGTCGCTCACGCGCGGCAGCGGCGGCGTGGTCATCTTCAAAAAGGCGTTCAAAAACGGCTCGACGCCGAAGTTCGTCAGCGCGCTGCCGAAGAACACGGGGGAGAGCTTGCCGCAGCGCACGGCGTCCAGGTCAAAGTCGCGGCCCGCGCCGAGCAGCTCCACCTCGTCGGCGAGCGTGTCGCGGCGGGTCTGACCGATCAGGTCGACGAGCGCGGGATCGTCGAGCTCGATTTCCGTGATGCCGGCCTTTTTGGCGTGTCCCGCGTCGGTGAAGTGCAGGATGCAGCGCTTATCGCGGTCGTACACGCCGAAAAATTCCTTGCCGCAGCCGATCGGCCAGTTGACGGGATAGGTGTCGATGCCCAGCTCGCGCTCGACCTCCTCGCAGAGCTCGAGCGGGTCGCGCGTTTCGCGGTCCATCTTATTGATAAAGGTGAAGATGGGGATGTTGCGCAGGGCGCAGACCTTGAAGAGCTTGCGCGTCTGCGGCTCGACGCCCTTCGCGCCGTCGATGACCATGACGGCGCTGTCCGCGGCCATCAGCGTGCGGTAGGTGTCCTCGGAGAAGTCCTGATGTCCCGGCGTGTCGAGGATGTTGATGCAGTAGCCGCCGTGCTGGAACTGCATGACGGACGACGTGACGGAAATGCCGCGCTGCTTTTCGATTTCCATCCAGTCGGATTTCGCCGCGCGCTCGCGCTTGCCCTTGACTTCGCCCGCCTGCGCGATGGCTCCGCCGTAGAGCAGGAACTTTTCCGTCAGCGTGGTTTTACCGGCGTCCGGGTGCGAAATGATCGCAAACGTCCGGCGGCGGGAGATCTCTTCCTGTAAAGTGGCCATGACTGCCTCCTGAAAAATACGATTTACCGGGCAAGTGTATCACAGCCCCCCGCATTTTGCAACAGAATCCTAAAATCTATGCTTGACAAAGCGAAAAATGTCTGGTATAGTACATCTTGTTCCGCGGGCGTAGCTCATCTGGTAGAGCGCCACCTTGCCAAGGTGGAGGTAGCGAGTTCGAGCCTCGTCGCCCGCTCCAAAAAATAAAGGCATGACGTAAGTCATGCCTTTATTTTTTGGTTCCAGCGGGCAGAGGGTCGAACAGGGCGCGAGCGAAGCGAGAAAACGCCCCGGTGGGGCGTTTGTCGCCCGCTGTGCGTGTCGCGGCACGGCAGTGCCGCGAGCGAGCCTCGTCGCCCGCTCCAAAAAAAGAGGTCACAACGTATGTTGTGACCTCTTTTTTTGGGATTCCGGCAGGAAATTAAGATGCTCGGGCGAAGTGAATTCGCCCTCCGCCAAGGTTTTGCTGCGCAAAACGCTTGTACGGCGCAAAAGCGCCGATTTTTTGGATTCCGGCAGGAAATTAAAATGCTCGGGCGAAGTGAATTCGCCCTCCGCCAAGGTTTTGCTGCGCAAAACGCTTGTACGGCGCAAAAGCGTTGTTTTTTGCTTCGGTAGGCCAAATAGATACGGGACATCCGAACTGGGTGTCCTGTTTTTTATAAGAACGTTCCCTGTCAATGATTGAAAACAGGTTTTTAATTTGCTATGATACCTTCACACTTTCCATAGGGGGATAATTTGTGAAAAAAAGATTTGCTATATGCAGCACAATAGTTTTGCTGCTGCTTTTGTCAGCCTGCGGCGCACCGCAGACGTTGGACTTTTCCTACGCTCCGGAAGGAGAAGAACTTTCTTCTTTGATGGTGGAGACTTCACAAACTCACCGCGCAGAACTGGAGCACGTTCCCTCTGCGGCTGATTTTGACGATGCGATTTCGGATGACCCCGCCTCGGCAGGGCTGCTGAGCGAGAGCGAGGTGGAGAGCCTTTTACGGGGTCATGCCGCGATGGAGACGGTGTCGAAGGAACAGGCGCAGTCTGATGTTTCCCTGCTGTTCCGCACGCTGCAAAGCGCTTACGGCGCTTACGAATACTTTGGGCAGGAAAAGTTTGACGCAGCGGAGGACGCTGTGACACAATGGCTTTCCTCACAGGATGATGAGATCAAAGTTTCTGCGCTGGGAGAAAAACTGCAGGAATCTCTCGCATTCATGCTTGCGCACGACGCGCATGCCATGATTTATGAACCGGCGGCGGAAGAGATCGAAGCGCAGGTGCGATATGAATACTTCTTTGCCGACGGCTTCTATTTTTCAAAGGATGTCAACGGCAGCTATTATATGGTGAATGACGGGGAGAGGTGGACATCGAGTAGCTTCTCCGATGAACATGTCAGCGTGCAGCCGACGCTTCTGCAAGACGGACGCATTGTTTATCAGCCGACGCTTTTTGCGCTGCGGAAGGACGCCGTGCAGAGCAGTGTCACACTGAAAAATTCTTCTGGAAAAGCGAAAATCTATCGCCTTGACTGGACGGAGAGTCAGCCGCTTGATGTTGACCTCGGCACGCTGGATTACCGCCTGATACAGGAAGACGGTCTTACCTATGTTTCCCTCCGCAGCTTTGTTTCCGGCACATATGATAATATGCTTGCACGCTATGCTCGGGAAGGGGCAAAAGCACGCGGGAGCAAAGCGGTGATCTATGACCTGCGCGGCAATGTTGGCGGCTCGGACAGTTGGCCGAGAAAGTGGATACAGAGTTTCCTCGGAACGCAGAACAGTATTGAGACCTCCATGCTGTATGCGCAGAAAAACAGTGCCCTTTTTGCTGCGGAAAACAGCGAGAGTCTGCTGCCGGAAGATGAGGGAACTTGCTTTGCCCGTGAAGTCCACGGGGCCTGGTATGAAAATGATATTCCGATCATCGTGTTGGTTGACGATCATTGCGGCTCGTCCGGCGAGGGCGCGGTACAGCTTTTGAAAACGCTTGACAATGTGCTCATTGTCGGCAGCAACACGGCGGGATACCAGCTCTGCGGAAATATCAGCACCTTTACATTGCCATATACCGGCATCGGTGTGCGCTTTGGGTCAACGCTTTTCCTCTATGGGGACGGAGAAAATGTCGATCACAGGGGCTATGCTCCGGATGTCTGGTGTGATCCGCAGGATGCGCTTGCTTCAGTGCTGGCACTGCTGAAAGAACAGGGGGTCGTCAGTGCAGATGCTTGCGAAACCGTGAGAGAAAAAATAGTGAAATGATGAATTTTTCGCTCATACAGGCAGAGCGGCAGCGGGTAATAGAAGCAACTCAAATCGTATAGCACCCACACTTGGCAGGCATTCGATTCCGCAGGCTGCGCAGATCTTCAAACTGCAAACTGCCAATGTCGGGGGTCGAGGGGAACGCCCCTCGCGTTCGCTTGGGGGGTACAAGGGGGCATTCTCTCACGCGAGAAATGCCCCCTCTTCTGCGCGGCCACAGGGGGAGAACCTCAGCGTCCCCCTTGCGCAGCAAGCCCCTTTCATGCTATGATATTTTCACAGAAAAAGAGAAAGTGAGGAGATCATCATGACTCTCGATGAAGCGATCAAGTCCCTGATGGCTTTGCAGGCCAAGCTCGCGGCCTACGGCCATGCCATGGGCCTGCTCTTTTACGACGGCGCGACCACCGCGCCCAAGGGCACGGCGGCGAACCGCGGCCAGACCATGAGTATTTTGAGCGAGGAGCACTACAAGCTTACGACCGGCGGGGAGACCGTCGCACTGCTCGAATTCCTCGACGCGCACAAGTCCGAGCTCGACGAAAAGCAGCAGCGCATGGTGTTTTTGCTCATCAAGGACATCCGCAATATGCAGAAGATCCCGATGGACGAGTACGTCGCCTACCAGCAGCTGCTTGTCGAGGCCGACGACGTCTGGCACCGCGCGAAGGAGACGAGCGACTTTGCTCTCTTCGAGCCCGTGCTTGAGAAAATTTTCGAGACCAACATCCGCTTCGCACACTACTGCGCGCCGGAAAAGGACCCCTACGACTACTGGCTCAGCGAGTATGAGGACGGGCTGACGATGGTGCAGTGCGACGAATTTTTTGCGACGCTGCGCGAGCACATCGTGCCGCTCCTGAAGAAGATCAAAGCGCAGCCGCAGCTCGATGACGCGATGCTGCACGGCCATTTTTCCCGAGGAGAAGCAGGCGCAGCTTTCCGACTACCTGATGCGCACGATGGGCCTCGATTTGGACCATGTCGGCCTGTCCACGACCGAGCATCCGTTTACGACGTCGCTCGGTTCGCACTTTGACGAGCGCATCACGACGCACTATTTGGAGGAGAATTTTGCCTCCTCGATGTTCTCCGTTATCCACGAGGGCGGCCACGCGCTCTATGACACCGGCAGCGCGGATGATCTCGCCTATACGGTGCTCGACGGCGGTGTCTCCATGGGCATCCACGAGAGCCAGAGCCGCTTCTATGAAAATCTGCTCGGCCGCTCGCGCGCCTTCACGGGCTTCGTGTTCCCGAAGCTCTGCGAGTTGTTCCCCGAGCTGAGGGGCCACACGGCGGAGGAATTCTACCGTGCTATCAACAAGGCCGAGCCCTCGCTCATCCGCACCGAGGCCGACGAGGTCACCTACAGCCTGCACGTCATGGTGCGCTACGAGCTCGAAAAGCGCGTGATGCACGGCGAACTCAAGGTACACGACCTGCCGGGCGAGTGGAACCGCCTTTACAAGGAATACCTCGGCGTCGACGTGCCGGACGACAAACACGGCGTTTTGCAGGACAGCCATTGGTCGGGCGGCAGCATCGGCTACTTCCCGTCCTACGCGCTCGGCAGCGCCTACGGCGCACAGCTGCTTCGCAAGATGAAAGAGACGGTCGATGTGGACGAGTGCCTCAAGACCGGCAATTTTGCGCCCATCAACGCGTGGAACCGCGAGCACATCTGGCAGTACGGCTGCCTCAAAAAGCCCGGCGCGCTCTTGGAGCAGGCGCTTGGCGAAAAGTTCGACCCGACGGTCTACACGCAGTACCTTGAGGAAAAGTACGGCGAAATTTACGGTTTGTAAGAGCGGAATAGCATCAAAAAGGCGGTATCCGACCGGATATCGCCTTTTTGTGCGTGAAACGTGGAAAGTCCATTGCATTGTAACCGCATTTCCGATACAATGGGCGGAGAGAGAAGCGGGTAACGAGCGGAGGAGAGACCGCACGCCCGCAATGAGAGATGGGAGAGCAAAAATGAATACTGCGCTGTATGAGACCTACGTTCAGATTTTGCATGAGGAGCTTGTACCCGCGATGGGCTGCACTGAGCCCATCGCCGTCGCCTACGCGGGTGCGCTTGCGCGCCAAACGCTCGGGACACTTCCCGAGCGCATCGAGCTGACCGTGAGCGGCAATATCATCAAAAACGTCAAGAGCGTCATCGTGCCGCACACCGGCGGGCGAAAGGGCCTTCCCGTTGCGGTCGCGGCGGGCGTACGCGTCGGCGACGCCGACGCGCAGTTAGAGGTGCTGGCGAATGTGACGGAGGACCAGCTGCCGCTGCTGGACGAGTACCTTTCCGCGGCGGAGATCGCGGTGAGCAAATCGCCGCTGCGCTGCCCATTCGACATTCAGGTGCGTGTTTTCGCAGGCGGGGACACGGCCTTCGTCCAGATCGTCGGCAGCCACACAAACGTCGTGCGCATCGAGAAAAACGGCGAAGTGCTGCTCAACAAGCCCTTTTCCGAGGAGGCGGCCCAGCCGCCCGAGAGCCGCAGGAGCCTGACGGTCGAGGACATTATCGCCTTTGCCGACGAGGTCGATTTAGACGACGTCCGCGCGCCCATCGCGCGCCAGATCGAATATAACACGGCCATCGCTGAGGCAGGACTGACGGGCGAGTACGGCGCGGCCGTCGGCAAGATCCTGCTTGACTCCTACGGCGACAGCGTGCAGAACCGCGCTAAGGCGTGGGCTGCCGCAGGGTCGGACGCGCGCATGAACGGCTGCGAAAAGCCTGTCGTCATCAACTCTGGCAGCGGCAATCAGGGCATGACGGCTTCGCTGCCCGTCATTGTCTACGCGCGCGAGCTGAAAGCGAGCGAGGAGCAGCTCTACCGCGCGCTCGTCGTGTCGAACCTTGTCACAATCCACCTGAAAACGGGCATCGGCAGCCTCTCCGCCTACTGCGGCGCGACCAGCGCGGGCGCAGGGGCCGGTGCGGGCGTGTGCTATCTGTACGGCGGGCGCTATGATGAGATCGCCCACACGATCGTCAACGCGCTCGCCATCAACTCCGGTATGCTCTGCGACGGGGCGAAGGCGAGCTGCGCGGCGAAGATCGCCTCGGCGGTCGAGGCGGGGCTGCTCGGCCTGCAGATGTACCGGCACGACAGCCAGTTCTACGGCGGCGACGGCATCGTCGTCAAGGGCGTGGAGAACACCATCCGCGCCGTCAGCAGCATCGCGCGCGACGGCATGCGCGAGACCGACAACGAGATCATCCGCCTGATGATCGGGGAGGAAACTGTCAAATGAAGATACTTGTCACAGGCTTCACGCCGTTCGGCGGGGAGCAGATCAACCCCTCGTGGGAGGCGGCACGCCGGCTTCCCAACCGCATCGGGGGAGCAGAGCTCATCAAGCATGAAATTCCGACGGAGTTTGACGCCTCCGGTGCTGCGCTGCACAAGCTTTTGACGGAGCTGCGTCCCGACGCGGTGCTCTGCGTCGGCCAGTACGGCGGCGCAAATTGCATACGCGTCGAGCGCGTGGCCATCAACCTGCGCGACGCGCGTATCGCCGACAACGCGGGTAAGCAGCCGACGGACGAGCCGGTCGTGGCCGGAGGTCCGGACGCCTATTTTGCGACGATCCCGACGCGCGAGATCGTCGACGCCCTGCGTGAGCAGGGGATTCCCGCTCAGCTCTCGTACTCCGCGGGCACGTTCGTGTGCAACAATCTCCTTTACTGCGCCCTGCACGAGAGCGAGCGGAGCAATCCAGCCCCGCGCTGCGGCTTTGTCCACGTCCCCTACCTGCCCGAGCAGGCAAAGGACGGCAACGCGCCGAGCATGAGCCTTGCGCTGATGACCAAAGCACTGGAGATCGCAGCGGAAGTGATCGTCGAAGCATAGAATTCAAAAGAAAAAGAACCGTCTGACTCCACGGTAGTTCAGATGGCTCTTTTGCATAGTTCATTCGATGTGGGAGCCTGTAACCGTACTTCGACCCCCAGAAAGTTTTCTCGCCCCACCGATGCCTTAATCAATTGTCCCCCAAACCTTGAACACGGGGCGGCATAACAAATAACCATCAAAATAACCGATGCTCGCACCGAACCCTAAACACTTACGGAGATCGTAACTCTGTTATCAAAATAGTCTGGCATTCGTATGGAAACGACGGAGAATCTCATTCACCAAATTCGAAGGTCTCCCGCCCGTTCACCGCGTCGAGCGCGAGCTGCGCGCGGGAGAGCTCGTCGGCGGTCTTTTCATAGTCCGCCTCCACAGCGGCAATGTCGTAGTTTGCGTAGCGGTAGTCGATGATGTTCGACGGCCGGCCGTACTGCTCCTCAACGCGCTCCTTGGGAAGGCGGCTCTTCATCTCGAGCAACTTATTCTTGAGTCTCGTGAGCTGCGGGATATAGACCAGCATCTCGTCGATGGTCATGTCAAAGCCATCGACAAAATGCGTCGTGTTGAAGCAGTTGATCGCGTGCTTAAGACGGCGGATCTTTTCTTCGAGCGCTGCAAGGCGCGCCTGCGTCTCGGCGTAATCATAGACCGGGCGCACGGACGCTACGTCCTCGCCCATCGCGGCGCGGAAGTCACGGCTGCGCGTTTCCTTGTCGAGCAGCGCGGTATATTCGTCGTTGAGCTTCTTCAAGAGCTTATTTGCCTCGGCGGAAGTGTAATTCATATTGTTCTGACCTTCTTTCTTATGCTTCAAAAATGACAGGGAATGGCAGCGTGGATCGGACTTGCGGTGGGAGATCAGAAACCGGACAATGCTCAAGCATATCCTCTGGCATAAAGGCCGATTCTTGCAGTAGAAAGCTGATCTCTGCTTAAAAACCGGAGAGGGATTCACCGCCCCTCCTAAAAACATTGACCTCAGGCTGTACGCTGCTGCAAAGGGCTGATTTTCTAAGAACATGATAAGGCAAGCGGGCGGAAAATGTCAAGATGCGGAGAGTTTCCCGGCAGGATAGAAAATTGGCAAGAACGAAGAGTTTATGATAATTGGCGTATGACAAAAAAGAGCTACCTGA
>VOFB01002274.1_pt1 | contig 13016 bp, 16 predicted proteins | sample 5384141 | NCBI WGS metagenome assembly VOFB01 (sample SAMN12384721, study PRJNA508395) | human gut metagenome | isolation source: healthy gut A | host: Homo sapiens | reverse complement strand
AGTTATGCGCAAAATTGATTTTGGAATCTGGCAGAAATCTATTACAGGGGGCGGCTTAACCGCCCCTTGGTTACTATTTCAGCAGGCAGGGCGCAAAGGGTCAAGGGCGGCGGTACGCCGCTCGTCTTGCCCTTGACACCTTGCGGCATGGCTGCTATTACACAGCCAAGGTTTCTGCCTCCATGGCCTCCAGATGCTTCATGTTCATGTATTTCTTGCTGCCCCACTGGGTTCCCACAACATAACGCAGCCGGGCGCACACCAGCATCAGTGCTGAATTCCCGTCCGGGAAAGCGCCGACTACCCTGGTTCTGCGCCGGATCTCTCGGTTCAGACGCTCAATGGCATTGTTTGTTCGGATCTTCGTCCAGTGTTCGGATGGAAAGTCACAGTAGGTCAGGGTTTCCTCAATGCCAGCCTCTACTTTCTTTGCAGCCTCCGGCAGCTTCATGGCCTTCAGCTCGGTAACCACTGCGGCGGCCTTCTCCCGGGATGCCTTCTTGCTCTCCTGGGCGTGGATCGCCTTGAGCATCTTTGCTACATTTTTCACCTTGGATTTGGGCACAACAGAGAACACATTCCGGTAGAAATGAACCACACAGCGTTGGTACTTCGCCTCGGGAAACACTTCTCCCACGGCCTCCAGCATCCCCAGACACTTGTCTCCAACAATGAGCTTGACGCCTTCAAGGCCTCGTCCGCGGAGCCACTGGAAGAAGCTGACCCAGCTGGCCTTGTCCTCTTTCATGCCCTCGGCTGCACCCAAAACCTCACGGTAACCCTCCTCATTCACGGCAATCGCCACCAAAACGGCCACATTTTCGTACTCACCGCCCCAGTTTCGCTTGAGGTAGATACCGTCCACATACACATAAGGGTACTTGTCGCCTTGCAGGGGGCGGTTGCGCCAAGCCTCGATGTTGACATAGGCTTTCTTGTTCAGCTCGCTGATGGTGGAGGCGGACACCTTGCTGCCCCATAGGGCCTCGGTAATGTCCTCCACACGGCGCACGGATACACCTGCCAGGTACATCTCGATGAGGGCTTCCTCCACGCTGCTCTCCCGGCGGCGGTAACGCTCGATGATGGCAGTCTCGAAAGAGATACCCTTTTAGACGGGGCATGTGGAGCGTCACATCTCCGGAAGTGGTGGTAAGATTTCGGTCATAGTGACCGCTGCGGTAACCCTGCCGGGCTTCGCTGCGCTCGTAGCGGGCAGCCTGGGTCAATTTCTCAGCCTCCGCCTCCAGAAGCTCATTGAGGGTTTCCTCAACGCTGCCTCGAACCAATTCTTTAATTTGCCCCTTGATAATTTCCTCGTTGAATTGTACAATGTTGTTGGACATGGTTTGTCGTCTCCTTTCGAATGTTTGTGTGGTAACTTCATTCTATTGTAAATCCTACAACAGAGCAGGAAAATAGAACGAGCTCCGACTCTTTGACAAGGAAGCAAAGCGTGGTATAATGAACGTAGAAAGGGCGCTGCCGGTAGACGGTTAGCCCCCTGTTGAGAGAAGTAACCGCTCGGTTGGTAGCTGGGGCGGTTACTTCTTTGTGATCTGATAAATCAGACCGACGAAGGAGATGAAGATTATAATTAGCTGAAACAGCTCATCATAAGGTAACTACACTCACATCGACCACCCCCCTTCCAAAGAGGACAGGGGGCAGAAGTGTCACCCCTGTATGTCGGGGCCAAACCGCCTACCGTTACTGGCGCCCTTGGTTCCTTCCGGAACCGGCTTTATTTTAGCAGATTCATCATATGTTGTCAAACTTAGTGAGGGAATGATGCGCAGCAGCAAAGAAGCACATCGCATTCAACAGTTCTGTGGAGACGCTTCTTCAGCTGCTGTTTGGAACAGCATTGCTCCTGTGTAGAGCGCTCTCATTGTAGTTGCCGGCCCCGTTCCATAAAAAGCAGTGCATATGGAAGATGGTACATTTGAAGAATCAAGACCGATTTGTGACTAGAACGAGAGCCAATGGGATGAGTCCATCATCCGGCAGTTGGTGGATACAGTGAAGGTGCTCTCTGAGGACCGCATCAAGGTGTATTTGCGGGGCGGCCTGGAGGTGGAGCAGGAAATTGGAACGAGCTCCGATACTTGACAAGGGAGCAAAGCGTGGTATAATAAACATAGAAGGGCGCTGCCGGTAGACGGTTAGCCCCAAAAGTTCCTTCTAAAAAGAGGTAACCGCGTTCTGTGGCAAGAAGGGCGGTTACTTCTTTTTGTGATCTGATAAATCAGACCGGCGAAGGAGATGAAGATTATAATTAACTGAAACAGCTCATCATAAGTAACTACACTCACATCGACCACCCCCTTCCAAAGAAGACAGGGGGCGAGAAGCGTCACCCCCTGTATGTCGGGGGCCAAACCGCCTACCGTTACTGGCAGCGCCCGGTTCCTTCCGGAACCGGCTTTATTTTAGCAGATCTATCATATGTTGTCAAACTTAGTGAGGGGAATGATGCGCAGCAGCAAAAAGCACATCGCATTCAACAGTTCTGTGGAGACGCTTCTTCAGCTGCTGTTTGGAACAGCATTGCTCCTGTGTAGAGCGCTCTCATTGTAGCTGCCGGCCCCGTTCCATAAAGCAGTGCATATGGAAGATGGTCATTTGAAGAATCAAGACCGATTTGTGACTAGAACGAGAGCCAATGGGATGAGTCCATCATCCGGCAGCTGGTGGATACGGTGAAGGTGCTCTGAGGACCGCATCAAGGTGTATTTGCGGGGCGGCCTGGAGGTGGAGCAGGAAATTAGAACGAGCTCCGACTCTTGACAAGGAAGCAAAGCGTGGTATAATAAACATAGAAAGGGCGTTGCCGGTAGACGGTTAGCCCCGTTGGATTACAAAAAGAAGTAACCGCACTAGATGGGACTGGGGCGGTTACTTTTTGTGATCTGATAGATCAGACCGGCGAAGGAGATGAAGATTATAATTAGCTGAAACAGCTCATCATAAGTAACTACACTCACATCGACCACCCCTTCCAAAGAAGACAGGGGCGAGAAGCGTCACCCCTGTATGTCGGGGCCAAAAACCGCCTACCGTTACTGGCAGCGCCTGGTTCCTTCCGGAACCGGCTTTATTTTTAGCAGATCTGTCATATGTTGTCAAACGAAATGGAAGGAATAATTCACAGCAAAGAAACAATTGACCATGGGCAGCCTGTTTGATGGGATCGGAGGGTTTCTCCTGGCTGCTATCCGAATGGAATCATCCCTGTATGGGCCGCGAGATTGAAGCCTTTCCCATTGCAGTGACCAGGCTTCGGTTTCCGAATATGCTCCATGTGGGGATATCACCAAATTGAATGGAGCCGGGCTGCCGCCTGTAGACATCATCTGTGGAGACAGTCTGTGCCAGGATATTTCCGTGGCCGGAGCAAGGGATGGATTAGCTGGTTCCCGTTCCGGCCTTTTTATGGAGCAGACCCGGATCACAAGGGAGATGAGAGCGGAACAAGTACGAGGCCGGACAGGTATCCATGTTCGACCCCGATTCTTATTGTGGAAAAGTCATCCCTGTGGGCCAAACCCGCAGCGTCTTCCAATTTGCACCAAAAGCCAGTCACGCCAGGAAACAAACCCAGTTGTTTCCTGGCGTGATAAATTGCAGCGGGTTGTCAGCTCAGGAGCAATTCACTGACACGCTCCATAAGCCAGGAAATGAAGTCCGAATTGACCTTGTAATACACATAAATGCCGCGCCGTTCTGAGGTAACAAGCCCCGCCATCACCAACTTTGTCATATGGTGGGACAGGGTAGTAAAGGAAAGTCCCAGCTTATCTGTTAGCTCTTGGACATATACTTCTTCATTTTTTAACATGGTAAGAATTTGCAATCGCACAGGATCGCCAATGACCTTTATGCAACTGGCAATATCTCGCAATGGAATTTCTCGCTTCTGGTAAAGTTTTGCTGCATCATACAGAACACTGATTTCCAAATGGTTGCACAGTTGGGTGCTGTTGGACAACTGATAGGTTATGGTATAGTACTCATCAATGATAAACAGGCGAGGGTAAAGCTCCAGTACCTGAGCAGATGGGTCATAGACCGGCACTGCCTCTTCTGTGCCGAAAACCTCCTCCGGCTGCTTCTCCTGGTGGCTTCCGCAAACCGTTCCAGAAGGGGTGTATACCGACGCACTGCTTACTATGGCCGTTACGACCGGCTTCAGCATTTCCGCTAGTTCGTCGGCGTATTGGTTGAAATTGCGCACAATACCCAGTATGCGAAAGCGTTCTGCATCTGAGGCTGGGAATTCCTGAATATAGTCATAGAACGCAGCCAGATCTTTGCACTCCTTCGTCAGCCAGCCTTCGTTGCGTAGGAAAATGCCAAACGGGCGCAGAAAATGATCTCTTCTTGTGAACGTTGCTTAACACGAGTACAATGCTCCACTAGGTCGGATGGTGTATCCGGGGCAAAGGGATTTGGCATCATGATGGCGGTAGCCAAATTGGCGCTATAAGCCCGTCGGCTCCGTGGGGGCATGTCCCCCAAAGCATCAAAAAAGAAATGTATCCGCTCTTCATTCACCTGACTGCTAGTAGCGTCCAGAGTCTTTTCCAGTTCCTCCAACGGGCCAAACAGAGAATCGATACTTTCCCGGCTTTCCGGATATTGTTCCCGCATTCGTTTGATGGACGCTGACATGGGGCGGCCATTGGCACGTCTGGTATAGTACAGCAGTGCATCAGCAATAGAATTTACTTCACTGTGTACATGTATCACCTTTTTTCTGCTGGTTGTTCCATTGGTTGACCTCGCCTCCGGGCTCTGATTTTATGTAGGCCTTTCCTTGAATAATAACTATAATCTTATTTTAGATTTTGTCAAACAACTGACACAAAGCATCAGTGCCAGGAGGACAATAACACGGATGAAATTCTCCATTGGTCAGGATCACCTGTGTCAGTTTGCCATTGGGTATTCTCCTTTTCACGATATTCCCGGCGGAGCCAGTTCTATATCCGTGCGGCGTACCACGAAGGATACTCAGTACAGAGAGTAGAAGCAATTTGACAATTTTAATAAGCAAGGTCTGCCCGTGCGGCCGTTTCTGGCAGTGCACCGTGCTGTCTCACTTAACTACCCTAAGTATAGCAGTTCAGCTTCAATTTTACAAGATTTTTTATTTCCTTTTGTACACATGTGCGCGTCCCCATTTTTTGCCATCCATATAGCGCTGCATCAAGCTACTAGATCATCAGCTTAGATATCTGCGTACACCTCCTGTTCCGGCGCAACCTATATCAGCAAAAATTTATTGTGTTATAGCAACAACATATTAAATACATGATAGTCAAATAGCGGCGAACTCTTCCTCCATCGCCCCGGTATCTCTGTTCCGGCTCCAGCAGCCCGGCCCCTCGCAAATCCTTCATGGTGGGCGCATTGCGAAATAGCATTTTCTAAAATTGTCCCTAATATTTTAGCGGGAGAAGGCACGAATTTCTGTGTTTTCTCCCGCTATCTTTCACTTTTAGAACGGGGTCTGTTACAAGAAACGCATTTTGCAACAGACCCGTATTTTGCCAAAATGGCTTCCACCAGCTCTACCTTGTTTGCATAGGTCACTTTCCTGTTCCCTCTTTCCGGGGCGGTATAGGGCTCCCCAAATTGGATGCCCCAGTGGAAAAATAGCTTCAGCCGGACCTTACAGGGCTGGAAAAAGGGTGAGCAGACCACCTCTCCAAGGGGACGCATGACCGCTATCATGCTCCTTCTTTGTATTGTAGCTTAGGCAGGAGATGGAAAGCGAAGCCGGACTGGCTGTCCGGCTTCCTTGTCCAAATTGTAAAAGGAGAAGGATCAGAAGTTTTGATCCAGAATCGTCAGCAGCTTGGCCAGCTGAGCGCGGGTTAAGGTATCCTTGGGCTGCAGCGTGCCGTTGGGGAAACCCTCAAAGAGATTTTTAGCGGTAGCCCAGGCAACGGCCGTCTTGGCATAACCGGAGATCTTGTCTGCGTCTTTGTACATAGACAAATCGGTGCTTTCTGCAGACTCTATCTTCAGGTATTCGGTGACAAACCGGTACAGGAAGGTGGCGGCCTGCTCCCGGGTTACGTTGGAATTGGGGCAAAGCGGGTTTCGGTTATGCCTTTGGCAATCCCCACATCCTGGGCCCAGGCTATGGCGTCGGCATACCATGCGCCTTCCGCAACATCGGTGAAGGTAGAACCTTCGCCGACTTCAGGGAATCGGCCAAGCGGTACAGGGTCGTCACCAGCATAGCCCGGGTGGTGGTGCCATTAGGGGCAAACCGGTGATTCCCATGCCATTCATTAGATTGTTGCCAATCACATAGTCCGTGTACTCATGATACCACTGTGTGGTATCCAGGTCAGTAAAGGCTTCGGGAGGGGCACTTGTGGCCAGTGGCGGGTACAATGTCCCGATGCTCGGTGGCGTCACAGCGGCTGCACTGATAGACGGTGTAGCCCTCCTCGGTCTCAGTGGGAGCCACCGTCTCGCCCCTCCACGGAGAAGTCATGGCCCAGGGCGGGGATGGTCTTGCTGACGCGGCTGATTTCCTCCTTGCAAACGGTGCAATACACAACCTCGTCATAGGAGCCATCTTCTGTACAGGTGGCGGGAACCTCCTTCTCCCGGACAGGCGCCCCGGGAGTATGTTCGTGGACGGACTCGCCTTCGAATTTGGCGTAGTAGTCCTGAGCCTCCAGCTCCTCATATCCGTCGAATACTGTAATTGTAACAGTCTCATCCGCGGTGATCAACTTCGTACATTCCTTGTCGCTGTACCAGCCGGTAAACTTCGCACCTTCCTCGGCTGCGGCCGTCAGGACGTAAGTCCAGCCGAGTTTGCTCGTACTGGCGGTGATGCCCACAAATCCGTTGCCAACGGCGGCCAGACGGTTGACAGGTATATATTCCGTAGCGGTCACGTCCAGTTCTTTCAGCACGGTGTCGGTGCTGACGCCATAAAGGGCGACATTCTGGCTGAGATCCAGACTGGTGATCTGGGTGTCACGCACATCCAGCTCCCAGAGTCCCACATGGGGCGTCACATCAATTTCGCTCAGGGATTCCCCGTTACAGAGCAGTTTAAGCAGTCCTGTATTGTTGCTGAGATCTAGAGCGGTCAACTGGTTATTGCCGCAATCCAGGGTTAACAGTATTGTGTTGCCGCTGAGGTCCAGATTGGTGAGCTGGTTGTCCTTGCAATACAAGTACTTTAAGTAGCTGTTCTTGCTGAGTCCAGCTCCGTGAGGCCGGCATCGTTGCAGTAGAAGTTTTGCAAGAGACTCCAGGGGCGTCACATCGATTTTGCCCAGCGGATTGCCGGAGCAACCCAGGGGTGGATAGCATGGTGTTTCTGGTGACATCCAGCTCCGTAAGCTGATTGCCGTCACAGATGAAGCTCATCAGCCCGGTGCAGCTTCTGACATCCAGCTGGGTCAGCCCGTTGTCCAGGCACCAGAGGGTTTGCAACTGGGTGTTCTTAGACACATCCAGCTCTCCCCAAGGGATTGCGGGAACAATACAGTGTTCGCAGGACAGTACACTTGCTTACATCCAGGCTCTTAAGCTGGTTATCCGTGCAGTTCAACATCCACAGTTGCGTCAGATTGCTCACATCCAGGGCAGTCAGCTGATTCACCTCCGCAAACAGCAACATGATACTGCTGTTCTTGAGAGATCCAGGGAGGTCAATCGATTGCTGCCGCAATACAGATTTACAAGCTCGGTGCAGCTGGATACGTCCAGCGAGGTCAGCTGATTGTTTTGGCAGAACAGAACCCCAAGCTTGACGCAACCGGAGATGTTCAGCGAGGTCAGCTGGTTTGTATTACAATCCAGAGAAACCAGGCTGGTTGTATTGGTAACATTCAGCTTTATGAGATTGTTGTTGGCACTCCAGCCTCTCAAGGGCAATGCAATCGGACAAGTCCAGTTCGCCGCTCAAATCAGAGTCGTTGAAAATGATTACGGTGGGGCGCAGCTCCCCGTTGACATCCTGCCATGTAATGGAGCTCCAACGGGCTCTTCCTCGTCATAGACGCCCCAGGTGGTCATCGTCAGGCGTGTAGTCCTCGTGAGCTTGAAACCGTTCTTCACGCCCTCCTCATCGGTCTGCTCCAGGAACGTCCGGAGCTTCAGGTAATCGTTGACGTTGTAGCCCTGGGTACCTTCTACCTCTCCGCCGCCTTCGTCAAATTTGGCGTATAGTTCCTGGCGTCGGCGGGGGCAACCTCGGTAACGTCAATGGTGGAATTTGTTGTAACCAGGGTGGTGCAATCTCTGTTTGTATACCAGCCCTGGAACACGCTACCCTCCACAGGGGTGGCCACTGCGGTGTATGTGGTGGCGCCGTCCTCTTTCTGCTCCATGGCATAGCCGACATAACCTTCCCCAATGGCGGTAAGGCTCAGGGCGTGATATTTGCCACTGGCGCTCAAATTCGTTCCATCAACTGGTTGCTGGCAGGAAAGGTTTCCAGCATGCTGCAGTTTCTCACATTCAGACTGGTGAGTTGGTTGTCGGAGCAGTCCAGATACCGGGTAAATTGCATCGTGTCGGTGTTCAGTTCCGTCAGCTGGTTGCCGGAGCAGTCCACGGGATCGGATAGCCCGTACTGTTGAAGGTCAGGCGGACAGCCGGTTGTTCTCGCAATTGAGGGTCGTTAGCGCATTGGTGGCGGAGAGGTTCAGAGCGGTCAACTGATTTCCACTGCAATCTACAGTGGCCAGCCGGCGGCAGTCCGCAAGCCCAGGGCAGTGAGCTGGTTGTTGCCACACACCAGGTTCATGAGATAACCGCAGCCGGATACGTTCAGCTCAGTCAGCCGGTTGCCGCTGCAGTCCAACTCCCAAATTGCGGAGTCAGAGACATTCACCTGGGTCAGGGCGTTATTCTGCACGTACACCTCCTGCAGAAATTTACAGCCGGACAGATCCAGCTGACCGCACAGATCGGAAGCCGGTGCATTGAAGATCCACAGGTACCGCACCGTGACTTCATCCTCGCCCTCACCGGTTGTCACTTCATCCCAGGTGATGTTTTGGCCGGCACCCCAAGTCATGGGATCCTCGGGGTCGTAGTTCTGTTGATGGTACCCCAAGTCGTGGGATCCATGGGGTCGTAGTCCTCATTGAGCTTCTATTTAACATTTTTTGACGCCGTCGGCGTCGGCAATTTCCAGAAAGGCGTACAGCTTCAGATAGTCCTGTTCGCAATAGCCTTCGGGTACCTCTATCTCTCCGCCGCCTTCGTCAAATTTGGCGTAATAGTCCCTGGCATCGGCGGGGGCAATCTCGGTAACGTCAATGGTGGAATCTGTTGTAACTAGGTGGTGCAATCCCTGTTTTTATACCAGCCCTGGAACACGCTGCCCCTCCACAGGGTGGCCACTACGGTGTACGTGGTGGCACCGTCTTCTTTCCGCTCCATGGCATAGCTGACATAGCCTTCCCAATGGCGGTGAGGCGCTGGGCATGGCATTTGCCATTGAGCTGAGATCTAGCTTCCCAACTTGTTGCCCTGACAGGAGAAGGTTTCCAGCATGCCGCAGCTTCTACATCCAGACGGGTGAACAGGTTGTCAGAGCAGTCCAGATCCTGGGTATATTGCATCACATAGGTATTCAGATCCGTCAGCTGGTTGCCGGAGCAATCCACGTGGATCGGATAGCTCATATTGTTGAAGGTCAGCAGACAGCCGGTTGTTCTCGCAATTGAGGGTCGTTAGCGCATTGGTGGCAGAGAAATCCAGAGCGGTCAACTGATTTCCGCTGCAATCTACAATGGCCAGCCGGTTACAGTCCGCAAGCTCCAGAGCCGTGAGCTGGTTGTTGCCACACACCAGGTTCGTGAGAAAACCGCAGCCGGATACGTTCAGCTCTGTCAGCCGGTTGCCGCTGCAATCCAGCTGCTGAATTGCAGATTGAAACATCCACCTGGGTCAGGGTGTTATTCTGCACATACACCTCTCGCAGAAATTTACAGCCAGACAGATCCAGCTGGCCGCACAGATCGGAAGCCGGCGCATTGAAGATCAACAGATACCGCACTGTGACTTCATCCTCGCCCTCACCGGTTGTCAGTTCCCGCCAGGTGATGTTTTGGCCGGTGCGCCAGGTCGTGGATCCTCGGGGTCGTAGTTCTCGTTGGTGGTACCCCAGGTGGGATCCGTGGTGTCGTAGTCCTCGTTGAGCTTCGTACCATTTTTTGACGCCGTCGGCATCGGCCATTCCAGAAAGGCACACAGCTTCAGGTAGTCCTGTTCGCAGTAGCCTTCGGGAACCGGCACTTCCGCCGCATCTGCCATGGGACTGCCCGTTGCGGCGGAAATATTTACGCCGCCAAGGGACAGAACCAGTACCACGGCCAGAATGCCCGCTAGATTCTGTGTTTTCTCATTTTGTGGTCCTCCGTATTTCAAATTTTATAGTGATATGTCCAAGTATCACTACGCTCTAATTACATAAAGGCGTACCTGCAGTCAATACCTAAATTCATCTTGACAAAGGTAGGGCAGGCCTGTATACTAAAAACCGTGATATTGCCTCTGGCAGGCGGTCTGCCTGCCATGGGTATATGGGGAGGTACAGATGTAATGAACCAATTGGCCCCACGGGCGGGAGCTTGCGGTACATAAAAACCATCCATCCGGTGGTGGACGCCTTGTCCTACTGCGCCCGGCTGGTCAATGGGCGGCCACTCCCGCCTCCATTCAGGAGATGCGGGAGCAGTATCAGAGCGACAGGAGAATATCAACGCTCTGTTCGGGCCTCTGGAGGAGCTGGAACAGGCTGGAACACGGCCAGCAGTCATTTGGACGCCTCCGGCTACGTTTCTTTTTTTGTATGCTGGGAGACCACACCGAGCAGAACCGCTCCCACTGCCCCCAACATTGCCTCCACCGTTTTCATGCCCAGCGTTGCCTACCCCCATTTTCATGACCTGGATAGCTATCGGGAAGAACTGAAACATTACTCCAAGCGGAAGTCATCTTTCAGGCTCAGTGACTTTCGCCATTTCCCAACGAGGGGCTGGCATCCGAGAATGCAGCGACTTCTCCACCTTCTACGATTACATCGCCCATTTCCCCGCCACGGACGAAGAGCGGTATCAGATTCTGGGGAGCTGTCCGCAACTTTCCCAGCTATGTAGACGAGCTGACGGAGCTGCTGCGGGCCCATAGTGGCCTGCATTCAGGAAATGCCCCTTTATGAGCCTCTGCTGAACCGGTTCGACAGACATACGGCGCGATAGACGCTGAGGCCCTGTTAAAGCAAGATGCCCGCCTTTTGAACACGCGGCGGAAGTGATCGATCTGTACCCCAGTCTCTTTTCCATCAACGAGCGTTTTACCATGTTCTATCAAATTGAGAATGACGCGCCGAAACGAAACCATGTGGAAATTGGCGTTCTCTGGGACGCGGCCCGGCAGTATCGCAAACGGACATGCCTCTGAAAGAGCTGGCTTCCTATAATGAAGGTCATCGGCGACCCGGTGCGGATGCAAATCCTGGCGCTCCTGAAGAACGAGGAGGTCTATGTCCAGGAGTTGACGGAGAAAATGGGCCTGTCTTTTACCACGCTGTCCCACCATATGAGCAAGCTGATGATGGCAGGGCTGGTGACGTCCGAGCGTCGGGGCATCTATGTGTACTACCGAACCAACACGGAGTTCCTCCGCTGGCTCATTGCGCAAATCAATCACACGGTTCTGACCTGACGGCCCGTGACTTTTGTATATCCCCGGCATCCTGCACCGGAGCATATAGGGTCTGCCACCCAAATGGCAAATATACAATGTAAGGAGAAGCATTCATGAAAAACCCCATCCTTTCCCGGCTTGCCGCCTTTTTTCTTAGCGGTCTGTCTTCTGGCGAGCTATGCGGTACCTGTCCGGGCAGCTGGTGTACACTGGCAAGAGGTGGACATCAACGCCCCTGCTCCCGACCTGACAGACCGCCAGGTAGAGGAGATCCCCTCCGAAACAGGCTATCAGGCAACTGACATTGTCCGCGTCTCTATTGTTCTGGCGGAAAAAATCCACCGTCCAGGCGGGCTATGCCACCATGGGCATTGCCCGAAACCAGGAGGCCATGGCCTACCAGGACAGCTTGCGGACAGCACAGGAGACGATGGCGCAGACCATCTCCGCCCAGGTGCTGGGAGGCAGAGCATTGGACGTGGTGTGGAACTTGACCTGGTAGGGAAACATCATCTCCGCCAACGTACCCTATGGAAAGCTGGAAGAAATTCGGCAGCTGCCCGGCGTGGAGGACGCCTTCGTGGAGCAATGGTACGCGCCTCAGACCACGGAAGAAGCGGACGTTGTGTCACCCCAAACCTACAGCTCCTCCGGTATGACTGGGGCAGGCCTGGCCTGGGGAGCAGGGCTACACCGGCGCAGGCAGCCGGGTTGCCATCATCGACACCGGTACGGACACGGACCACCAGTCCTTTGACAACGGTGCATTCCTGTACGCCCTGAAGGAGAATGCAGAGAGAAGCCGGCTTGTCCAGAGTGGCACGGCCCACATTTGAGATCATCACCTGAAGGTGGCAGTGTGGCGGCTGAAATCCAAACTACATGTGGCTGCCATTAGGACCTTCTCTGGGCCAGGTGGCGACTGTATGGGCCAGCATGCCGGGAGGGGTTTACAACAACACAGTGACAACATGCATGAACTACCTGGGCTTATACAACCGACACAGTTGGTGGCTTTCAACACTGTTAAATCCATGATTATCTGTGCAATGACCATCGGCTTCGCCACCAGCATCTCTGCAACACCCTGTGACCGTGGTTAGCCATGTTTCTCTACGTTGAATGTGGGCTCTCTGTCTAATGGCTTTTATTTGAATCAGGCCATGTCCAACCTGGATCAGATTAGGACTGGCTCCAAAAGCTGAGGCATCCTTTGTGGCGTGAACGGCTGGCGCGGAGACGGACTTTTGACGGGATTGACGGAACGGCAAAGGTGGTCTTTTTGCTCAGAGCGGCAGCAGCAATACGTGGCA
>VOFB01004278.1_pt1 | contig 13018 bp, 22 predicted proteins | sample 5384141 | NCBI WGS metagenome assembly VOFB01 (sample SAMN12384721, study PRJNA508395) | human gut metagenome | isolation source: healthy gut A | host: Homo sapiens | reverse complement strand
AGTTTCCGCTCGATCCAGAAGCTGCAGCTTGTCAAGTATAAATTCTGCATTTCCTCCCGAAGAAGATGATAAGGATATCTGGGATGATTCTTTATTTTTATTCCAGCAGAAGCTTTCCGTTTTTATAAAATTCTACGGCAAAGGCTTTCATTGGACCAGGAGGCAGTTGGTTCAATGTAGAGCACTTTTCACAACAACAGTGTCCTCTGTGATCAGTGCTGCTATGGATTCCCAGTACTGAGAAACACTTCCATCCTTCACTCCTGAGATTTTTGAAAAAATAACCGGAATATTTACCACACCGTTAACTGTGCTGAAATTAGGTCTGTATTTCAATTCCTGATCCCACAGTAGTTTTATCTCTTCATACATGGTCTGCAGATTGATAACATTCGCCTTCACATACTGCTGATTTCTGTATATCACTGTCCTGATACATCAGAGTATCAAGTTCTCTTTCCCATGATAAGCGGCTGTTCAATCTTTACCTGAGAACTCTCTTCCGGATATTCTGTGATCGCCAGACTCTCGGATAGTTGACCTCATACAGAAGTTTATCTTCCAGACAGCATAATGTTCAGATCAGGACATAAGATCAGCACATCCAGTGGCAGCCGCCCAGGAAACTCATAAACAGGCTTCGTTTCATTCCGGCAGCCCCCAGATAAATAAAGCATCCAATCTCCGGTGATTTCCAGTTTATGAACAGCTTCGGCAGATATCTTCTCAGCCAGCACAGCAGATACACTGCCCTGTTTGTCAGTCTGTTAAGATTTTCCCCTTCCTTCTGAGTTCAAGCATAACATCCACAAATGTTTTATGCAGGATCCGCTGAAGCTCGGATTGGCTCCATACTGTATATTACACGCAAGTCCCAGGCATCTGATCTCCGGATGTATAGTTTGACCTCTTTATCTCTGAAAATTTCCTGCGGCGTTGGTCTTGGAATCTCTTTACTTACGATCACCGTATTTCTCTTTGAATTTCTCAGTTCCTGCTGCAATCTGAACAGTTCATTTGCATAAGTAGCTTATCTTCTGCCCGTTTATCCTGCAGAAACAGTTATAAAAAAAAACGGCTGTCATTGCCCCTTAACAGAATGCTCTCGCGGATATCATCCAGGCCGTTTCCCTTTATCCATGCATTTGTACAATTTGTAAGCGAAGGTCTGGTTCCATACAGTCTCTCATTGTTGAGTTCGTTCTGAATCTCATCTCTGACCTTTTCACACAATACCCCGGTGGAAATGGCTGCAAACCTTCCATCTGCAAACTGTCTGAAAGAACGGAACCCGGATCTGTTTTCAGATATCCTGATCCCCTGCATACTGAAGCAGTACTACATCACAGCCTGCATTGGAAAGAATCGATATGAGCATTAACTCATAATTGCTTATCTGCCCTTCATATAATATTTTAGGGATATGGTTCTCTCCAAGCTGATTTACAATGCGTTCAAATTTATAATACAGCCAGCACATGAACTTGATATATGCGTTCCTGAGCATATTCTCGGTTTTCCGGCTTTTCGCAGGGAATCAGAGAGTCATAAATGGAGGCTGCCACATTCTGTCTCTGAAACTCATTCATCCTTGGCAGCCATTTTCTCAGACTGACATGGATAAAATCCATACTCATCTGAAAATCCATTCCCATTATTTCATTATAATATGCAAGATTCCCCTCATCGGGATTGGTATCTTCCCTTCGATAACCACTCCGGTTCTTCTTGCTGTATCATAATATTTCTTTATAAATTCGCCGAAACTTCTTCCAGAATATCCCGTTGATACGGTAGAAATAAACACCTTTCTCCCGCCTGCTGTTCAGTTCGACAAAATAATCACTGAGGTTTTGAATTTTTTTGTGTTCCAACATATAAGTATCTCACTTTCAATATCTGCTTATCTTATTTCTGTTCATGATAAGTTCTACAATTTCATAAAATAATGCGGAACCATAATTTTCTCCAAATTTTCGATATAAATTCTACCTCAAAATTGTATCATATTGCTATTTATATTTCAGAAAATTCCCTGTTCTTTCCATGGCTTATTCTGAAATGTGCTATGATGTAGCTGCTGACTCGGTCCTTCACACTGTGATGGGCCGGGATTACCTAAATCTTTTGTTAATTTCTATAAGATTCCTATTTGCAGGAATTTTTTGTAGATATGTCAGAAGGAGTGTTATGAAAATAATGTTTTATATTACAGTGTAGGTCCATTACTCTATTGTCCTGCCAACAGAATATCCATCACTGATTCTCTGATAAATGAAAGATTCGGGAACAGATTTTCTCTTGCTCTCTGTCTTGAAGATACCATAAACGACGATCATGTTGAAGAAGCCGAGCAGATACTGATTTCTTCTCTCAGCCAGATATTCATACAGCATGAACAAAAGCCATTCTATCTGCCCAAAATATTTATCGGGTTCGGAATCCACAGCAGATTCAGAGATTAACAAAAGCTCTTGGGCAATCCATTAGATTGTTACCGGTTTCATCGTCCCTAAATTCAGCCCGGATAACGCACAAAAGTTATATTGAGCAGATGATCCTCGTCACGAACTTGAACTTGTCATGAAAAAAGCTTTATAGATGATGCCTAAATTTACGAATCCAGATCCTTCCATTATAGATTCCCTTAAATTGCAGCCTGAAACAACAAAGTTATATTGATATTCTCTATTTGTTAAATGCCTATTTACGATTCTTTAGCCAGAATTGATATTCTCTATTTGTTAAGATCTTATATATTGAATATACGTGTTGGCGGAAATGATCTGTGCCATATGTTTGGGTTTCGCAGACATGCCAATGAATCTATTCACAGCATCAGACCTGTTTCAGATATTTTCTCAGATATTATCACTGTATATGGTATGGATTATGTGATTTCCGGTCCTGTATGGGAATATTATGCCGGTGACAGCTGGAAAGAAGGAATGATTCAGGAAATCCAGGGAGGACAGACTTTGGGTTTCATCGGAAAAACCGTTATCCCCTTCACAGATCCCTGTAGTAAACAGAGGCTTATCAGGTTGCACGAATGACTTACCTTGACGCACGCAGGCGATTTTAAACTGGAATGCTGATTCTGCTTCCCTTGTTGCAGGGAAGCAAAACCAGAGAAAGAATGAATGAATATAAAACCCATCTGAACTGGGCTAAGAAAACAGTTTATCTTTCAGAAGTTTTCGGAATAACAGAATAAGTATTACCCTTCTCGCATCCCGCAAGCTTCTTTAATGATTCCACAGCATTTATAATGTGTAAGGGATAGTATTCTACAGGTGTATGTTTCTCTTTCGGCAAGTCTGACAATATGCTCCAACTGAGGATTTCCCTTATATCGCTCATCGATCAGCACCTTCCAGGGAATTCTCCTCAGTAATACTCTTGTTGTCTCTCCGATCCCCGGTTTGATCAGATTAATATCGTCAATACCGGAAATTCTTTCCTATATTTATTACCTCATCAATACCCTGACTTTCCACTCTTTTTCCAGATCAGGTGTATTCTCCATATTAAATTCTTTCAATGGTTTCAATAAAGTCATATGACAGATCAGAATCTGTCAGTTCTCCGTAATAGACTGACCCATGGAAATCATCTCTGCCTATTATGTCATCTCTCAGAAAAGTACGGCTGATAAGGCCGGATACTGTACTGTTCAGGCAGGAACTTGGGATCAGGATATCTTCATGTGTTCCGCAAAGCTCCGTAACATTTGCCGGATCTGCCACTACCGCTATGTCAGCAGAAACCCCTTCATATGCAGAATATCTTTCTTCAATTCATTCAGGATCGCACCCTTGCCAATCCATCCGTCCACAAATAAAATCTGCTGCGGTCTGTACTTTTCAAGCAGATACTTCATGGCATTATCATCAATCCCTCTTCCTCTGATAATTGAAATGGAATAATGAGGCACATTTATACCATATTTGAATTTGATGTATCGCTTCACAAGGATACCAATTGGGATTCCCGCTCTGGCAAGGGATACCAGGACAATTTTCTTTCCCTTATTCTCTATGATCTTATCTGCCAGCATTCCTACTGCATTGGCAACCGGCTTCGCATAATGTTTCAGCGCATTATGATATACCTGCATATACTGATCTGTAGGAACATATTCAACAGGCAGCATCTCGCTGTAATGTTTTCCGGACTGAATCAGTTTCTCCCGCACTTTGGCAGGCTGAGGTTCTACCAACCCGGTAATATCCTTCAATAATAAAATCACATCTTCTTCTGAATAGGAACTTCTCAAATCAGCACCACCTTACAACTGTAATATCCTTGTTCTGCATCCGGACAGCATTTATCAGCGTTTCCTGACTCTCCTTTATTTCCGGGGAATCTGTGACAATCAATACCTTGTCATATTTTTCCTATATCGTAAATAAATGTTCTCCTGTCCGGATCATATAAACTTTTCAGTTCATATCTGCTGTGAAGGGGATACTCTTTTTCCAGACTCACAGCAATGGGACTTCTTGTAGTCGAATGGCACCTTACTTCGGCTCCTCTTTTTCCATCTTTCTTCCGATATAAAGTGCAGGAAACATAAACTCCTCAGTGCCGATCACCAGTATTCTTTTACCAGATATATTATCAGCCATATTTCCGGTTTTCTCCCGTTTCTCTCCCACAGATTCTCACATGCTTCTTCATATTTCCCGAATCAATCAGTCTGCGGGCATCCATCCGGTTTTTAACATAAATCGTTGTATACTCTGCGGCCTTATCCGGACATTTATAATAAAATCCGTCTCCCTTAAATGTTTCTGCTCTGTCTCCGTAAGTACTGTGATCCGTTTTACCAGATAATACAGAAAATCCCCTGTCTCTTATAACGTTCCAGATTCTCCTCGCTCATTCCGTTTAACAGAGATGCTACTGAATATTTAAATTTTCCGTCATATTCCCTGTCAAGAATACTGATGATATTCCGAATTGTTTTTCCGGTAGTTACTTCATCCTCAATAAATATGATCCGATCCGTCTCCGCCGCTGCTCTGTCAATATCATCTTTTTACCAGCTTCTGCTCTGGGCATGGCTGTGTTCCTCGGAAAAAAACAGATAATTCACGCCGGGAATAACTTCTCTGGTGGTCTGAATATAATCTGCCCCCACAGTAATCGCTGCCTGAGCACCTATGGCAGTTGCTGTCTCCGCAAGCCCACCAGCAAAAGTTTTTCATCTTTGTATTTCTCCCTGAAAGTATCTGCCAGAGCAGCAAATAAATCCAGTGCCTTTGATGGCACTACCGGAATATGCTTTCCCTGAAGCGGATCCACCACCAGATAGTTTCTCTTCGTATTATTTTTTCCCTTTTTGCAATCTTTACTAAATCCTTCTCAGTATATTCCATCTTTACTCCTTCTACTGATATGATCTGAAAAATCCCTGCAACTTGGTCAGAGCTTTCGTCAATGCCTCTGTCTCCTCCACATTTAGGCCTTTAAAAGTACAGCCAGTACCATCTTCTCATGGAAATCTTTTATGATGGTAATAAGCTTTATTCCCCTGTTCTGTCAGGAAATCAGCACAACCCTTCGGTCCTCCTGACTTCTCATACGCTGGATATATCCCTTCTTTACAAGATTATTCACAGCGATCGTCAATGTACCCACAGTCACATTCAGTTCTCTGGCTACTGTTGACATATTCTTCTGTTCCCGGATACCTACTGCATTAATAATGTGCATATCATTGACGGAAATATTCTTATATTCTCCCGTAATCAATGCCCGTTCTTCCAGGTCCAGAATCTCATTAAATAAATTGACCAGTACATCATTAATTGCCTCATAATGGTTCATCCGGTTACCTCCCTCTTTTTGCTTAAGCAATTCCATATAGCATTGCTGTAGCATGTTTGTACATTATGGTTATATTGCTACCTATTATACACTAAAATACTTTGTCTCACTAAAGCATTTCTGGCAGGTTTTCAAAGAATTTCTCTCTTAATTCTTTTCTTTGAACCATGAAATTTGTTATAATGAATAGATAGATTACAGTTCATACGCTCCTGTCTCATTTCCGTATGCAGTCTGCAATGAATTTGAGATACGGTACTGAGGACAGCAATACAGGCTGCAGATTGCTGTAACTGTTCAGCACTCTCACTGTTAAGAACTATTTTAGTTAAAGGGAATTTTCTATGAAAAAAAATAATATGCCACTTAATTTACGGAGAGAATCAACTCCCCGATCAGTCTTCTGTGTTCTGTTATTGTTCTGGTTCTGCTCGTTCTGGTGATGCATCAGATGGATTACACCCTGATCCATAAACCGCAGAAAGAAGCAGCAGAAGCAGCGGCTCTCAAGGAACAGCAGGATAAGATCAAAGCTGAAACACCTGTCATCTCCGCTGCAAGTGTAATTGCTGTTGGAGATAATCTTTATCACAGCAAGCTGTATGAATCCGGCGAAAATGACTCCGGCATATGGAATTATGACCATATCTACACTCATGTTCTGGACCAGATCTAGGCTGCAGACGTAGCCATGATCGACCAGGAAACGGTTTTTGCTCCAAGCCACGATGCTGTCAGCACTTATCCTTCTTTTGCCACTCCCCAGGAAGTGGGAGATGCCATTATCAAAGCAGGGTTTGATGTAGTGGAATCCGCCACAAATCACGCCGATGATTATGGATATGACTATCTGAAAAGTACTCTGGATTTCTGGAGCACTAATTATCCGGATATTCTGTACTTGGCATCCACGCCACCCAGGAAGATGCAGACACTGTCAAAGTAAAAGAAGTGAATGGTATTAAGATTTCTTTCCTTGATTATACATATGGTACCAACAATTCCGGTGCCGGCGAAGGCAAAGAATACATGATCGATATCTTTGATAAGGATAAGATCACCACAATGATCCAGAAAGCCAAAGAAATCAGCGACTGCATCATCTTTGTGGCTCACTGGGGAACAGAAGATGAAACCATGCCAAATGAATACGAGAAACAATGGGCCGCTTTTCTGATGCAGCAGGGTGTTGATGTGATCATTGGCGGTCATCCGCATGTGCTTCAGCCTTACGGACAGCTTTCTGATGACCAAGGACACAATACCACCATATTCTACTCCCTCGGAAACTTCGTTTCCACCCAGCAGGAACTCCCGGAACTTCTGGAAGGAATGGCAAGTTTTACCATACAGAAATCAACTCTGAACGGCAAATCAACCATCCAGATCCTTTCTCCGGAAGTGAAACCTATGGTCATGCATTATGATTACGATAACGGAGAATACGGACCATATATGCTGGATGATTATACAGAAGAACTTGCTTCTTCCCACAGTGTAAGAAATGTGATCGGTGATGAGTTTTACTCTCGATAACCTGAAAGCTAAATTTAAGGAAATCATGTCCATGAATGTGAAGCCTTCCACAAATACAAACCTGCTGAACGTCAAGTTTGACTGGGAGGGCAACATGATCGACAAAACTACCGGAAATGTAGTGGAAGATACAGAATCCATCCACTCCTGGGAATATCAGGCAGACACATCAGACGGAACCGAAGACTCTTCCGACAGTTCTGACAGCTCTTCGAAAGATGAAAATTCAGATGATTCTTCAAACGAATATGACAGTGGTTATTGATGAATTCCCAGCAGTTTCTCTGCATTCTGTCTGGTCACATCAATGACCTCTTCTGCTGTAATTCCCTTCAGTTCTGCGATTGCCTGTGCTACATAAGGCAGATTTAATGACGAATTTCTCTTACCTCTGTTTGGCTCTGGAGACATATAGGGACAGTCTGTTTCCAGAACAAGCTGAGACAGGGTGCATACTGAACCGTCTCTTTCAGTTTCTTTGCGTTCTTAAAAGTGACAACTCCGCCGATTCCCAGATACAGTCCCATTTTCAGATATTCTGCCGCAATCTCCCTGCTGTATGAAAAACAATGAATGATACCGCCATACATCCCATCCTGCATATATTCTTTCACAATATTCAGCGTATCCTCTGCTGCATCACGGCTGTGGATCATAAACGGAAGCTTCTCTTCTCTGGCAATGTCAAGCTGAGCGCGAAACATTTTCTGCTGGATCTGATGTTCCTCTTCTTCCTTATGCCAGTAATAGTCCAGCCCGATCTCACCGATTGCCACCATCTTGTCCATATGGGATAATCTGCAGAATCTCATCCAGAGTCTCCTGTGTCATCTTATCTGCATCATCCGGATGGATTCCCACTGCTCCATATACAAAAGGATATTTCTCCATCAGATCCACAGTATCCTGAAAACCGCCTACAGATGCACAGACATTCACAATCTTCTCAATCCCTCCATCGTACATAGACATGAGAAGCGCTTCCCTGTCTGTGTCAAAGGCCTCGTCATCATAGTGTGCATGTGTATCAATAATCATTTTTCCAATCTCCTCGTAATCTTAATTTATAGCATCTCCCTGGCGTACAACACACGTCAAGGGATATCTGACGCAGGATTTCGCGCTCTGATAAGCCGGATCAATATACATTATTTATGAGGATTGCTATAATCCAGTTAAAAGATCTGTTACAAAATTACCAGCTCATCCCCGGATGGATCACACCTCCGTGGAGAACCTTCGTAAAAACTCCCTGTTTCGGCATAATGCACTCTCCCATTTTCTTAAAGATCGCACATCCACTGTGGCATTCTTTTCCAATCTGTGTCAGCTCCAGGACTACATCATTGCACTGAATTTCGTGCCGATCGGAAGTGTGGCAAAGTCGATTCCCTGAACCACAAGGTTCTCTCCGAATGCCCCGTCTTCTACCTCTGCACCTCTGGCGCGAAAATCCTCAATCTTGTCAAAAGAGAGCAGACTTTTACCTGACGGTGCCATTTGCCGGCATGGGCATCACCCTCGATTCCCCAGTCCTCAATTACTTTAATCTCCGGAACACTTGTCTTCTGTATTCCCTTTCTTTCACTTGTACAAACCGCAATTACTTTTCCCATAAGATTTCCCTTTTACCTTCCTGTTTTCGTTTCAGATACTGTTTTCGTACCTGCTCTTTCGTTTATTGCCGTCAGCTTATCTTCTCTGCTTTCTTATCCCTGTTATCGCCATCAGTTATCTTGCGCAGTTCCCTGCTTCCCCTGTCATGATCTCAATGCCATGTCCAAGCGCATCAATAATATACTCCAGGCTCTCTTTTACAGCTTTCGGACTTCCCGGAAGATTGATGATCAGTGTTTTTTTGCGGATACCTGCCGTAGAACGGCTGAGCATGGCGCGTTTCGTGATAGTCATGCTGTACGCACGCATTGCCTCCGGAATCCCCGGTACACGTCTGTCAATAATATCCTCCGTTGCCTCCGGTGTAATATCTCTGGGTGAAAAACCGGTTCCGCCTGTTGTCAGGATCAGTTCCGCTGTGCCGCTGTCTGCAATTTCCGCCATTCTCTCTGACAACATCTTTCTGTCATCCGGCAGAACATCTTCAGACACAACCTCATATCCATTCTTCTCAACAATCTCTCGGATCGCAGGTCCGCTTAAATCCTCACGTTCTCCGCGATATCCCGTATCACTGGATGTAATAATCGCTACTCTTTTCATTTTATAAAAACCTCCCTGTCGGGCAGATAATTTTTTCGTTATCTGCCATTCTGTATTTCCATTATACACATTTCTTTCATTTTACCCAACAAATATTTTGCAAATCGCAAAGTAATTTGTGGATATCAAAATGAAAATCTCCACTCTTACCACCCGTCTTTTCAACCAGATGAATATTGGACATTACCATATGCTTGTCAATTGCCTTACACATATCATAAATCGTCAGAAGCGTCACCTGAACCCCTGTCAGTGCCTCCATTTCCACACCGGTCTTGCCTTCTGTTTTCACTGTACAGAAAGCGCGGATAATTCCGTTTATCTCATCCAGTTCATAGTCTACGGAACATTTCTGGATCGGAAGCGGATGGCACATGGGAATCAACTCAGAAGTCCTTTTTCACTCCCATAATCCCCAGCTACACGTGCTACTCAAGCACATCTCCCTTTTCACAGAACCCTCTTTCACAGCCTCCATGATTGCTTCTCCTACATGAATCTCACCTGTGGCAACTGCTGTTCTGTAAGTGATATTTTTCCCGGAAACGTCTACCATAACTGCGTTTCCGTTCTCATCAAAATGATTAAAACCCTGTGACATGATCAAAATCCCCCTGTTTAAGTTTTTACAAAAAGCGAGGCTCTTATTGTACGGGAACATACAATAAAAGCCTCGCCTGTTCATCACGATACGGTTGGAGTCTTTACCCACCGAAATTGACGACACCATGAATACTCATGAGTCAGTCACTCCCCTTTATCTAAATATTAATATAGCTTTTGAGAGTGTATTTGTCAAGATAATATTCGTAAGTTTTCACACATTTTCGCTACCGTTCGCTTTGTTCTCAGTAATACAAAGATCAGCAGATTTCTGCACCTGCAGGCATTTCCTTTTCCGGTACCATCAGGGAAAGGTTTCCGTCTGCATCTTCTGCGCAGAGGATCATTCCTTCACTGAGTACACCGGCAAGTTTGGCTGGTTTCAGGTTTGTGACGACCATAACTTTCTTTCCTACCATTTCTTCTGCGCTGTAATGAGCTTTGATTCCGGATACGATCTGGCGTACCTGGCTTCCGATCTTCACCTGAGAGCAGAGCAGTTTCCTGGATTTCTTTACTTCTTCACATGCGATGATCTTACCAACCTGGAACTGAAGCTTACCAAAATCTTCAAATGTGATCTCCGGTTTTGCTTCGATATCAATTACGTTCTTCTTTTTTCTTTTGCAGGTTCTTCTGCTTTCGGCGGATGAAGCTCTGCCACCTTTGCAAGTACCTCTTTCAGGTCAAGGCGGGCGAAAAGGATTTCCGGTTTTTCAGTTACTTTATTTTCCTGACGGATAGAGGCCAAAGGTCTTAATCTCCTCAAGTTCTTCTCTCTGTTTGCATTTAACTGACCAAGGATTCTCTTTGTTGTTTCCGGCATAAAGGACTCAAGCAGAACCGGTCCAATGCAGATGCCCTCAACCAGATTGTAGAGAACGGTGTTGCAAGACGGTCTTTTTTCTCTTCATCCTTAGCAAGAGCCCATGGCATTGTTTCGTCAATGTATTTGTTGCAGCGTTTGAAGATAGTGAATACTTCCGTCATTGCATCTGCCACGCGGAGTTTCTCCATTTTTTCGTTTACTTTGGCAGGTACGGAGAGAATGAAGTTCTTCAGATCATCGTCTACAGGTTCTGTAACGCCTTTGTTTTCTACCACACCGCCGAAATATTTGTTTGACATGGAAATGGTACGGTTTACAAGGTTTCCAAGGGTGTTAGCGAGTTCAGAATTGAGTCTCTCTACCATCAGTTCCCAGGTGATGACACCATCGTTTTCGAATGGCATTTCATGAAGCACAAAGTAACGGACTGCATCTACACCGAAGAACTCTACGAGCTCATCTGCGTAGATAACGTTTCCTTTGGATTTACTCATTTTTCCATCACCCTGAGAAGCCATGGATGTCCGAATACCTGTTTCGGAAGCGGCAGATCCAGAGACATCAGGAAGATCGGCCAGTAAATAGTATGGAAACGGATAATGTCTTTACCGATCAGATGCAGATCTGCAGGCCGGCAGTTTGTTAAACTGTTCGGAGCTTTCGCCATCGCAGTCGTAGCCGATTCCTGTAATATAGTTTGTAAGAGCATCAAGCCATACATATACTACGTGTTTCGGATCGAAGTCTACCGGGATACCCCATTTGAAAGAGGTTCTGGAAACGCAGAGATCCTGCAGTCCGGGGAGCAGGAAATTGTTCATCATCTCGTTTTTACGTGATTCTGGCTGGATGAAATCCGGATGTGTATTAATGTAATCGATCAGGCGGTCTGCATATTTGCTCATTTTGAAGAAGTATGCTTCTTCCTTGGCCGGAACACGGGCGTCCGCAGTCCGGACATTTTCCGTCTACAAGCTGGGACTCGGTAAAGAAATAGGAAATATAGCACATTTGGTGGATTGTAAACCCACATTGAAGTTGTCGCTTTTATAGATCTGATGTCTTATCAAGAAGTTCCTTTACTCCTTTTAGTGCTACATCAATTTTCCGTTCTTCCAGATGGTAATTTAATACATAACGAGTTCTTGCCTCCCACAGGGAAAACATTTCACTATGGTCTTCTATATATTCTGTCACCAAAGGTCTGCACCATTCTCTTTTCCCTATTCGCAGTAACTGATCTATATCATGTGTTTTTAGGGTATTCAATTCCTGACATCTCTAACTGATATTTCAGATTCAGTTCTACTGCTTGCTGTAAATGATAACCAATGTAATTTAAATATGCTTCGTCACTCCCCATTTGATTACGAATCATAACAGCAACATTATAATTGCTTATCGATTTATCCAGCAATGTCTCGCTCATATACGGTAACTCCTTTCTTTGTTATTTCTTCATACATACGGGAATCCACCGTATAGTTTGTCCATATATCATACATAAATGACAGTGTTTCTTTAAAAGTAATTTTCTGATCCTGTTTCAGTACAATGTAAAAAATCCACATCACTTCCCATGTGACATGTATCCTGTACACTTGATCCAAATACAACTATTTTTTCCACATTAGAGAGTCTTCTTTTATATTATTTATCATTTGTTTTACTTTTTCTGTTGTATAGGATATATCTTTTCACAATTTTCAAATGGATCTTGAATACATACTCTCCATTCTTTTTTTGATCTGCTGTTTTTCTTTTGTAAAAAATGGAACTGTTCTTGTCTTAGCCATATAATTTTACTTTTTTGAAAATATTTTATTTGTAATATTATGTCCTGTATTTGTTTTGTGTACAAGAGGGTGTAAAAATAGATTTTCCATTTTCTATCCGTTCACATTAACATTATTAAAATTCATTCCAGAATTGCCTGCGGCAATGGAATTTTGGCTTGTATGTCTCGGGATTTTGGCATATTCATGCCAAAACACC
>VOFB01003701.1_pt1 | contig 13028 bp, 17 predicted proteins | sample 5384141 | NCBI WGS metagenome assembly VOFB01 (sample SAMN12384721, study PRJNA508395) | human gut metagenome | isolation source: healthy gut A | host: Homo sapiens | reverse complement strand
GCTCTCGCGCCGGTGCGCAGGTGACGCTCAGCGACGACTACTCCCTCTATGCGGCGGTGGACTCGCTGAAAAACAAGCCGGATAGATTCATTATCTGGCCGAATGCCAAGATCTTTATCAACGGCGTCTACGTCACCGAGTGCTATATCAGCCAAGATAGTCATAGCGGTAATCATGACTGGCGGAGCGATACCGTATCCAAAAATTTGCGGCTGCACCCCGGTGACACGGTCGTGGTGGATCTCAATCTGGACCCGCAAACTGAGAACCAGCCCACCATCTACGACAGCAGCGCATACCTGTGGCAGTATATCGACAGTATAAAGACATCGCAGTTTGTCCAGAGCAACGGGCTGGAGGTGAAGGCGGGCGAACCGTTTACCCTGACCATCCAGCAGGCAAAGGCGGCTTTTGGGTCGCAGCCGTGCTGTCGAGGCGGGCGCAAACATGACCCTGTTTATCAGTGACATGGCGGAAGCCCCCGCCGATAACCACCACCACGAAGCAGATTACTCAGAATGAAAAAGCGGTTATCACCGATGCAGACGGCAGTGCCAGTGTGACGCTGTACCGTGAGGGCTGGTATCTGATCGCTGCCTATGACCTGCGGAAGGACGAAAAGGGCAACATCGACAGCAACGGTGACGGCAAGTGCCCCAGCCGTGCAGGTAAATACTATTCTGCAAACAGCGGCGCAGCCATTTGGGTTCATGTGAATACGCCCGACGACCTGTCCGCCGTGAAAAACACTTTGCAGTCCCAGCTGGACGAGGCGTATGCCGCCTATGCGGAAGACTATTTCCGTCCCGCTGTCTGGAGCGAACTCAAAGTGCCTATGATACCGGCACCCGCCGCTATCAAGGCTGCCACCACCTCCGGCGAGGCCAGCGATGCCCAGCAGACGGCCATTGAAACCATCAGAAAGCTGCAAAACGACACCACTGCGGAGAATAAACAGAACCTGACCACCTTCCGCACGGAGCTGAACAAGCTGCCCGACGATGCCAGCCTGCTTTCCGCCGGTGTCAAGTCCACTGTGGACAAGCTGATCGCCTGCTATGAGGGCATGAGCGACTACCAGCGCAGCCAGCTGACCGGCGTGGAGCAAACCAAGTACAACAGTATCAAGGCTTTCGCCGATACCCACGAGACCTTCCGGAGGACAAGGCGTTCAAGCTGACGGTGAACGTGGTGGGTGACACCGACGAAGTTACCGCTGCGCTGAACGATATGACCAAGGGCACCTGCAGGGCATCCTGCCACCCAGGATCGCGGCAGCGGCGGACGCCATGACAACCCCATCCAGACCGAGCCGTTCTGCGTTTTCACGGCAGCCATCCCGGATAGCACGGAAGTGACAACGGCCGCCGCATGGACCAAAGGTGCGCTTTGTCTCCAAAGTATCGACTATGCGGCGTACTTCCAGACCCGTGCGGCGAATGGGACGTTTACCGTGGACGGTGCGAAATGGAGCATCAGCAATGAGAACCTGCAGTTCACCACCGATGGCCTCGGTTATACCGTCAATGGCGGCTTGACTGTCACTATTGGCGGCGAAGCCTATGAGATCAAGAGCATTACCTATCAGGGAATTGATCCCGGTTCTATAAAGTCGAAAGGATGATTGCCTACGATGACACAGAGTATCTGGGCAAGAATAAGGACTATATCAATATGCGCTTTGAGGATGCGGTGCAGAAGTTCACCATGCCCTACAACGATGTGACTGTGACCGTCACCTGGGGGCCTGTCAGCGAGCATGAACGCCACCAGGACTGCCGCTCTCTCCCGCCTGCAAACGCTGTATAACAGCCTGGGCGACAAGGCGAAGGCCGCCTATGACACTGGCGTGAAGGCCATTCAGGCCGCCGCTACCGCCGCCGAGGTGGACAAGGCGTATCAGTCCGCTGTGGTGGCGATGAAGAAAGCCGCCGACAACTACGGCAAGGTGCAGGTCATCGTGGAGAACACCACCTTTCCAGCGATCTGTGGCCTGACGGTGAGGAATACTGGGACGCAGCGGCCGCACCGTGCCCGCCGGGTACTATGACAATGTGGTGGAGTATGTGAAGGCCATGGCTGACGCCAATGAGCGTCTGCACCGGGCGAAGGTCACCGACAACGCCCGGGTGATCCTGGGCCTGACGGCCATCGGCAAGGACGTCACCAATGTGGGCGGCCACAATCTGCTGAAGGGCCTGGATAACATGGCCTATGTGCAGAAGCAGGGCATCAACGGCCCCATTTGGACCCTCATCGCCCTGGACAGCCACAATTACCCCACCATGGGCGATGTGACCCGGGAGAAGCTGATTCAGGTCATTCTGGACGCCCAGCTCACCGACGGCGGCTGGAACCTGAGCGGCGAGAACGCCGACCCCGACATGACCGCTATGGCCATCCAGGCCCTGGCACCCTACTATAAGACCAACGAGACCGTGAAGGCTGCTGTGGATAAGGCCCTGGAGGCCCTTTCCGCCCTGCAGCGCAATGACGGCGGCTTTGGCAGCTGGGGCACCGTGAACAGCGAGTCCTGCGCCCAGGTCATCGTAGCTCTCACCGCTTTGGGTATTGATCCCATCGCGGACAGCCGCTTCGTGAAGAACGGCCTCACCGTGCTGGATGCTCTGGCCAGCTTCTATGTCACCGGCGGCGGCTTCCGCCACACCGCTGGCGGCGACCGGGACGGCATGGCCACCGAGCAGGGCTACTACGCACTGGCGGCCTACTACCGCTTCGCAAACGCCCAGACCCGGCTCTATGACATGACCGATGTGGCCATTCAGACCGGCGGCAGCAATACCCCCGCCACCGGCGATACCGGCGTGCTGGTTTGGATCATCGCCCTGCCCGTGGCGGCCTTGGCCGCCGCCTTCGTCCTGAAGCGTAAGGAGCGGGAGGCGTAAGCCAAAAAGAAAAAACCTAAGCGGCAAAATAAAACAGCACCCCCGGGGCCTCTTGCATGACAAGAGACCCCGGGGGTTTTATTTTTGTTTGGGGCGGGAGAGCCTTTCTCCGCCCGGTGGCTCTATACTTTTAGCAAGGTACCCTTTTATTGTCTACAGCAGCGCAAAATGGAACGATTTTCGCCCCGCCAAAAGTTGACCCACACCGATGCTCTTTGCGGCGCTGACCCACACCGTGACCCACACGGGGAAACGAACGGGTGGAACACATGGAACAAAGAGTTTCCAACCGCATCCTTTTGCGGTAAAAATGCCCACAAAGCCTTACAAATCAAGGGCTGGGAGGACTTTTATCACTTGGTAAGATGAGGTCGGCGGTTCGAATCCGCCCAGCAGCTCCAAAAAGCATCGAAAACTTTCGTTTTCGGTGTTTTTTTGTTGGAAAAACGCACTTTTATGTGTGGTTCAAAATGTGGGTCAACCGCCTGACCCACACCGTGACCCACACGGGGAAATGTCCTGATAGACCCAAAGAGCACCGGAGAGGAAGTTCGGTTTCCTCCGGTGTTTTTATCATTTTCGGCGTTTACATCACCTGTGCCATGAAGCCGCCCATGGTCTGTGCGGCTTCGTCCTGCTTTTGACGGGTGGCGGGGTGTTGTCGGAGAGTGAACCCGGCATCGTAGTGGCCCAGCATACTGCTGACGGTTTTCCAACCGTTTGCAGGGCCAGTGGCAAAGGTAAAAATAAGGACAAACGAAAACCCAGATTTTCAAGGGTTTCAGCGTTTGTCGTTGCCTATTCAATTCTTTTCCAAATAGACGAAAAATCTGTCGAATGATGGGAGGTGTCACTTAAAAGCAGCGGCGGTGCGGTGTTTTACCGACCGCTGCTTATCAGGGCGTTTCATCTGATCTGATGGGCGCCCTTTTTTTGCGCCCATTTTCAGAAATAGGAGGAAAATTACATGGAACTGAATGAAGAAGAAAAAAAAGGCAGTTGTTTCAGGTTGATGGTGACTGCCAGGCCAAAGTGTTGGATGAACTGTATATGACAGCCCGTTTTACCCGTAACCCGGAGCAGCTCGATATGGTGCGGGGACTCATGGCAAAGCTGCGGGTTCTGTCAAATGAACAGTGCATGGATCTGGTGAAGGACATCCAGAAGAACTATCATCTGCCTTACCCCCGCACTATGGGTGAGCGGATCGCGCTGGCCCGGCAGCAATCCGGGGCTGAAAAGTTAAAGGGCATGACATCATGGCTCTGGAGCGGTTTGACCCGGAGGTACGCCACATGGTTGTTTTTGATGTGCTTTCTTATGATTCTTTTGTTGGAGACAAAGGCGATAAGATGCGTCTATTTTTAACAGACGAGGGGTATCGGAAAGCAATGGAAAATCAAGAACGTGGCTTTATTAAAATTCAAAACCATGCCAAGGTACACAATGGCTATCTGAATTACGACCATAAGGACAGAGATTTGTAGCTGTCACTTATAACAAAACATCAGGAAGGAGGATGTCAAATGGCAGTGTTCAGAGTTGAGAAAGACAAAAAGATTTTACGGTCATGTCCAATCACCATCTGCGGAATGTAGCGCTGTCTTTGAAGGCAAAGGGGCTGCTGTCGCTGATGTTGTCCTTGCCTGATAATTGGGACTATACAACGAAAGGGCTGGCCCATATCTGCAAGGATGGAGTGGATTCGATCAGCAGTGCGATCAAGGAGTTGGAAAAGCAGGGGTATCTTACCCGGCGCCGGCTCCGTGACTATCATGGATCCAAGACAGGTAAATCCAAGACAGGTAAAACCTGTTTTGGCGGAAAACCTGAACAGGAAAATCCGGCACAATTAAATATAATCCATCAATTAACAAAAAAATCAAAAACGATAAATCAATAACTTATCCATCAATCTATCCGGCAGAGCCGGAAGCCTGCAAACGGAGACGGATGGGATGGATCGGATAGGATAGATAGAAGCCTATCGGGAGATCATCAAAGAAAATATTGAATTTGAGGCTTACTGGTCTTACCGTATGGCAGGGAACGTCTGGACGAAACCCTTGAACTTATGCTGCAGTGGTTTTGTCCCAACGGCCATATATCCGCATCGCCGGAGATGATTTTCCGCGGGAGGTCGTCAAAGCCGGTTCCTGAAAGTCAATTCCCCATGTGGAGTATGTGTTTGACTGTATCGACAAGAACACGACGAAGGTTCGGAATATCAAAAGCCTATCTGCTGGCGGCTCTCTATAATGCCCCGACTACCATGGACAGCTATTACCGTGCCGAGGTCAATCACGATCTTTACGGCTGTTAGGCACCTTTGGGTGTCTTTGATTCCATCACAGGAAGGAGGCAAAGCGCCATGAAAAAATCACTGTGCCGGTACAATGCCCGGCGTAACCAAAGAACAGATTCAGGCAGCGCGGGAAGCTGATCTGTTTAGATTATCTGCAGTTCCATGAACCCGGTGTGCTGAAACAGGATGGACCAATTTCCGGCATAAGGAACATGACAGTCTGGTATATGTGACCGGGAAAATTACTGGTACTGGAACAGCCGCGGACGGAGTATCAATGCGCTGGATTACCTGATCCAGATTCGGGGCTATGGTCTGGTGGATGCGGTTCAAGCACTGGCAGGTGGCGAAATCCCACAGGAACCGCATTATACAGCTACCGGCAGCCGGGAACAGGTATCAAACCGGCCGGAAAAAAAACATTCGCTCTCCCCTGGGCCAACGTTGCGCGACCGCTGCGGTCTTCTATTTGCAAACCGGGATCAGCTCAGACATCATTCAGCCAGTGTTTACAAGCCGGGATTTTCTATGAGTCCCGGTATCATGGAGGCGGTTTGTGTTTTTGTTGGGAAATGATTCCGGGAAAGGGCCGGTTTGCCTGTATCCGCAGTATCAGCAGGCAATCTCAAAAAGGATGTCTATGGCAGCGACAAAGGATTAACTTTTGTTATCCCCCCGCCGGATCCGGGTAGCCGGCATGTGGCAGTCTTTGAAGCTCCTCTTGATGCGCTTTCCCATGCAACACTTCAAGAGCTGGAGGGATGGAAATGGAATGGTTATCGCTTGTCTTTGGGCGGTACTTCCCATGTGGCGCTGACTTCTTTCCTGGAACGCCACCCGGAGATACGGCGTGTTACCCTTTATATGGACCACGACCTTGCCGGATTTGTCAATGCCCGGAAAATCAAGACCATGCTTCACGAGGATAAACGTTTCCGTCATATCCGGGTAAGTGTCAACCCTCCCCGGATGGGAAAAGATTACAATGAGAAATTGCTGGAGGTTCGGGAACAACTGCAAACCAGCCAGCACCAACGCCGCCCAAAAGAGGCGGCTGTTTCAATTTAGGGAGGATTTCAACATGAATGGATCTCAACATATCTGCTTTACAGACAGCGCCGGAAAAGCGCTGTTTTCCATTCCCGACAATGGTTTACTCTGCCTGTTCTATGGAAACGGGGACAGGCACTTTGCTGTTTGTCATCGTCTGGATGACACCCATGCAGAAATTGACGGGGTAAATTATTCGCTGCCGGACTTTGCCAAAAGGATGAAACACAACCAGATCAGCTTTGCCCCGGCATAAGGCTGGAAAACAAATAACAGGAGGATTTGAAAATGAAAAAAATTGAAAATACCGCTTTGCAGATGATTGCCGAGACTTCCCGGTGTCCAGACTACGGCCCCGATATGGTTAAATCGCTGATGAAAAAGCTGGACATGAACGAAAAGGGCTTTGCGCTTTTGATGAATGTTGCCCCATCCACAGTGCGTCTTTGGACCAGCGGAGCTGCACAGCCTTGCGGCACAGCAAAACGCCTCATGCAGATTTATGAAACCGGTCCGGAGATTGTCGGCAAGATTGCCGGCGGGCAGCTACCGGCAGATGGGAGGGATTGATTAAATGGCGGGGACAGATAGCCAGCCGTTTGCGGAAAATGAGCAGGTCAAAGAGCTGCTTCACATGAAAGGAGGAATTTGATTGAATCAGGAACCACTACCGCAGATTCATTTGATCCGCGATACAGACTTATCCGTCTTTGCGTATGAGCTCCATATTTTTGCCGGAGATTTTCTTAGAGAATGCGAATTCAATATGCGTTCTCTGGCAACAAATACCGGGGCTGATTCCATTGCCATCATGGGGAAAAATCACATGTGGCTTTCCGACGCTTTGTTTGCTTATTGTTCTACGGCAATCGATTGATAACAGTATTCGTATTGACGATAACGGCTGTTTCAAGATCCTGAGACCCTTTCCGCTGAATACCATCAGGCGGGCGGCATTTGAAAAAAGATGGGCCGCGCCGACTATGCAGCCATACTGGAGGAAGGGATTCCTCTTGGCGTGGTCTATTTTATCAAAAAAGCAAGGGACGGCTTAAACGCTTCCCCTCAGTATTACCGCACGGATGACACCCCGGAAAAACGGACCGCGAGACAAAAGGAATATATAAAAACAGTTCGGGAATTGCAGGCAGTGCTTTCAGATGTCCGTACTGCGGAGGATGCTGTGAGAGCCTATGACCGCTTTTTCGTTGACAATGGATATTTAGAAAAGGTACAGGGCTGGGGAAGCGGAATCCATTACCGGGCAACGAAAAAGGGACAGGACAATCCCGTGATCACAAACAAATTGTCCAATACCATGCTGATCCGCTCGGCTGAATATTTTGAGCGCAACTTTACTCAGAAAGCAAAAAAGGAACAGTTTTGTGTTTCCAAAGAGCAGAAAATACCGAAAGGTTATGCGATTCACTTCAACGACGGGAAACATACCTATTCTAAAAATGAGGACTGGAAGCCCGGTACCTACTATGTGACAAAAGGCTATTCGATCCTGCGGACCAATTTTGAGACCAAAGAAGCTGCCCTGAAATGGGTGCAGGAACTTGCCAAAGGCAGGAACAAAAACGGAAAGATCCGGTTTGTCCCTCCCCAGCTCGCCCATGTCAAACGTACCGGCCCGGATTATCGGAATGGCGTGGAGATCACCGGACAGCATTATCTTGATACATTTGGGTTCCGCGGCGGCGAGTTTGGAAACTGGATGAACCAGAACGACCGTCAGACCTCCCTTAACATGGGATTTGAAGCACTAAAGGATTTGGCGTCAGCCCTTAAGATCAGCGATAAAGATATTGCTTATCAGGGAACACTTGCTATCGCTTTTGGTGCAAGAGGCAGTGGCAATGCTGCAGCTCATTATGAACCTTTGCGTACAGTCATCAATCTTACAAAAATGCACGGGGCCGGTTCCCTGGCACATGAATGGTGGCATGGACTTGACGATTATCTTGGTACAAAGATGGGAGCAAAAGGGATGCTGTCAGAACAGCCCCACCTCTATGCGCCGTTCCAAAAACTCATTGACACCATGAAGTATAAACCGGAAACACCGGAACAGGCAGCAAAGCGCACGGAAGCACAAACAGAACGCACCCGGAAAAATGCGGCAAGCTGGCTGGATTCCTCGGTTCTTGCCTCCCTGAAACGGTATGGCAATGAGGAACAGATGGAAACCTACGCAGTCTTGCGGGAAGCATTTTTGTCCGGCGAACCCGGCTCTGTGGAACAGATCAGCGCATTTAAGAAGAATGTTACCGGCCGGGTAATTCCCAAAAGTGAACGGGAACGGCTGGAAATTTTTGAGCGTATGCTTTCCGGGATGCAGGCGCAGGAAGCTCCGCAGATTGGACGGACGGAAACTGATTTTTACCGTAATTCGGTACGCATGGGAAAAGAATGTGAAAAAGACGGCGGTTATTGGGACAGCAATGTGGAAATGACAGCCAGAGCCTTTGCCTGTTATATCAAGGACAAACTGCCCTACACATCGGATTATCTGGCAGGCCATGCCGACTGTGCCCTTACCCTGGTTTCCGGTAAAGACGGAGAAATGGAGGTATTGAAAGCCTTCCCTGTGGGGGAAGAACGCCGTGCGATCAACGCTGTTTTTGACGAGATCATTCAGGATTTGAAACGGGAACAGCTATTGACCCATGCCGATGTAACGCTTCCCCTCTCTGTTTCTGAACTTCGTGAGGCGGCGGACGGGCAGCTATCCATGTTCGGCGTCGGCCGTCCTTCCGTGATGGATCAGCTTGCGGCAAACAGACCGACAGATAAAAAATCACCGGCTCAGACGGTTTCCAGAAAAAACCATGAGCCGGAAATATAGCAGGAGGTGAACAGCATTTTGGAAGAAAATAAAGATTATCATGCCTACCGGTATGGCGACCACTTGACGCCGGGATCGGAGCTTAAAATTGAGCACAGCGTAGTTTGTGAAAATGTGGATATTTCTACTCTGATCACAATGGGAACCGATAGCCTGGAAGCCATGCGCCAGGGAAGTATCGACGGGGAGCAGAAAGCCTATGAAATCGTGGTGGCTGCCGCAAAACAGTGGGAACAGCAGGCAGCGGCAACACAGACGATCAACCGGGCTTTGGAATATCTTCGTACACCTGAGATTGAACATACCGGCAACCAGTGGAAAGACACCGATAACTGGAGGGCGGATCAGAAAATCAGCAACCGGGTCTATCAGATGACCTGCAGTATTTGGGAAGATACGAAATATGACAGGGAAACAAAACAGAGTATTCCGGTTGCCTGGTATGTGACATGGGAAGTCCGTATTCATTCCCCGAAGCAGGGATATGGAGAAAAGATTGCCGGACAAAACCAGAAACGATATACAGATAAGAACGCAGCCATAAAATACCTGGACGGGCGGAAGAAAGCCTATTCCCATTTATTCACGGAAATTTCCCCGCCAATTCCGAAAGAATATGAGCACCATTTTATGGTTCACGGCACTCTCTTTACCTGGCTATACGGTTGAAGGACTGGAACAGGCCAAAACGGAACATGCCGCCGCCGAGGTTTCGGAGGGCGGTATTTTTACACCCAAAAACCGGGAGAAGCCTTCCGTCCTGGGGAAGCTCTCTGTGGCAAAAACTCAGGAAAAAACGCCAACCGCTCCCGGTACGGCAATGAAAAAGAAGGAGGATATACAATTATGAAAGTGTTAATGGTAGAGCCGGGCAAGTCCCCTTATGCTGCGGAGATCGAAAGTGGTCTGAAATCCTTGCAGGCGGCAGTGGGCGGAGATATTCAGGCGGTCTATCCGTATGAGGACCCGGTGGCTCTGATCTGCAATGAAGAAGGCAAGCTGATGGGGCTGCCTTTGAACCGAGCTCTCTTTGACGATGACGGCCACATCTATGATATTGTGTCCGGGAATTTTCTGATCGTTGGTCTTGGTGAGGAAGATTTTACAGACCTTTCCCCGGACTTGATGGAGAAATACGGGGAGCAGTTCAAGTACCCTGAAAAATTTGCAAGGATTGCCGGCGAGATCATTGCAGTCAAGCAGCCTGCAACCAATGAACACCGGGAAAAACCGATGATGCACCATTCCGGCCCGGATTTGTAGAAAGAAAGGAGCCAATTATGTTAATGGCAGTAAATGAACCTTATGCCCTTATGGTGCAGCCGGACGATATTCTGATCTCTCCCCGTGAGGTAGATGAACATTTTGGGACGATGGTATGCTTTCATCCCCGCTATGCGCTGGGCGACCATCACAACCATATGGACAAAGATGACTTCCTGCGGGAAATGTATTTAGATACCGTAGGACATGATGAAGCTGGCATGAAACGCTATGAACGGATGGTAAACATTGTAAGCAGCCGTTTCCGGCATGGACCAAAGACAGAGGAACGGGCGATCGATGAAGCAATGCAGAAAGTAATTTCGGAAAAGTATCTGATGCTCCCCCTCTATCTCTACGACCACTCCGGTCTTGCCATGAGTACAGAAAGTTTCTCAGGCAGGGCTCCTCATGCAGAATGGGACAGCGGACAGGTCGGCTGGATCTATGTTTCCAAAGAATATGCCCTAAAGGAATTTGACGCTGACAAGATGACCGGTGCTATCCGTCAGAAAGCAGACGCACTGATGCGCAGCGAAGTCGCTGCTTACGATTCCTATCTGCGCGGCGAATGTTATGGGTTTGAGCTTTATAAAAACGGGGAGCTGTCGGATAGCTGCTGGGGCTTTATGGGTAACTTTTCCGATGTGTTGAAAGATATGGCTGAATACCTCCCGGATGAGTGCAAAGGGATGGTCGATCATCTGGAGGAACAGGAACGCCCGGCTACGATCATCAAGACGCTTTTGAAACACGCTAAAATTCAGGTCGATCAGGCAGCAAAAGCCTTTGAACACGCTTCCCGACAGCAGGTTCTTGGGGAAAGCCGGTAAAAAGTTATTTCCATATTATAAATACCGATTTTATCAGAAAGGAGGATGCTCTTGCAGGAAGATCTCGAACAACGAACGGTTTCTGTTTCTATACAGGCAGCAAAACTGTCAGGGCGGGTACTGCGTGCGGCTATTGCTGCGGTACTCCAAAAGATGGAACAGGAACACACAATGCCAAAAGTCGGGCGCAACAGCATGAAGCGGCTGACTTATAAAGACCCCGGAGCCAATACCATTGAAGTTTCAGGGCGAATCCGCTCTTTTGAACGGTATGCCAGAAAACATCAGGTACGCTACCATATAGAAAAGGAACTTGGGACCGATCCCCCAAAATGGACGGTATATTTCAAGGCAAACCAGGCGGATGCACTGACGGCAGCTTTTAAGGAATATACAAAGAAAGACCTTACACGCAGCAGCAGACCGTCGCTGCTTACACAGCTTCATAAGTTCAAAGAACTGGCACAGTCGCTTGGCCGTGACCGTGTAAAGAACAAAGAACACGGAGGACCGGAACGATGAAGATCGATGCAGAAACAATGAAAAAACAGGTCATTCTCCATCTGCCTTATGTTCTGTTCCTTCTGGTATTTGCCAAGCTGGGCGAGGCGGTGCGTCTGGCTCCCGGAGCAGACGCTTCCCAAAAGCTGTTAGGACTGTCCGAAGGCTTTGCCCTTGCGTTTCAGAGTATGTGGCCGGGGGCGGCAATGGACTGGCTGATCGGTTTATGCGGTGCAGCCATTATGCGGCTGGCAGTCTATCTTAGAGGGAAAGACGCTAAGAAATACCGCAAAAATGTGGAATACGGTTCAGCCCGTTGGGGAAATAAAGCCGATATTGCCCCGTTTATGGACCCAAATCCGGAAAACAATATCATTCTTACCCAAAGTGAAGGACTGATGTTAAACGGAAGGCCCAAGATCATCTATGAGTCCTATAAAATACGGGTATTCAATACGATCAATTTCCAGAAAAGTATGCACTTTAACCCGTTCGCCTACATTCATTCCGAGAAAGATATTCTGAAGATCGTCACTACCCTAATCGCCAATACCAAAGGCGAAGGAAAAGCCGGAGACGATTTCTGGGTCAAGGCAGAAACCCTGCTCTATACGGCACTGATCGGATATATCTATTATGAGGCTCCGGCAAACGAACAGAATTTTGCCACACTGGTAGAAATGCTGAACGCAATGGAAGTCCGTGAGGATGATGAGTCGTTCAAAAATGCCGTTGACCTTCTCTTTGACGCGCTGGAACAGAAAGACCCGGATCATTTTGCCCTGCGTCAATATAAGAAATATAAGCTCGCTGCCGGAAAGGCAACTGTGATTCCAGCACCTTTCGGATTTCAAACTCAGTTGAACACTTTCGATATACCTGTTCGCTTGTAGGAGGCCGGACGACCTGTTCAATTATGAGATCAGCCCGTTCGAGCTGGCGGAAGAATCCGCAGACGATACCGAATAGGCCCGCCGGATCTGCAAGTTTCATCTTTTCGGCGGGCCTTGTTTTTATGCCCATTTTAATGGTTTTATTGCGGCGTGGCCGTATTCTCCTGAATTTACTCACAGTCCGCAGGATATACGACTGCGTTCGCCGCCCGCCGTTTGTTCTCTTTTTCAAGCCAGCGGGCGGCTTTTTTCGTTTCAGGCCAAAAACGGCCACAACATTCATTTTTCATTTGATAAGGAGGTAATTACCCTAATATGAGTTTTTCACTTCTGCTATTGATACCCTGCAGATTTTGGTTGTTGCGCTGGGCGCCGGTTTGGGCGCGTGGGGCGTCATCAATCTTTTAGAAGGATATGGAAATGACA
>VOFB01003708.1_pt1 | contig 13047 bp, 16 predicted proteins | sample 5384141 | NCBI WGS metagenome assembly VOFB01 (sample SAMN12384721, study PRJNA508395) | human gut metagenome | isolation source: healthy gut A | host: Homo sapiens | reverse complement strand
CTGTGCCTCTGCAAGAGAATAGTAGCATCTCTTTCCCAGGTCGATCTGCACAAAAGCCGCCTGATATTGGATGCGATATTTTCGACCTGTCCGGTATATTTCCAAGAATGGATTTTTCCTGATCGGATTCCAGTCGATCTCAACGATCCGTTCCTCCTCCGAAAGAGCCGCTTGTACAGGGTACACCATGGATCTCCATTCTTGTTATGATCAGTTTACTCAATTTCCTCACCACGATTCCAGAGTCAAAAACGTGGGCTTGCATTTTTCTCCTTTATCGGCATACATTTCCAGACGTTTCACTGTGAAGGCAAATTCAGGAAGTTCTTTCCAATCCAGTGGAAAAGGTGTTTGTTACCATCTCCGGCTTCGTATAATTAGAGCTTGCAGATGCTTAGCTGCTGCCAGAAGAAAATCCTTCCTGCTGCCACCAGCCTTTTTATTTGCCTTGTACGCATCAAAAGTGCATCATAAACCGTTTCACCTTCTCCGATATAAAACATATCAAAAAAGGTGCCAGCGGCTCCGGATTATACGCACAGGCACCGCCACCGATCACAATAGGAAAATCCTCACCACGGTCTGCACTTTTCAGCGGGATACCACTGAGATCCAGTACCTGGAGGATGTTGGTATAACACATCTCGTACCCGATCGTAATTCCAAGAAAATCAAAAATCCCGGATAGGCTCCTGGGATTCCAGTGCAAACAACGGGATCTTCTCCTCCCTCATCACCTTATCCAGATCCGGCCATGGGGAAAAAGAGCCGCTCACACCATACGTCCTCGCGCTGGTTGAACATGTTATAGAGGATCATCATGCCCAGGTTTGACATTCCGATCTCGTAGACATCCGGGAAGCACATTGCGAAACGGATATCTACTGCATTTTTATCTTTCATTACGGAGTTGACTTCACCGCCGATATAACGGGCAGCTTTGTCAACCTTCATTAAAATTTCATCACTAAGTGCTAATTTTCTCATTCTTTTTCCTTTCAACAATTGTTACTTTCTGCCAAAACAGAGATTTTCCTGATGGTGGCATACCGTATCCTTTTTTTCTGAATAAACTTGAAAAATAGTATGCATTTTCCAGGCCGTTTTGACTCAAAAAATGGCACATGGTCACTTATGTTTTATTTTAGCATATGCCGTTAATCATTTTATTATAATACAGGTCATTTCAGAAATTCAAGAAAAATCGTGTGCTTTTTTCCAAAGTGCTAAATTTGTCTTTTTCATTTCGGAATATTCTAAGTAAAAAATTTTTCATTTTGTCAAAAATTGATAAAAATGGAGGGATAATAGAATGCAAATCATACATATCAGTAATGTAAGAGTTAAAAGCAGAAATTAAATCCGCTTATAACTGACCAAAAACGGCCTGTAATGGCTGATGACAGAAAAGAAAAAAAAGACATGAAAGAAACAACCGAAAAAAGAAGGCATCACTTTGGAAGATTACCTGGAATACTGGTACTACAACAATTACCTTCCCACTTCAACCAGCAGCAGTACAGATGCTTACTACCGCTAGATGATTTTTAGTGTTATTGAGCCGAATCTTCCAGCTATGGGGCTGCCCGTGGAAAAGACATATGCGATATTCCTGAATGCACTTTTGAACGTGTGAGCATAAAAAGCGAAAATACGGCAGCTTTTTACACCGTTTTCTCCGTATTCTCATAACAAATGGGCTTGGAAAAAAATTGAAATCTGTGGCTTTTCCTGATTTGAAAAATTATTCTGCAATTGAGAAAGAATTGATCCTTTATACGCCGGAACAGCTTTCCTGTTTCCTGTCAGCTGCAAAAATGATACGGTTTCCCATTATCTTGAATTTGCCCTGGCACTTTACTGCGGACTGAAAGCCGGGGGAAATCCCTGAACCTTAAAATATGACAGTTTTGATCTGAGAGCAGGTACTGTTACCGTAACTGGGATGCATATCAGAAATTATAGTACCAATGAGCATTATGAATCAAAAGCAGGACAAGAAAAATACAGTAACAGAAAGTCCGTGATGAAAGTAACTACCGCACCCTACCTGTGCCAGATTTCCTTTTGATGAAATTAAATGCAGAAAATCTCAGAATGAGCGCATCCATAAAAATATCCAGGCCTGGCTGAAAAGATGTTCTTTGTCTTGGACCATACGGAAAGACAAAGACACTTCCAGCATTAAACACCAGATTGAAAAAAGATTACGCAGGCTGCAGGCCTGCCTGGTATCACAATGGGAGATCTTCGCTATATGTATCTTGCCAGTCTTATAAAAAGAAGAAAAGCATATTAAAAGGATCATGGAGCTCTTTGGTTATACAAACCCCAGCCGGATGCTGACCCTGTGTCAGCAGATTGCGGAACCGCAGGGAGAACTTTCCACTATGAAATTTATATTACCAGTGATGTTTTAAATGGAATAAAATTATTCAAAAAATATTCCCTGTAGACGGAATCTCCTGGGAGCAGGTAGACATCTGTTTCTTTCCAGCTACGGGGAACAGGTAGAAGACGGTTCGTAGAAACATATTCCCCGATTGCGTGAGAAATGTCATAAACGTCCGGCTCTTTACAAACACGTAAACTTTCTTGGTGAAATCCGGGCAATGTCCCAGACACTGAGAAATTGTTTTGATATGGACCTGATAATCAGACAGAATTGTCGCATAGGTATTACGGAATTTTCTCCATTCAAGTCTTGAAATTCACATTGTTGCAGAATCCGATTATAAGCATCTGTATAAAATCTGCGATTATAGCAGCGTCCATCTTTCTGGCAGCAGATATATCCCAGATTCTGAAAAGCCTGGATCTTCTGCTTTGCGTTTTTCATACCGCTGCCGTTCCAGCAGAATCTCGTCAAGGACAAAGTCTGCCAGTTCTACCTGCCGGTGGCTCCTCGCTGTTTTCAGCTGGATTTCCTGCGACAATGCTGGCCGCTCTATATGAGAGTTTTCCGGATACAGACTTCTACCGAGCTGACGTGTCACGGTAAGTTTTTATTAAGAAAATCAATATCTTCATATTTCAGTCCGATCGCCTCCGATACTCTGAGACCGGCAGTAACGGCAAGAAGCATAGGAAGATAGATCTGTGGTTTCCTGTTTCCGGCAGAGATGTAAAAAGATGCGCATCCTGTTCTACTGTATATACACGTTTGCTTCTGTTTCGTTTCTTTTTGAAAAGACCGTTTCTTTAATTCATAATTGAGACCGCTGTATATGTTTACTGGAAAATAACCCGTTCCTGTGCATAGCGCAGAGACCTGATATCATTCCGATGGTACGCTGTACATTTCTTGAAGGAATCTTCCGTAATGCCCGGATCAGGTCTTTTCTCTGCAGACAATCAAGTTTTTGGTGTCCGATCACGGGAAGGATATGATTATTCAAGATGCTGCGATAAGAAGTATAGGTATTATAGGAAATTGTTTTTCTCCGATCATATGATGATAAACCAGTATTCGTAGAATTCCCTGACTGTATAAGAAAAAGGGATGAAAGTTCCCTGGCAAGTGCATCAGTGCAAGATCCCTTCCATACGGGCCGTCTGCTTGTCAGATGAGGTTCTCTGTACGTCCTAACATCACCGGATTCAAAACCAGTTGAAGACGGAAACAGTATTTTTCCTGGATGCCAGGTAAAACCACATCTCCCAGTGATCGTCCAGAAATAATATTTCCAGAAAAGGGTTCTTTTACGGCTGGAAACAATGATATTTTTCTTTTTGCATAAATAGATTTCTCCTTCTCACTGGCTCTGTTCCGGATCTGCAAACAGATCCAAGGTGCTTCCTGATGACTATGCTCTATTTCTGGTCTCTCATGGGGAATATACTACAAAATGCCAAAGTCGGATGAGTTTTAATTGACTGAGAATTATAGAAATTGTTGGGAGAATCCCTAGTTCCATAAGAAAACCGGCAAATATATAGTGGAGGTCACCCATACAGACTGCCAGGGAGGCCGGGCTTCTAGATCTGTTTTAAAGAAACCCCAAGTGTGTTATATCGGATTTTAATCTTTGCAGCCGCCAAGACAGATGCTGGATTTATATTTGGTTTCGGATGGATATTTTCCAGGATAGAAAGTTTCTTTTTTTCGCGTATGGCAAGTTCCTGGAAAAATAAAAGAAGGATTTTTGCTTTTGTCTTTGTCCTTTTTTGGATAGCCATCTTCTGTGGCTACGCTGTATGGTATATATACGCTTTTTTTACTCGAACTGAAATCTGAATATCTAAGCCAAGAATTCTTCCTTTTTCAAGCCACAGAAAAGTGCCAGCTGAATCTCCAGATGGGAATGTGAAGCATGTCCAGAAATCTGCGAAGCTGTTCGTTGGAATAAAACGTTACATTTCTGCCAGGCCCGGATAATGTCTGATCTCCTGAAAGTTAATATCCGGAATATAGGAATTATAGTAAGCGAAACGCAGAGCCGTATGAAGAAGCCGGTAAGCGTAATATCCTCCATTGGTACAGACTTTTGACAGTCTCCCAGAACTTTATTAATATAACCGGTACTGATGCAGTCAAGGAGTGATATCTTTGAAGATGCGTGTGATCAGTCTCTATCACCCATCGATTACGCAAACTGGGGCACTGAACTGTTAAAAATCGGTGTATAGACATCTCTGGAGCCAGTAATTCAGGTATTCCAGAAAGTAAACGGCATGTTCCGGGATTTTTTTAACCTGATATTTGATCCTGGTAAGCATCCATGGACTGCTGGTAACTCTCTAGGGCGTCTTCCTTTGATGAAAAACCGGCACTGCTGCCATATTCAATAGTGCAGATGAGGGAATTCACAGTTTTAGTGAGATGTCTCCAGGTGCCATTTTTTCCTGAAATACGGGAGTTCTTGTGTGTTCTTGCATTTTTGTTTTTCCTTTGTGTGTTATTTCCTTATCGTAAAGATATTTTACATTTTACCATAAACAGATCATGTATCTTTTGCAATCCATATCTAACTCCTCAGTAGTCATTTCTTTCGTATGATTCTGTAATACGTTGCCAGTAGTTCTACCTCGATAAGAATAGATGAATGAATATTCCGGTCAGCAAGTCCATACTATCCAACTATTAGGAAAATGATTGGCAATTATGTAGAATACAAGAAATCTCACAAATGCAGTTGACTTACTCCCCACAAAGTGGCTCTAGTTTGAATTCACCTCAATTTTATCAATTGTAAACAAGCCACAAACGATATACAAACAAGTGCTTTTGTGTTAATGTTCTCTAAATACAATAAAAAGAGTAGAGAACTTATTGATATGCCCATAACACCTTATTCTATTATTTTGGTGTATAATTTTTAAAACAACTTTTAGAAATTATCATTACATTTGAAAAATTTTATTTCATATCCTGCATCAGCAATTCTATAAGTAACGCCAGAAACGCGGCGCAAACCTATGCTTTCAATAAAATTCTGAACATTAAAATCCTATAGTAGGATTCCCATTTGGGGCTGTATATATCTCAAACTTCATTCAGCAATTTATTTTTTTTAATCTCAAAATAACTTTTGATTCAAATATTGGTCTGATTTCTGGATTCCAAAGAAACTTTTCATTTTTGTAATATCATCCAGACATATCACAAAAGAATAATGCTCCATATATTTTTGAAAAGAAACGGCGTATCAATAACAGAAAGCATATCTTGATACATTTTTCAAAATATTGCAAAAACAAAACTTTTATTTAAATATGGTTGGTTTGTTAAAAATTGTGGGGAATGCTTTTTTCATATCATTATATATTTTTTCTATCGCTATGCAATGTTCTTTTGAAACTTTTCTCCGCACTTATCCCTTAGTTCTTCTATCAGAAAGTAATTTTCATTTCCAATAAACTGAATATGATTCAGTTCATTAAATTTGTTCTTCTTTATTTGATTATAGTTACTAACGATTTGTTCCTTTCCAAAATCATTCTAAGGCTTATATAAAATTGCTCGATTAAATCTTTCCATATCTTTTGGGATAAATTTAATTTTACGTGTTCCATTCCATTCAATACAATATTTTTTCAAATATAATACTATACCCCATCCATTGACACAAATCATACATAAACTGGTTTTGTACGGTCATCTGATTCATTATAATAATGGTACTCCATGTCATAGAATAATGGTCACACCAAACTTGCAGATATTTTTTGCAGATACACGTTTATCATTATACGAAACAAATTGATTCTCAGAAAACTTATCCCATTTATCAATACGCTTTGGTTGAGATTTTTTGCAAATGCAACTTGCACTGCATGATACTCTGTCAGTTTCTGCTGCTCGTAAATCTGCATATTTTACTATTCGATCCCAAATATGCGTGAATTCATGAAATAAAATAACTTTTAAATACTCCATAGGACATTTGGCCTTTAAATATTTTTTTCATTAATCCTTATTTCAAGTTCACTACTGAAAAATTGGAGATACTGCCGCATCACATCCACGCATATTCATAAAAGTTATTTTAATTTCCGGCAATTCGTAAAAGCTAATATATATCTTAAAATTTTCATATTCTTCATAGACCATCTTTCGCAATTCAGTTTCTCTCTTTTTTCGACGCTCTTTAATTTCGCCCTCTGATATCATTATAAAACTTCCTGTAATCATACTTTTTCCTGCCTTTTATTTTTATTATCAAAAAATATATTTTCTTTAAGTCCTGCATCATCAACCACTAATGTTTTTATCATAGGTTACACTGTTGATTTCTAATCGTTGTACTTAATTAAGTAATTGTTATTCTTTCTTATCGTAAAAAGTTGCCAACAAACGCAAATCAAATCTGGCTGTAACTCCGGTACTATTATTAAACATATACTTTCTGCTGAAGAACTAACTATCAGATTTCTGATAGTTACAAGGAACTCTCTTTATAATTGTTATAAAGGCTACTTGGAATAGATATCTTCTTTATTCTACTCTATAATATCATGTATTGCTTTATTCTGCGGCTTCGGTCAATACATTAGACTCATACATTTTTATACTGATCTCAAGGCATCCCGCAATAAAGTCTGTAAATTTTTGTTTGTAATGTTAAAGTTGTATTTCCATTCAACCAAAATGACCCCCTTATCTTGACATATTTTGCGTTTTTTCTCATCGAGAACTTTTCTATGCTCCAATGCTTTCTTTCCTCCAAAAAATCTACATCCGTATAATGTTGTATTCCCTGATATTCTATTCCAACATTTAATTTGGGAATATAAAATATCCAAACTTTGGGGAGAAAGCCATTCCGGTCTATATTGAAATATAGCATCTGAATAAGTTTTTCTTTACTAATAAAAAAAGAGATTGTTCATGTTTCCATTTAGATATTATGATTCCATTTTCAATTAATTCTCCCTTTAAAATGCTCTTTGCTGTTTTCCAGTCATAATTCTTATCCCCTGCATTCTGTGCCTTAAGATACATAGCTTGTAAAAAGGCATTAATGTATTTTTTAAATTCAAATACAATTCAAATTCTGATCTAAAAAGCCCTTTTGCACTAATCCTTCTATATTCTTTCAGTAGCATATATTATATATGGATTTGTGTCCTTTCTTGTAACATAACCCTGATAATGCATTAAACTATTAGGAACTCTCATAGTATATGCGTAAAATCATTCCACAGCATTCCAAATAATAGCATAAATGAACTCCCAGCAATTTATATCCACCGAAGTTCTCTCCCAATACTGCTGAATAAACTAAGTGATTCATTAATTCTATTGTTTCTTTTTTATCGCGACAAAAATAGCCAAATGATTAATTGTATCATCATCCGGTAATAAATTTTCTATTACATAATCCTTTTTAGCTTCTTTTTTTATTAATGCTTGTATCATAAAATAATTAGGTGTATATGACTCTGGATAAATAAAAGCAACATCTGAATCATCAATATTATTAAACTGCTCTAAAAAGCTCTGTACATATTTATTAACAACATATTTATACGAATTCTCTTCTAATATTGTCTTTTTGCATCATCCCACTCTTTCAGTGTTTGCCTCCACAAAAATTTTTCATATCCGGATTCAATAAAATCATCTTTAATTTTTTCTATTCCAACATTATATTTTGAAAAGGCTTCTTCTTTCAAAAATTCATTTAAATTCATTTTAATCTCCATTCCGCCGCCTTCGGCTGGCGGCACAAATTGTAATGAAAGAGTTCCAACTCTCTACACTGAAGTAAAAACAGTAGCGTTATCATTCTTAGCTCTGTTAGGCGGAGTCTTTTAGACTTCATTTCCGCTTTCTCATTCAGACTTCACAACTCAAGCAACTGAGGAAGAGAAAATTTTATCGGTATCTCCAAGATTTACGATCTTTTTCATCAGCTCATTATATCCCAGAAGCGCATTCATTGGTGTTCGGATATCATGAACGTTTTCCATCAAATCGTGCCTTTGAGAATCTGTATAAAGCTTTCCTAATATGGAACCTGTTTGATAATTGCCTTTGGATTCAGAACTTCATATATATGCTTCAACAGCGTTGATCTTGACATTTGAATTTGTATTTTATAAATAGGTAAGCCCAAAAGCAGACCTGCCCATCTTCCATATTTATTTCATTATACACAAATATCTATCTGTTTTTACAAATACAGACCAACCAGTATTTCAGATATTATAATATAACCTATTGTGCTATTTCAAATAAAACGTTTAAAAACTTGTAAAAACCGCAAAGAAATCCCTGTTTTTTGATAAACAAATTTTTAGAATATCAATTTTTTGATTTTTCCAAGTTCACAGGTTTCACCGAAAATACTATTCAATGCAATACAGAGTTGTATGCCAATACTTTATTAACCAAACGGGTGCATAAGCCCTGAAAGCTTTTGGCAAGTACTCTTTCTGCATTTAACTGACCGCTTAACTGTGAAAAGACAGTTTCTACCCGTCTTCTCAATTTGAAGATCAGCTGACGCACCGATTTTGGCCAGTTTTCTTTACTGTTGGAACGCTTGAGTGCAAAAAGACAGATCGTTTGTTCCTGCATTTCCTGCATGAGTTTTTCGCCAACATATCCTTTATCTGCTAAAATTGTAATATTTGAACAATTATCCACCAGATCCCGTAATCCTTCACGGTCATCTGTGGATGCCGGCGTAATCTCAAATGCAGTAATGTAACCTTCTAATGTGACCAGGGCATGCACTTTATAGCCGAAGTAAGTTTCCTTTTTAGAAGGGCACTTTCCGTAATCAGCACCCTGGCTGCGAAATGTTTTGCAGTATCGTGCACGTCCAAATTTGCAGACTGCAAGCGGAAAACTATCAATAATGCAATAAGAACTGACCGGAACCGGAAAAACAGAGAGCATCTTTTGTCTTAATAATTCGGTTGTCTGCATCAGAGCACGTCTCATTTATATATGGATAAAACGAACTCTTTTTCCAGTGTTTCCGTAAATATAGGAGGGAAAATCCCTCTTCTTTTTTCCAAGGAGAAACCGCCTGTGCAGGTTAAACATGACTGGAAGGTTTTTCCTTCATAATTTCGGGGACGGTAAATATCCATGAAATGACAGGGCTTTCCATCTCCCATATAGTCAATGTCACAAATGAGTTCCACATCTTCGGAAACGGATATTCCGCTTCATGTTTTTCAGAAAATTATCAAGAAGTTTTTCTTTTTGCGGTTTGCTGTGCAATCATTTTATTAACATGATTTCCCTCCAGCTATGAAACAATCTACTATTAATACAAATGAATTTTCTTCTCTACAAGTCTGTCACCTTCATACTGCAATTTTACAGAAAAAAAGCGTTTTTCTCCCTGAAAGGAGCAGATCAAGAAATACCTGATCCCCCTCCCATGCCGGAAGATTCGGCACCATGGCTTGTCAACCCAGCAAAGATTCTCCCTCATCACATTCAATCAGTTCTCCTGCATATTCATCGGCCGTGAACACACATAAGTTCTGATTCGCATTCACCATGTTTATAAATGTCACCAGGCCACGGAACTTATAGGAGGTAAGTGTCAGCCCTGTTTCCTCTTTCACCTCACGAACAAGGCATTCTTCCGGGTTTCCTGACTTTCCATGCCCGCCAACGCCGATCCATTTGCCCTCATTCATATCATCCTGTTTTTTTACTCTGTGAAGCATCAGGATTTATCATCGTTTTCTATATAACATAATGCGTTGTCGTCATTTGATCCCTTCTTTCGTTCCATCATCCTGCCTGCCAGTGTGATATAAACCAGGATTGAGACCACACAATACAGAGGAATTTGTTTGTGGATGCATAAGCACTGCTCTCTTTCTTTTTCAGAAAAGTCTGCATACTGAATGTAGCAGGCGAGGACATATATGTAATAACCGCCAGGTTTAAAGCCCTGGAACCTCCTGCAAAATATTTTACTGCCATGAGAACTCCGCAATCATCACTGCCTGCAAAAAGTTCTCAGCAATATGGTTTTTTGAGGCAGGGGCTGATAAGTTCCGGCGCAAGTTCCATACTGTACCCAACAACAATAAGGATAATAGGCGTAATTGCCGTTGTCAGAATATTCTCCACACTGAGATAACAATTGCCAAAAGGACTGTCCAGAAGCCGGGTGATCATTCGTGTCAGTCCTGCAATAATTCCAAGAACCGTTCCTATAAAAGCAGGGGTTCGCAATGCACTGTAAAACAGGCTTTTTTTGCATTGATCTTTTACCCCGTTTTCCGTCTGTCCCAGCATTCCCATATACACTGAATCCAAAAAGAAGTCCCGCAATATCCAGCACTGCAATCTGTGAAAGATTTTCGCTGCCACAAAGACTTGTATACAACGGGTAAGCCATCATTCCACCTTCATAGATACAGACCAGAAACGGAAGATATTTCTTATATGGCTCGTCCATAAATCTTTTTTCATCCAGAATCCTGCCCCAAATGAAATCAAGAGCATCACAAACATGATCAGAACCAGAATTCCGATCTTTCCACTGTACTCTGCTGTTGCCAGTGCATGAAAAAATTGCCACAGGAAGCATAATATTTGTTACCAGTGTTTCATGTTATTGACACCACTCTGATCTAAAAGTTTCCATTTTCTGCACGGATTCCAGAATGATCATCGCCAGTACAGGCAAAACAATCTCCACTGTTTCTGTGCATCTGCAAAATCTCCATCATCACTTCATATAACGCCATATTCTCTCTCACCACCAGAGCCAGGCTCTCTTTCGCCTGATTCAAAAGATGAAAAAGTTTTCGTACACTGGAATATTTTTCCGCGGAGCACCTGGATCTTAAATATCCTTTTTCGTCGTAATAATACTGTTCATCCAGCAATACAACGATCTTCTCCGCATCTCCACTCTGGATACCAAGCTGTCCACCCTCTCATCGCATATCCCTGCCCGCAAAATCATTCAGAAAATTTTCCACCTCGTATCATCATTCGCATACACTACTTCAATATTGGGATAGCCATCTCTTCCCTTTTTACGTGACAAATCCATCATATTCTGGATAAAGGAAGATAGCTCTGCATTTGTACGGATACGATTTGTCAGATGAAAGCTCTGCACATCCGGCAGACTGGCAAGCCCTGCGGTATTTCACGATCCAGTTCTTCAGGCGAGATCATGTCTTCCGTATCACTGGAGAAGATTATCGGAATCTGCTTTTTACATTCTTCTAATATCTTTAATTGCTCCACAGAAAGCAGATGTGCCTCATCCACCAGAATAGCACTGTATGGCTTTAAGAATGTATCAAACGCTTCTTCCGCACACACATTTTCTGTCATCGTCTGCTTTGCTGCCTGAAGTGATAACTGACGATCCGACAGAAAATCAATCCGGCGCAGACGTTTATGTAAAATTCTCCAGTCCTCTCCTGATTCTCCGCAATGAATCATGCAGACTCTCTGACGTACCGACAACTTCATCGCAAGATCATACAGAAGCAATGTCTTTCCGTCCCCGGAAGTCCGCTGAACCAGTAATAGTCGGAATGTTTTGCACGGATTCCTTTCAGGATCTGTCGTTCGATATCTCTTTGCTGTGCCGTCAGAAAATATTCTTTCTGTAAAAGCGTTCCGGCTCTCTGAGCGGTGAGATCAGATAGAGTTCTGCGCGGAACAGTTCTTCGATATTCCCGTCATAATCCGGGCTTTCTCTTTTCAAAGCTCTGCATAATTCGTCCCAGTCTGCCTCTGCGATATGATCATGATTCGTCAGTCTTACCAGACGGTTCTGGCTGCTGATATAGTATACGAATGAATCGTTCTTCCAAGCACCGACAGATAATATCGATTCTGCAAAGCTGTCTGCAGATAGCCTCATCTGATACCACACCACTTTTTTAACTCAATATTTGTAATCTGGTCTTCTTTGATCTGAAGAAGATCAAATCTTTTCCCAGTCTCGGAATCTGAAACGAATAAAAGAAACGACGTGCATATACATCCTCCATACAGGTTTCCAATTCGGCTGTCAGTGCTTTCATACTTTCCAGTTCCCATTCCCGCATTTTCAGAAAATACTTTCTTCCGGATAACTGACGTTCCAGTTTTTGCAGCTGTTCGATATTCTGATTTCTTGTGATCGTATAAATGGATATGGATTTCATTTTTAATCTTTAACCCTCTTAGATATTCTTTCTGCTCCGGTGTGATCCGGTAACTCTCGATTGCTTTCTGGATCGTCTTTATTATGCGTCCAAATATCTAATTTTGTTCCTCGATAAATGGTAATATCTTTTCATACTGCTTTGCGAGTGCTGTCGCAAAATACCATGCACGCATCATATTTTACATAATATTTTTTCGAACGGATCTGTGCTGCCACCCAGTCCAGATATTCCATTTCAAATACATCATCCAGAAATGGCGCATCAGCATATCTCCATGCCGAACCGGATGGTATAGGTATGATCCGATTCCATCCACCGGTATATCTTCTGCAATAACGCTTCCGGCTGCGAGATCAGCACCTTCCGCAGGTCACAGGTCGCCCAGTTATCAATATATGGAAGAAACTCATCCAGTGCCTCCATGCAGGGCACAAAATCTTTCATGCC
>VOFB01002219.1_pt1 | contig 13050 bp, 24 predicted proteins | sample 5384141 | NCBI WGS metagenome assembly VOFB01 (sample SAMN12384721, study PRJNA508395) | human gut metagenome | isolation source: healthy gut A | host: Homo sapiens | reverse complement strand
TGTACATTATTAGCCAACAATGTAAGCTGATTGTCTGCAGCATCTTTCATCTTCTCAAACGCGGCTTCCGTAGCTCCTAAAGAGTTCTGTAACTCTCCGAGATCACTCGCTGCCGACTTAGCATTCTTTCCGGTCAAAGCCAATGTTGCAGCCAATCCTTCATCCGTACCGAGCATTTCCTTCATCTTAGAAGCAGAACCGCCAGCCTTCTCATTAATCAACTGCAATGCTTCCTGGAAAGTACGCCCTTGAAAAGCGGCATCCCCAAGTTCCCCAGCAGTACCCTGGATAGCAGCCCGGATTTGGGTCATTGCCTGCGATGTCGGCGTTCCTTGTTTGGTCAATGAAGCGACTGCACCCAGCACCTGATCAATACTGATCCCGTATGCGGCCGCAATAGGTGCAACCTGGGCTATGGAGGCTCCTAATTCGCCAAATGTAGTCTTACCCAATCGGACAGTTGTAAAAAGCTGATCCGAGACTGTACCGGCCTCCTCTGCTGACATCTTATAAGCATTCAAGATCGTTGTAACAGCATCGGCTGCCGTCTCGGTTTCTGTAAGCCCTCCCACGGCTGCTTTAGCCGAAACTTCTAGAATCTTCATACCATCTGCCCCATCATGACCGGCAGAAACGATACTATAAAGTGCTTTAGCGGCCTCCGGAGCCTTGATCGGTATCTCTTGGGTTATAGACATAACCTGATTCATAAAACCGGTCATATCATCCGTCACCTGCGTGGAAATGGTCGCCACTTCCAGCATGTTCTTCCGGAACTCTTTTTCAAAGTCGTATGAGCTTTTGCAGCTTGTGCAAAAGCAGTTGCCGCACTGATACCGATACCACTGAATATATCAAAAGAGGTCACCTCGCTTGCCAGAGTCTTGATAATTCCCATAGCCTCGCGTTTCCTTCGTATAAACCGGAGTTGTCGATACCAGTAGCCATAAATAAGGCTCCATCCTATTTTTGATTCCCATAATCCTTTTATGGTAAAATATAAACTAAAAGCATTTGTATTCAGGAATCTTTTGTATATTTGCTGTATGAGTCCAACGGTTTTTTTATAAAAATGGAATGCGTTTCTTTTTCTTCTCTTTAGAAGAAAACAGAATGCATATACATATCAGACAGGCAGAAAAAAAAGGCTAAAATTTGGATAGAACCTTCTATTTCTTTGGCTGAGAATAAAGGTTTTTCTTCAACTGAAATTTCAAACATACTAAAGGAGGTACAAAAACATGAGCGTATTATTAGAGAAAAATGGAACAACCACCGCGGAAGTAACAATGATTAATGCACGCGGTATCCTCCTTTTCGTAGGAGGAAAGGAATATTATCTATCGTATGACAGATATCCTTGGTTTAGAAATGCAAAAGTCTCGGATGTATTGGATGTAACCATGCCGGATGAAGAATCGTTGCGTTGGGATGCAATCGATGTGGATCTTGAGATTGACAGCATAATTCATCCGGAACGTTACCCGATATCTTTTAACGAACAAAGCCCTGCTAACTTCACAGTCCGCAGGGCTTTCTTACTACCAAACAAATCAAAAATTTATCACTATGACAAAACCTTTTCTCTACTTTCAATGTAATATATAGTTATGCAGATAAAACTTTCTTTATCCGTTTCACATGGCCTGTATCGAAGTCAACCATTTCAACCCATTCTCCATCTTCCTCTTTAATTGACGTATCTTCCGAATGAAAATCTTTGACCCTTCGATTCATCAAATAACCACGTTCACGAAGCATGCCGACCAACAAAACAAAGCTGCTATCCAATATTTGTTCATGAGAATAGCCGAAAGCCTCGTTGCAGGTCACTAAGAACATGAAGCTGCTTTGAGGGCCTTCTTCTTCCATGTCTCGCTGTTTTTCTGAAGGGCTATTATCTCCACTTCGCTTAACGGGCTCACAGCTTCCAGCGCTATGATAGTACGAGAAAAAGGGTTACAGCCTACCCGGTACAAGACGGCATTCAGAAGGATATAGATATCCTCCCATGTACAGTTGTCTTTCAGAACTTCCCGGAACCAGGCCGGCATATCACCTTTCTTATTATGAATGCCAAGACATACGATTTCAAAGATAAGTTCGTCATATTTGGCTATCAGTTCGGCGACCTGATTGGAAAATCCTTTATTCTTATCAGCAATCAAAACTTCTCTATCCTCTTTATCGATATAAAGCAAAAGAGGCTTTATTCGAAACCAGGTGCGGACAGTGATCGGGGTTATGGCGATACTATCCCCTACCGTCTTTCCTTCCGGTAATGATTCAAGCCGGGTAAATTCAAACGGAATGGTTACCGGCTGACAAGAAACGGATTCACTTTCTAACTGGAGTACTTGTTTTACACTCATATTTTCGATTAAAATATAAAAGCCCCGGATAGTTCCGAGGCTTTCGATAACCTAAACAACAGTCCTTAATTATTCTGCTGCTTGTACGGCTTCTGTTTCTGCGCTTGTCTTCTCTCCGGAATACAAACCGTTTGCCATAAACTTGACAAGGATTTTATCGCCTTCATTTTCCGGCTGGATCATATAACTGTCACCAATAGCCCCCTCAATATCTTGGGCTTCTCCCTGGCCATCCACTTTACGTTGCCATTGGAAATCACCAGTCGCTTCCGCAGGTGTCAAGGTGGCCATAAGCGTTTCACCAACTCTGGGTGTACCGGTGATTGCAACTGCCGTTACCGGAGTAAGGGTTACATTCATCACCGCCCGACCGAACGAAGATCGTTGCTGCCCAGCAGAGGTAATTGCTGCCAAACGGGTACATTTAACTAGCAAAAGGTCTGTTTGTTCTGAAGACGGAGCCTGACTCAAGCGGGCACTGACTTTACAAATGGCAAATGTATAGTCCGTATACTTACCTTTGTACGGTGTTGTCTGTATCTTGAACGATTTGCGGATATTTGGAATATCAATCGGAGCATTCCACTTACCACCACTTACAGAACCACCACAAAACGCGAGCATCTCCTGAGCTGTCGGCGACGGGATAGCAAATTCAAAACTATCCGGGTCGCCAGCCTTATCGAATGACTCCCAGGGATCTTTCATCCCTTCCGCACGGAAATCGACAGAGGTCGCTTCATTGAAATTGAAAGCAACTGAGCCTTCATGAACGATCGGACACTGTGTATAAATAGAGGCCGGAACACCATCACCGGGGTCACCATATCCTAAGAAGGATACGCCTACCGCCAAACTTCTTTCATTAGCCATATTCTTAATCTATTTCTGTTATTACTTCAAATCTTATATTCGTACAATCGAAGCCTTCTTTTGCTTCGCCAAGAGGTTCGGACCATACGATCCGAGATTTCCAATACATGCCGAAAGGAGGTGTGATATTTCGTAGTGCAGACTTAACTTTTCGTGTCACTCCTTTCATTAGCTGTCGATCAGGCCTGCCTTTCGCTTGATTCTTCACAAATACGTTGATATTAACCGAACCTTTATTCACAACCTCTGTTTCATTTAACGTGAGCATCCGGATTGTGATATGATTCTTTGTCTCACCATCACCAGAGCGATCTTTGTACAGAATAAAGCTCGTACTGACCGGTTCAACCGCATCATACACGATATCTACTATATCAAACTGATCAGCCATGTTCAATATCCTTTCTCAGCGAGTTTATCAAATAACATTCGACTCTGTTTCTTGATCCAATCCTCGGCATGTTCCGTGGCAACGGAGATAACATCCAGATTTTCGATTGCTTCCACATACTTGGCATAAGGCATAGCGGCTACACCAATCAATACCCAGCCATTCTTATAAAGGGGTAGTAATTCTGATACGAGCCTTTTTAGCCTCTCTCAATCCCGTATATTTATCGGTACCTTTCTTATCTGACAACTCGTAGTTCTCGGTCAATATATCGCCATCCTTGACGATCACATAACCGATAGAGCTACGGAGGTTACCAGTATGATCCTGATAGTTTCCTTTCTTTCGGGCAATCTTCACGAACTCTTCCCCGGCACGTTGCAATAATTTGTATATCCGCTCTTCCGCCCGGTCCACATAATAATCGAACCAACGTTCTACTTCTCTATCGCTCCACATCGGAGTCAAACCACCTTTCCTTGCCATAAGCTACACATAGATTACAGAGTGAGTCTGAAACGGTTCCCAGCTAATGATATCCACATCGAGAGCGATACTGTCAATCCGGATATGCTTCGCATTTTCCACAGGACGGGCCTTTGTCGAGAACTCACCGTGTACGATAAATTCCTTCCCATCGACATTCCGCTTCAATTGCTGTCCGCTATTGGATGGAAAGTATTGCCCTGTAACCTCTATTTCCGTCGGTTCTCCGGCAACCCATTCCCCTTTTACCAATTGTCCGGATTGGATTGTTACTATCGCTTTATGTGAATACCGTCTTACCATCTGTTTCGTGCCCTTCCTTTTGGAACTTCAATCTTATTCCCGATCAGTTCTGCTTTCTCCGGTTCTCCACCTTCCCTATACAGCCGTTTTGCCGTAGCGTCATACCAGGAACGAGGATAAGTGATAGAGAGTTTGTTTTCTGTGAAGTCCGGTAGACCACCGACCATTGAATACAGGTCGGCAGCCACCAGCTTTTGTTTTTGAATATCGATCGTCTTACTATCCTCTGTACCTTCAAGGCCGCGTCCCGGCAAAACGACGTTGTCCAAAAAATCTTCACAGTCGGCAAGACCGGGATAAGCAAGTATTGTATCTCGGATCGTCTTATCCATGGCCGTTATTCTCCGTTTTCGGTATCCTGAATCGTTTGATCTTCCGGTTCAACAGTTTCACCTAAGAATGTTGCCGGGATATCATCCGTACCTTCAGTATCTTCAGATGCGCTCCAATCCTTGCCATCCACCTTCATGATGAACATGGCATCCGGATCGTTTACGACAGGGATAGCATTTGCTTCTGCTTTCGTCCATTCCTTGAACGGTTCCAGTTCAGACCATTTGGTAACCAATACCCAATCCTGTTTTACCATGAGGGCAATCTTCTGCAAGGTAGCGGAAGATTCGGCTGCAATCGGTCCGTGTTGGATATCACCAACCTTCAAAATCCTCAAGAAACATACACGTTTACGCTCCCACGGATTGATCGTCTTACGACGATGAGCCTTGTCCTCGATACGGACAGACGGATTCACAGTAATGATCTTCACCGGGATTTCCTGTTCGGCCAGATACTCGTTGATAAGATTTTTCGTCACCAATATTTTTGAAGACGAATTAACCCATGCCTTCAATGTGTCGAATGTTGATTTCTGCTTCTTCAACAAAGAGAAGTCAGCCACGTGCATCACTACATAGCGAATCGTTACCCCTCGGCAGAAGCAGCAACAACCGTATCTTCGATATCCTGCAAGCCGTTGGCCGTTGAAGCGTTGCTCCAATCTACAGAAGATTTACGCTGGTTCTTCTTCGGCATACCACAACCAACAAACTCAGCCGTAACGACACCGCTATTATTCTTTGCCGACAAATGGAAACCCGCACGGCTCATGAGCTGCATACACCACCATTCGAAACGGGCACGGACAGAGTTATACACGAAATCCTGATCCTTGAAAGCCAGGTTCAGCAATGCCAATTGATCTGCGTCACCCTGTGCGTCACGTTCCAACTGTTTGTACTCGTTGTAATCACTTTCGTTCATACCACGCTTAACGGCTATCTTTGGAATATCACCGGACAACTTGCTGATTACCTCGCGCGTCTTCTGCGGAGCGGAAGCGTCAAAAAAGAGATCACATCTGCCATTACCGGAGCACCCTTCTCGCCGGTCAGTGTCTCCCACTTCAACGAAGTCTTTCTTTTCACCCCGAAGAAGTTCGGGAAAACGACTGGTTTCACATGCCGGGTATTCAAACGAGCCGCCATGTTCTTTTTATTCACCTGTTTAATTAAACTTCTTTCCATATATCAGATTTTAATGGATTACACAAAACGGATAAACGACATTAATGCCTTTAAGTCCTTATCTACCGGGAACGGCATACAGGATTCGTTTACCGTACCTCTTACCAATAACCCGGACTGCTGGTTAGCTACAGTCAAGTCGACTTTATTCATCGTGACGACCAATTCGCCATCATAAGGTAACTTGGCGGCTTTCGCAGCCTGCTTGTCTTTAGCCTGAACCAATACTTGACCTTTTGTTGCAGCCCCAATCGTTGCTGCCAGCGTAATCGTATCGAAATCCGCATTACTCTTATCAATAGCTGTGATCTTATCGGAAGCGCCAGTCAAAGCGCCACCAATCGTCACGAAGTCACCCACACCGAACAGATGATTCTTGGCCACCTTATAAGTTGTTTCACTACCTGCATCGGAAGCCATTGCCGTCTTCAATACATGATACAGCCCTGTTTCCGGATCTTTTACTACTATTACAATCGGAGGCAGTTCGTCCAACGCCTTGCCATTGAACAAAGCGTTCTGCAAGTCTCTGCGATCAATCGTCCCACCACCGATCACATCCTCAATAATCTTTTCAATTCCGGGAGGATACTGGAATTCTCTTTCTTTTTCTGTACATAACGTTACACTTTACTTGGATTATTCAATACCCAGGTTTACCACACCGGGATTATTTGCACTATTATCGACGTCCTGATCCATCAGCTTCGCCCAATCCGCTTCGGAACGGTCCTGAAGATTTACGGAACCGGGAGCGTAATCGCCACGAGCCACAGCATCATCGATCGCCTTTTGCTGGATTCCGGTATATTCTTCGGATAGTGTCTTGATCTGATCCTCGATAGACGTTTCAGAAGCCAAATCCACGTCCCAGCCAGCTGTCCGGAAGACCGGCATCTTTCAACTGCTTCCGAACTGTTTCTTTTTTGGCTTCGTTTGCCGAGTTAGTAATGGAATCACCCACCTTTTTAGCCATATCATCGACACTCTTCTTCATACTTTCCAGATAAGCTTTTACTTCCGGGCTAAGATCCTTCAACAGCTCTTCTTCCGTTTTCTTATTCTTATCCGGATCTTCCACCGGTTTACCGTCTTTTTAATCCATGTTTTGCTTCGTATGCAGCGACCGCAGCCGTTTCAGCCGTAGTCTTAGCTTCATTCTCTGCCTCCTGGATAGCCGGAAGGATATTTTCTTTTGAACAGGTCCACAAAAGCCTCCATTCCTTCAGCTTTTTTCGATTTTGAACGTCTTCTGAATACGTTCCGCATACTTCTCTGGCACGCCTTTCGTCTTACATGCCGCCTTGATTAAATCTAAAATTGTCATAAGAGTTTTCTGTTTAAAATATAAAGACGATTAGGATTTTACTGACATAAAAAAGCCCATGGACACGTCCACAGGCTAAAAAAACTTTTCAGTTTTTATTTATCTCCAAGGTACTTATCTATCATCTTTATGATATAATGGATTATAATCTCTTTCGAGATTTCCCAAATAAATGAAAACAATGTTTCCATAATTGAATAGTTTTTATTCTTAACTATCCTATCTTGATGACGGAGAGTAACACGCACTCACTGCGCATTCTAACCTCTCTTTCTTTTTATCTTGATGATAGCAACCTCCGGCAAGAAAGTCGAATCCATCAACGGTTGCATTTGCAAAATAATGAATAAATATTTGCATAATCAAAAATAAGTACCCATATTTGCAACGTTCAACTACCAAGGAACAAAGTTTTATTATATGAATATACTGTATAGGATTTTTTATGCCCATATCCCAAACACAAAGATATTAGGCTGTCAAAATCCCTACTACGTTACCTATACGTATAATTCGTATAAAACGTGTTCCTTGGAATCGGAATGGGAGGCTGACAGCCTTTTTGTATCTTATAATTTCATTAGTAAAAATGACCAAGGAACATGAAATTACAAGTGGCATGAATAATAGTAGTGCCACAAGTACGTCCACCCACGAAACGGGTAAGTACTCCAATCCTGAATTGCAAGCTATCTTGGCTTCCGGTTCACCGTATTCAACTTTAGAACTCCAGGCAGCTTATGATGCCGGACGCGCTATCGGTAGAACCGAAGGTATGCTTTCGTACCAACGCCACATCATGAACCAGCTCTTTGCAGAGAACCAAAAGCTCAATCAGAAACTACAGGAGCAGAAAGGAGGTCTGAAATGAAAAGCAAGTATTGCCTTTGAAAGAGGAACGAGAAGAACTAACTACCATGCTGCGTGAACTCAAATCCGTCAAGTCGCGTATCGGGAATTGGCTGGATAATGACGAAGCCCCGATGAACGAGGCTTATTCTATCAAACTGGAAAAAATCTATGACAACCTGTTCACCATTATGTCTGACATTGGAGAAATGATAGGTTATACGATTTTCCACGATATCAACGTAGGTGTGGAGGAACAGCCATGAAAGAAGCCAAGAAATACATTAACCACCACAAGGTAAAACTCTCCGGCAAGTGGTATATCACTAAGGTTCGTGCCAGTGAGGCAGTGGAGATAGCTTTTTGAGGAAGGAAAGAATCTCTGCGGGAAAAGAAATTTCCGGGAAAAAAGAAAATCTGATTTATATATTATTTCAGAACGTTCTAATCCGGGTCCGTGGCTGTTCTCCATAGGAAGATATTAATAAAGGGGTATTGATTGGAATTGCAAACAGCCACAATAAGCAATTCCGGTCTTTGCCCTTTCACTTTTAAACGCGAATTATTATGGAAGCGAAGATACAATATTTCCAAAGTCCGATATTCGGAGAAATCAGAGTTACGGTTATAGAGAATAAACCGATGTTTGTAGCAAAGTGATGTTGCTGCTATGTTAGGATATAGTAACCGATATGATGCTATCAATAGACATTGCAAGGGGGTCGTAAAACACGAGGGGGTCTCAATCACTACAAATCAATATGGTAAAAGTACGGAACAGAAAGTGGAAATTTCGTTTATTCCCGAATCCGATGTCTACCGTCTAATCATGCGCTCCAAATTGCCCGAAGCAGAAAAGTTCCAGGATTGGGTATGTGAAGAGATTCTCCCTGCCATCCGCAAAACAGGAGGCTACATGGTCGCCAAAGCAGATGAGACTCCGGAGGAGATTATGGCCCGTGCCTTGTTGGTTGCCCAAGATACCATGAAGCGCAAAGAAGAACGAATTCAACAACTAGAGAGAAAAGTTGAAACCGTGGTAAAAGAAAACAACAAATTACGCCCCAAGGCTGAATTTATGGATAAAGTAATGGACGCGGACGAGCGTATCGACATTGGCCAGTCTGCTAAAATTCTGAATCTACCGTTCGGAAGAAACACCCTGTTCCAGAAACTGCGTGATATGGGCGTGTTCTTCAAGAACAAGAACGAACCGAAACAGGAATATGTGAAACGTGGATATTTCGTCCTAAAAGAGAAATGGATTGACCGCAACAACCATGACGGTTTCATGGTCTTGAAAGTACTCGTCACCCAGAAAGGATTGGAGTTCCTCGCCAATCTATTTAAGGTGGTAGAGCAGCCAAAGGAGGTGGCAGAGGTAATTTGATTAATTTCAACCATTGTGCAGATCGTAACAACTGGGGTCATTACGACCTCAGTTGAAACACGGTGTTCAGCACCGCAGTTCAACTATTGTCCTGACGACAATAGTTGATTTGACGATTAAATTTCCAAAATCGTTAGACAATTAGGAGATAATTTATATTTTTTTGCAAAAGAGTAGTCTGACAGATTCAGCCGTGGATTGTAGTTCTACGGTGATGGTCTATCGGGCTACTTCTTTTTATGCCAGTCAAGACCTTATCACTATCCGATATACTATAAAGGACGGCATTCCCGGTTATATCTTCTCTAACAATAATCCAACTTTTCTCTCCGTTCAACTCAATTTCAAAAACATGAGAATATTTAATCATAGGATTATCCTTATGGTATTCAGTATACCCCTTGTAATCCGAACCGGCAAATATCGCTCCTATATTTTTTATCAATTCGTTCTTCTCTTTCTTGAACTTATGAGGCTGATTCAAGAACTCTTTGATAGACTTTCCTGTCATTTTAACTCGTACCGGAAAATCTTTATGAGAGAATGAGCCATTCAATAAAGACTGCTTTGCCCAATTTTGCAGCTCTTTCGTTCTATCTTTTGAATATTGGATTGAAATACTATCTCTTTCAATCTTTCCATCCCCCAGCAACCATTCCGCAAACTCCTCATGATCCATCATGACCGGCGTAGCTATACAGATGCAGAACGGATGCCAGCCCGTAAACTTAAAATCCTTCGAGTATTGGCCAGCCTTTGCATCACATACAGGACACGGACCGTGATTCGATGGTGAACGTTCCACCTCATAACCAGTCACGAAGTCCATTTTCTGCCAACGTTCGTAATCGGCAGTTCGAAAAGCCTTATTGGTCTCCGTTGCAGCTAAACGTAGAGCGTTTTTGTAAGACGAACGGTAAACACCCTGCCCCGGATGATAGTCTTTCATTGGCTGGGATAGAACCAGCTTCCCATTCGCGTCCCTTACACGGCGGAAACGACGGTTGGGTTCGTTTAGCAATTGCCGTATATCTTGGCTGATCAACGCGGCTGGACGGCCGGAAGATAAACCCGAAGAAAGATAATATTCCAGATTATCCATAGCCCCGTCCGTTATATCCCAAACACGGGAGGATATGGTTTTTACCAAATTCATCTTTACGTTTCAATAAAGTATTCAGTGCATCGGCATTCCGGGAAAACAATTTTTCCCTTAGCGTAGTGGAGATAGCCATATCCTTAATATAGCCCGTTACCAGTTCATCCGCTTTCCTATTGCCTAAATTCCATACATCGGTAACTGTATTGGATATATTGCTTACGAGCTGCGTGTGTAAATCATCCAACAGACGTTCTATTTGCTTTTCAATAGTAGCATTACCTATCCATACACGGTCGCCGCCATGATCCGACCATTTAGCCAGAAGAGATCCTACCCTACGAACAAACTCGTCAAACGAATACTTTATGCTGCCTTGTTGTCGGAACAGACGTTGCAAGAATTGTCGCTCATGAAATGATAGTTCTTTCATTCTCCATATCCCATTGTCAGACCAACCATGTTATTACGTTGCGCAGCCGTATCCTCCTCTTCCTTCATCAGCTTCATTTCTTCGTCCAAGTCTTCTGTTAGCGGAGAATGAGCCGTAACCGTGCGCTGAGCGTTAATCGGTTTGCCTCCATTGGCAATAGATAAGGTTTGCAGGGTTTCAGCCAAATCTTCCGGCAAAATGGAACCAAATTCCACATCGATCAGGTTGTTCACCAATTGAGGACGGTACTTGATGTTGGTAATATTGCATATCCCAGCCAACACGACCGACACGCAACGCTGAACCACCGGACCGAACGTTTCCATGTTCTCGCTCGCCTTGATAGTGGCATCCATCAGCATGAATTTACGGGCAACACCGGACAGGTTGCCAATACCTTTCAAATTGTCAAAGGAAAGATCCGGCGTGGATGTACCGGAAAACAGCTCGCATTTGGTTTCTTCCAACTCTTTATCCACAGATGGCTGAGAGCCGTTCCAAGTAAGATATTCCGCATCGCCATGATACAATTGTTGCGTTTCCGGATGTACTTTAGAAGTAAAAGACAATTCTTTTCCGACAGTGTCTTTAGTCGGCAAGTCAGCCACATCGAATGTTTTCAACATCGGATCACCATAGTAATCATTTGTATCCACCATGCGAGAAATACGCATTTCACGAGCATCCATCAGAAGCGCTACTTCATCCCATTCAGGTTGGAATACATCGGCATACACAACCGGAATCTTCCCGAATAGATTGGGAACCTCTTTTATCACCCAGCCGCCCATTTCATCGATAGCCGTAATAATCTTATCTGCCGTCCAGATTGTACAGCTGTTCCGGATCATACCATTAGAATTTACTTGATAACGATGGATAAAGGCATCCATATCATCATTATCGTCGAAATGGGGATAAAATTCAGATAAAAGTATTTTCATTACGGGGAACAGAGAGCGTTTTCACCTTCAACTCCGTAATCAATTTGCCGTCTAATCCTTTGGATATATACGGATAGAACACAAGAGCGGCCTTACTTTCAGAAAGCACCTTGCGTGCAAATGACTTCAAAACGGATTGCATCTTCAATCGGCGTTCCCATACACGTTTGAACTCTTGGAAACCATCGTTCTGATCAGCTCCGGTAATCGTCATTTGCCCGCCAAACAGGAAAGCGACAGAGGTGCGCACCTCCTTCTTCGGAAAGTTGGTTACGATACGGGCCACATCTACGATCTTATCAGGAAGGCGTACTGGTTCACCATTTTTATCCACCAAAGTATCCGAATAGACTTCTAAACGTTTAGGCTCACGCCAGCCAACAGAGGTTTTACGTCTCCGACGTTCGCCATTATATTCGTTGTAATATTCTCTTGGTTCTCGGTATTCTATCGTATCGACACATAGCGTACTAACTACCTGCCCAAAATCTTCATTTGTAAGGATGTCGTTTATACTTGGCATAATTGTTTTATGCTAAAATATAAAACGAAAAAGCGCAATCACTTTAAATGATCACGTTTTTATTTAATCGCAGCCGACTTACCTATGGGATAATGTTCTTTCTCGTAAGCAATCACTATATCTGACATCATCATAAGTTCAACTGCATTTCTATCGTTTGCAGGTGTATTATCATCCACCAATGGTAACAGTTTCTCTATTCTTGCTTGCGCAAACTCATATTGTTTATGTGATATCATCTTCGTTTTGTCTACATTGGGAAGTAAAAGTAGCGATAATTTTGAATTATAAAATTATCCCCTCGGAAAAATTTTATAAAATCGAATTATCTACTCCTTGCTACCCGACGTACAGAGTTAGCCTTGCACAACCCGATGAACTCTACATTCTCGGCAAGGATCGTCATGCCGTCCGGCGCATCATCATGCTTATTGCCACCTTCTTTCTTATATCCGGTAAGCGCTTTCATAAACCGATCGTAATCCGAACCTTTCCTATACTCGCCCTCTTCCAGGAAATAGCAATGCTTCTTAATCC
>VOFB01001341.1_pt1 | contig 13057 bp, 20 predicted proteins | sample 5384141 | NCBI WGS metagenome assembly VOFB01 (sample SAMN12384721, study PRJNA508395) | human gut metagenome | isolation source: healthy gut A | host: Homo sapiens | reverse complement strand
GCCAGAATGAGATGAATGGTCTGATGTTTAAAATGAAAGATGACCCGCGTATTACGAAGGTTGGAAAAATTATCCGTAAGACCAGTATCGATGAGCTTCCACAGTTTTTCAACGTTTTGAAAGGTGATATGAGTCTTGTTGGTACAAGACCACCGACAGTAGATGAGTTTAAACAATATGAATCACACCAGAAACGCCGTTTAAGTGCCAAACCGGGTATTACCGGACTCTGGCAGGTAAGCGGACGGAACGAGATTACTGATTTTGAGGATGTCGAAACTGGATGTACAGTATATTGATAACTGGAGTCTGGGACTGATATCAAGATCATTTTAAAGACGATAAAAGTGGTGTTTGAAAAAGGCGGAGAATAGAAAGGAGACCTGATATGAATCAGAGATATGAGAGCAGAAAAAGAATACAGTTTGATGGATGTGCTGCAGTATAACTTAAGAAAATGGTGGCTTGCGGCTGTCTTTGCGGCAGTTTTTGCAGTGATCGTCGGTGGATACAAGGCAAAACCCTGATGCCTTATATTGATGCAGAAGTCTATGATGACAGAATGCAGGTGGAGACTTCGGTGCTTTTAAAAGATTATAATTCCGGAAGTACTGTGGAGCGTGGCAATGATATTATGAAAATTGCAAAGAGCAGCAGTGTGTACGACGAATTCTGTAAAGTGACAGGAATCGATCTGACAAAACAGGCATTTACGGATATGTTTGAGTGTGAACAGACAGAGGCATCGGACATTATTACTTTTTATGTGGTGTATCCGAGAACGAGCTGGGATTATACCGTAAATGACGAAGAGGAAGCGTATGCTTTTGTGAACGGACTTCTTCAGGCATTGGATACCGTGACAAAGAAACAGGTCGGCACACAGTGTTTTACTGTATTTGATGAACCGCAGTCCCAGAGAGAAGTGACAAAGCTTGAAACTTATACCATCTCCAGTTCTGAGTTCCGCCAGGGAGTATTAAAAGCAGTGATCGCAGGTATTTTACTTGGCATTATGCTTGAGGTTGTTTATATACATTGTGGATGATGATTTATAAAAAACCGAAGGATGCACAGGAAGTGCAGGAATGTTTAGAGACACAGATCGTTGATGTGATCACAAAAAAGAATGAAGATGAAGAAACCTATAAAAAAGCGGCTATGTTTTGAATGGACAAAAAGCAGAAGGATGCCTTAAGATTAACTGTCTGCCGGTCGGAAGAACTGCGGATACCACAGCATTGCGTCTTGCGATGTGCTATGCAAATGAAAAGAAAAAGACTCTGCTGATCGACCTGAATGCAACTGACAGTGATGATGCATCTTTAAGTGCCTATGTTATGGGGGAATACGACAGAATTAAAGTTACAGCAGATGAATGACTACTTAGACACCGTAAAGAGAAATTTGAAACAGAACAGGGTTTGATCTTGTTGGAAATGAAAAAGTTCAAAGAGCTTCTGGATCGCTTCTCAAAGCAGTATGAATACATTCTGGTCAATGGAAGGGATGTGTCGGCAATATCCGAAGGATATCAGACGGCATTGCTTTGCGACAGTAATCTTGTCATCTGCGGACGCAGAAATGTCAGAACGGAAGAACTTTATATGTTAAAGAATACGCCTGAGATCAACCATATCCATCTGGATGGAGTGCTGGTATATGATTTATAAGAATCTACTTTATACAGGAATGCTTTTCGTAGTACTTCCGGTCTGGTTTGGATTGTTGTGGGTATGGTATCTGAAAATAGAGGGAACGGTCAGAAAACTGTGCAACGCATGGGTGCTTGGACTTGCTCTGGTTTAATTGTTAAGACCAGTGAATGGTCAGAAAGCATGTTTGCATCGGGACAGATTTTGCTGGTGCCAATGATACTTGGCAAAAGGACGCTTACCGAGGCTGTCACACTTTGGAAGATATTTCTGGTGATTGTTTCCATTGTTATCATGGTAATTCTGATACGCAGATGTGGTATCTTAGTTACAGTAGAAAATAAGCTGGAAAACAAAAAAAAGAAAGCCGGAGCATGGAAAATCATTTTTGGAATTCTTGCAGCGGCGCTGATCCTTTTGCAGGCATGGATTCCGTATCATTACCAGCATATTGATGATGACGATGCAAGATATGTTTCGGAAGAAGTTTCTGCGGTTGTGCATGATACGCTTTTAGTGGATGATCCGATCACGGATGAATATATGTACTGGGATGTCGGGAAGTAAGAAAAGATGTGACATCCCCATGGACGATGTATGTGGCAATGTGCTGTAAAATAACAGGAATTGCTCCGGCGGTGTTTTCACATACATTTTTTCCATTTTTTATGATCATCATCTGTTATGTGTTGTATGGAATGATCGGAAATGTACTGTTTCGCGGTGATGCGGAAAAAACAGCACTGTTTCTGATTGTTTTATCTGTGTTCCATATCTGGAATTTTACATCAACACATACACTGTCGGCGATGTTTTTATTGCGGATCTGGCAGGGAAAGGCAATCGTGGCGGATTTATCCTTCCATTGTTAATGTATTTGTTTTACCAGATCTTTATGAGTGAAAAACAGAGTATGAAATGGGCGGCACCATTGTATGCCTTAAGTTTTGCGGCAGCTCTTTTATCGGGAATGGGAATTATTATGGCACCAGTTATGATGGGATTGTACGGACTTTTAGATGGTATTTACCACCGGAATCTGAAACGTATGCTCTGTATATGGATCGCAGCACTGCCGTGTGCTGTTTATATGATTTATTATACGGCGGGGATTTAAAAAGGAAAGAGAACGGATATGGCAGCAGATTTTTTATTCAATACTGGACAATTTTAAAAATTTTATTGGCGGACGTACCGGACTTTTTCACTGGTGCCTGTTTTGTCTTGCAGTTGTAATGCTGTTTTTCCTGGGAAGAAAATATCAGGAAGAGAAACAGACCGTCCGGTTTCTGGTATGGCCGACAATCCTGGTACTGTTATTTTTATTTAATCCATTATTTTACCGTTATGTGGGAAGCCGTTTCTTTGCCGGTGTGTACTGGAGACTGTTCTGGATGCTTCCGGTTTCTTTCACGGCTGCGTATGTGGTGGTCTGGCTGGTGTGCCGGTGGAAAAAACAGGCAGTCCGTATCGTTGTGCTTGTGGCGGCCCTTGGTACGATCGCATTAAGCGGACAGAAAATTTACAGTAAAGCAACCTTTACGGAGGCAGAAAATGAATATAAACTGCCGCAGGCTGCGCTGGATGTTGCGGATATTTTAGCAGGCGCAGGTGTCAGCTGGAAAGTAAGATCGGTTGTACCGAATGAACTGCTCTGCTATATCAGACAGTACCGCTGTGATATCGGATTATTTTATGGAAGAAACGTGGGCGGATTTATTTCCGGGATCGGGGATGATGAAGTCGCAATGTATCAGCAGATGTGTCAGGAAAAACCGGACATGACAGTAGTGACGGATATTGCAAAGCGCAATCAGGTGGTATTTTTATGTTTTAACCGCACAGAACAGGAAATACCGGATGATATGAAGCCGTATGGATATCACTATTACAAGGAAACCGGAGATTATGTCATTTATATGCTTGGAGAGGAATAGATGGAGCAGATCAGAAAATGGATACGGGAAAATGATTGGAAGAGCATGGGGATCATTGCGTATTATGGATACTTTGCGGTCAATGTGCTGGTAAAAGCATTTGGTTATGACAGTAGTGATCAGATCTACAAATTTTTTATGCTTTCCGGCGTGATCCTTTTGGGAATGAAACTTGTTACAACCAGATATACGCTGCGGGAGATCGTTGTGATCGCGCTGATGCTAGGTGCAGGTCTTTTCATATGGGTAATGACCAAAAAGGCGACGATACTGTTTTTGTTTTTTAACGATCATCGGAATCAAGGATGTGTTTTCCGAAATTGATTGAAATCTCTGTATGGACCAGACTTTTTGTAGCATTTATTATGGTAGCCGGATCCGCTTATGGGTTGTTTGATATTGGTTATAAGACAGTGCCAAATGCACAGTATGTGGAAGTACCGGTGTACAGTCTTGGTTTTAGTGAACCGAATGCTGCATATATGACAATTTTTCTGCTTCTTATGCTTATGCTCTATTATTTCTATGAAAAATTAAATATATGGTGGTTTTTCGGAACATGCCTGACAGCGTTTATTTTTATAAAATAACATTTTGCCGTACCAGGGATTATTGTATTCTTTTTTGCGTGGGGATCATTCTGTTTGAAAACTGGTCAAAAATAAAAAAGTGAAGTTTATTTATGCACTGTCTATACCGGTTGGAGCAATTTTCAGTTTTGTTATGATGATTCTATTTAACAGTGACAATGACATTATGAAGACGATCGACCGCTATGTATCAGGAAGGGTATATATCCTTGGAAAATATTATCATGACCAAGGGCTTGCGCTGCTTCCGAGAAACCAGGAGTATTTTTATGCAAGTTATCATGGGCTGATCGATAACGCATATATGTATATTTTACTGTACTGCGGATGGATTTTGCAATCGCATTTTTGCGGCACTCTGCGTTATGTTAGTCAGACTCTATAAAGCAGGGGGATATAAAGAATTAATCATGCTTTCCGTATTTGCATTGTATGGGATCATGGAACAGTTTGTCTTAAATGGTTTTATGAATCCGTTTATTTTGCTTGCAGGTGTATTGCTATATCCGACGATGTTAAATGAGATCTCAGATGGAGGAGACAATGGAAAAATATCGAATTCTTCAAATTCATAATTTTTATCAGATCCCGGGCGGGGAAGACGTCGTGGTGCGCAATGAGAAAAAGCTGTTAGAGGAGCATGGACATGAAGTCTTTACTTACTATCGCAGTAACAAAGAACTGAACGAGGGGAATAAATTAAAAAAACTTTTTATTCCTTTTACGGCAGTCTATTCGTTAAAAACCTGCAGGGAAGTAAAAAGATTATCCGTGAAAATAAAATCGATATCGTGCATGTGCACAATACCCTGATGATGGTGAGCCCATCTGTATTTTATGCGGCATTTCAGTGTAAGGTGCCGGTGGTCCAGACACTTCATAATTTCCGCATGCTCTGTCCGGCCGGATCATTTTTCCGCAACAATGTGATCTGTGAGGAATGTGTGGATGGCGGATTAAAATGTGCAATCCGGCACAAATGTTACCGCGGAAGTAAAATACAGACGATGGTAAGCTCTGCAATCCTCTGGATTCACCGTTTTCTTGGAACCTACTATCGTGTGAATTTTATCTGTCTGACAGAATTTAACAAAAATAAACTGTTAAGCTCCTTAGATCCGGGCAAAAGATCGTGGATCCGAAACGTGTTTACATCAAACCAAACTTTACCTTTGCAGATGGAATCGTCCCGGTTAAAAAACAGCCTGAGGAAGAATATTATCTGTTCGCTGGAAGAGTAGAGGCATTGAAGGGAATTGACATTGCAGTAAAAGCTTTTGAAAAATTGCCGGATAAGATTCTTTATGTTGCGGGAACAGGACCGATGATGGACGAGATGCAGGCATACGTCAGCACCCATAATATGAAAAATGTCCGCTTTTTGGGTTACCTGCAGAAAGAGGAGATGACCGAGAAATTTTATAATGCAAAGGCAGTCATCATGACTTCCCAGTGTTATGAGGCGTTTGCCATGACGATCGCGGAGGCATATTCCTATGGCGTACCGGTGATCGCAGGACGTGTCGGCAATATGGATGGTATGGTACAGGAAGGTGTGACGGGTGTAAAATTTGAGTATAACTCTATTGATGATCTTGCCAGAAAAGTCTGAGTTTGAACAGATGGATCTAAACAGATTAAAAAGGAAAATGCGAGAGAATTTTTATCAGCACCAGGTTAAGACCGGAAGATAACTATCAGAAACTCATCAGTATCTACCACAGCATTTCAGAGGAAAAGAACAATGAAAAAAAGGCAGTATTTATCACGAATATACCATCGCCATACCGGGTGGATTTCTTTTCTTATATGCAGAAAAACTTTCCGGAATATGAGTTTCATATCATTTTTCCGGTGCAGGCATGGAAAACCGGAAATGGAGTGTTGAGATGGAGGAGATCGAACATTATCATTTCCTGAAATCAAAGACGATCATCATCCGCAAACGGTTTGATGACCGATATGTGTTTATCCCGGTAGGTGTGGAAAAGACTTTAAATAAGATCGCGCCGGATGTGGTCTTTGCCATGGAGTACAACCCGACGATCCTTCGTGCGGTACATTGGTGCCGGAAAAAGAAGATCCCGTTTATCAGCTGGACGGACGGCACTTTAAATTCCGGAGAAAAATATCGGAAAAGTACAGCGCTTATCGAGAAGCTATATTATAAAAAGAGCGGCGGCATTTATCGCGAGCAGCACTGCATCGCGTGACGCACAGATCGCTTACGGTGCTGATGAAAAAAGAAATGCTTTATCTCATATCTTACCGTGGATATTCAGAAATATCTGTATGAGAAACCACAGAAAACAACCCAAAATGAGGGATTGCAGCTTCTGTATGTGGGAAGCCTGATCCAGCGGAAAGGACTTGATCTGTTACTGCCGGCACTTGCAAAAACACCGCAGAATATAAGGCTCTGGATCGTTGGAGAGGGCAGGAAAAAGATCTGCTGCAAAAACAGTGCACAGAACTTAAAATTTCTGACCGTGTGGAATTTTTAGGATACCAGGAAGGGGGAGCCATTGCAGAAATTATACCGCACAGCGGATGCTTTTGTGCTTCCGACCAGGGAGGACTGCTTTGGACTTGTTCTTTTAGAGGCAATGTGTGCATCTCTTCCAATCATTTCATCAAAATATGCAGATGGTGCAAGAGATCTCGTCTCAGATGGTGAAAACGGCTATATCATTGACCCGGAAGATGTGGATGGTTTTGCGGAGGCAATCCAAAAGGCTGCCGCCGGGGATATGGCATCTGTCATGGGGAAAAAGAGTTACGAAAAGGCACATGAATTTTCTTTTGAACAGGTTTCAAAAGGTTGTATTGCGGCACTTTCGTATGTATTATCACAGAAATAAAGGATTAGTGCGAAAAATAAGCTCGATAGCTTATTTTTTTGCACGGCTATTTGTTTCTAAATAAAACAAATAGCTTTGATGGCAGACGAGAATTTGAGATTCTCGTCGCCTCTTCGCAGCAAGTTGCTCAAAAATGAGGAATAATATGAAAAAAAAAGATTTTTATTTAACGGACTTGGAAACAGAGGATGGATCGGCGGACTTTATTATATTAAGAACATTATGTTCAGCTGCCTGCAGAACGAAAATATCATTGAACGTTTTTTTCGCTGGTGCTTTTGATCGATCCGGAACATGCCGATATTTTTGACTGTTTTAAAGAAAATGTAAATGTAGATATTCGTGTCTATGATGGAAATAATAAAATAAAACTGGCACTTTATGAGATGCGTCTGATCTGGTTTGGCGGGGTAAAATACTGCTATGCCTTAGAACTCAATAAGATCGGAAAACTCTTTAAAAAGAAGGGGGGATTTTCTGGATCCCGGATTTCCAGCACAGAACCCTGCCGGAGTTTTTCGGTGCAGAGGAACTGGCTCACAAAGAGAAAAATGATCTTGCCATGACAGGAAGCGATAATCCAATGGTTTTAAGCAGTTTTGATGCGGCGAGAGATTTAGAGCGTTTCTATCCGGGACACCGATGCGCGGTCGAGGTAGTTCATTTTGTATCTTACATCGAACCGGAAGTGTGCGCCATCACACCGGAATTAGAGCAGAGCGTCCGTGACAAATTTGACTTAAAGAGAAACTATATCTATATTCCAAACCAGTTCTGGCAGCATAAAAATCATATCGTCATGGTAGAAGCAATCGAATGTCTCCTAAAAGAGGGCAGATTATGTGACTATGATTTTGTATTTACCGGCAATCTGAAAGATTACCGTAACCCGGAATATATCGATAAATTAAGAAAAATTATGGAATCAGACACGGTTTGTGCTAATATAAAACTGTTGGGATTTGTAGAGCGTACCGAACAGCTTGCAATCATGAAAAACGCACAGTTTATCGTACAGCCGTCACTCTGTGAGGGCTGGGGAACCGTATTAGAGGATGCGAAAGTACTTGATAAAGTTGTACTTTTGTCAAACATCCCGGTACATCAGGAACAGCAGAACAAAAAAATGTGTTCTCTTTGATCCACACGACCCGAAAACAGCTTGCCGAAAACGATCGCGCGCACTGCAGCGCGCATCCCTGCCGGAGCATGAAGCCGAATATGCCGGTAACATGGAACAGGGCATCGCAAATATGTACCGCGAGGCGAGAGAGTACTCGAGGGCACTTGAAAGGGTATTTTTATAGGAGGTTCGCCCATGAAAAAAATGATCATTACCGGCGTAAACGGTTTTATCGGAAGATGCGCCATGGAATATTTCAGCAAAGATTACGAGATCACCGGCATCGACTTAGCCGACCGTTACTGTGAGGACGGGGCAGAAATCCACTACTATCAGTGCAACATGTCCAAAGACTCACAGGAACTTGCCAACATATTTACCGGAGTGCAGCCGGATGTGATCTTACACTGTGCCGGCAGTGCCAATGTCGGAGCATCCATTGTAAATCCGATGGCAGACTTAGATGGAAATCTGCACAGCTTATATCAGCTGCTTTTAGCATTGCAGTCATTTGAAAAAAGACCGAAAAATCATTTTCTTATCAAGTGCAGGTGTCTATGGCAATCCAAAGCAGCTTCCGATCACGGAAAAAGATGCATTGGCACCGATCTCCCCATACGGCGTGCACAAGCAGATGGGCGAGGAACTCTGCAGCTATTATAACAGGGTACATGGTTACCATATCCGCTGTGTGCGTATCTTTTCTGCATATGGAAGCGGACTGCGCAAACAGCTTTTGTGGGATATTTATCAGAAATACTTAAATACCGGACGGATCGATCTGTTCGGAACCGGAAATGAGACGCGTGATTTTATCCATATTTCCGATATTCTGCGTGCGTTAGAACTGATCCTTGCATATCAGGGACCGGAGGAGATCTTTAACGTGGCAAACGGTGAGGAAGTATCGATCCGTGAGCTGGCTGAAATCTATGCAAAGCAGCTTGGAGAAAACACTGACATCGTGCGGTTTAACGGGGAGACGAAAGTCGGCGATCCACAGAACTGGCGTGCGGATATTTCCCTGCTCAAAAAAATCGGCTACGAGAAAAAGATGGATCTTACCGAAGGAATCCGCGAATATGTAGGCTGGGTAAAACAGCAGGCATAGAAAGGGCGAAAAAGAATGGAAGAGACGAGAAGTCTGGCTCCGGTAATTTTGTTTACCTACAACCGGCCGGAACATACAAAGCGCACCATCGAGGCACTTGCAGCAAACGAACTTGCAGCAGAAACAGATCTGTATGTATTTTCCGATGCGGCAAAAAAAGATGCAGATAAAGGAAAAGTGCAGGAAATCCGTGATTATGTAAAGTCCGTGCAGGGATTCCGTCAGGTGGAACTGACCGCAAGGGAACAGAACTACGGTCTTGCAAAAAATGTGATCGAGGGTGTGACCGCGATCGTAAATAAATATGGAAAAGTGATCGTTTTAGAGGATGACCTTGTCACAAACCGCTATTTTCTTTTGTTTATGAATGACGGATTAGACCGTTACCAGAACGAACAGAAAGTGACCGGAATCACAGGGTTCTCCCATTTCGGGGGATACTTTTTTCCTACCCGTGTGAGTCCTATTTTAACACGCTCTCAGGCACAAGCTGGTCGTGGGCGACCTGGAGCGACCGCTGGAAGTATTTCGATGCGGACTGCGACGACTGGACGGATATGGTTTCCGATAAAAACTGCGCAAAGCATTTAATTATGACAATACCTATGATTTTTACAAGATCATGAAAATGCAGAAAACCGATGAAAAGACCAACTCCTGGGCGATCCGCTGGTACTGGACGAATTTCCGGAAACAGGGACTGATCTTATCCCCGACAAAGTCTTTAGTCAGCAATGAAGGCTGGGATGGCACCGGGATCCACTGCGGCAATGAAAAGGGACCGGTATTCGACCATAAACTGATGACAGATCACAGGATCACAGAGTTCCCACAGGAGATCTGTGAAAAACCGGAGATCCATAAGGCGATGAAAAAACACTGATCCATGAGTCACAGCCGAATCTGATCAAACGGATCTACCATGTGGTATTCCGGAAAAACTATATTGGACAGGCATAGAACATTTGAATGGCAGACAAAACAGGCTGTCTGGAAATGAGGATGAAATAAATATGAAGATACTTGCAATTTTTACCTGTTTTAACAGAAAAGAACTGACAAAGCGGGGCATGGCAACACTCTCAGAAAATAGAGACGTCACGTTTGACTATGTGATCTTAGACGACAATAGTTCTGACGGAACGCGTGAGATGTTAAAGCAGATGCGCGATGACGGCACATATCAGATCGACCTGATCGAGGGAGACGGAAGCAATTTCTGGAATGGCGGTATGCACAAGGCGATCGAACACATCAAAAATACGCATATGGATTACGACTACTATATGCTGATGAATGATGATACAAAGTTCTTCCCGGGCATTTTTGATGAGATGGCACCACATCTGAAAAAGGATGAGGTTACAGTCGGTGCGATCTGTGGCGAAAACGGCGGTTTGAGTTACGGCGGTATCAAATACACCAAAGGGATCAAATACAAAAATTAGGACCGGATGTGCCGGAGGTAAACTGTGATACCTTCAATGCAAACTGTGCCATCATTCCGCGTGAAATCTTTGAAAAAAGTCGGGATCGATCCATTTTACCAGCACAGTATCGGTGATTTTGATTACGGGTTACAGATCAGTAAACTTGGATATAAAATTCATATTTATCCAAAGTTTGTCGGCGAGTGCAATGATAATACACTGCAGAAAACCTGGCAGGACGAGACACTGCCGCGCATGGAACGGATCCGTCTAAAGGAGAGCCGCAAAGGGACTTCCATTCCGCGACTGGTTTCATTTTCTGCATAAAAACTTCGGACTTGGAACGGCCATTGTGCGTTCCATTACACCGTATATCCGTATTATACTTGGAACAAAGACGAGATACTCCGGCGCGTAGAAAGCCGACATGATCATCGCAATATTTGAATGAGGATTTATATGGGAAACGATCTGTTTTGTGATTTTAAATTATAAGACCTGGCGTGAGGCGGCCGCATGTGCGGAGTCCATTCTAAAGACGCAGCAGGGGCAGGATATCCGCATTGTTTTAGTGGACAACGGTTCCGGCAATGGCAGTGAGGAGTCGCTTCGGGAAGAATTTGCCGGGGAAAAAGAGTGCATGTGATCGCAAGTGAGAAAAACCTTGGATTTGCACGCGGCAACAATCTTGGCATCCGGTATGCAAGGTCTCATTTTGAGCCGGATTTTATCGTGGCGGCAAACAGCGATATTATTTTTGAACAGGAAGATTACTGTGAGAAGCTGCGGGAAATCTATAAGGAAGAGCGCTTTGATATTTTAGGCGGGGATATTGTGGATGCAAGCCGCACCAGACATTTTAATCCGGTGGCGAGAAACAGGCAGTACACGTTAAATTATATGCGGAAACAGATCCTGGTTTCCTGGGCGAAATGTAAGATGTTCCAGCTGATCAAACTGTTTCATTTAAAGAAAGCCATTGCAGGCCATTATGGTGTCGTGTCGGATGAAACGGGGCGCGATGTCAAAGATGGCAGTAAGAATCTTACCACGCGTGAGGAGGACGGAAAGTCCGTATCGGCGGACAGCCGCGTGGACGAGCGGATGAAGGATGTTCTCTTACATGGCTGCTGTCTGGTATTTTCGAAAGATTTTTTCAAACAGATGGACGGATTTTATGATGGGACATTTCTCTATGCGGAGGAGGAGATCCTTTATTACCTTGCCGGAAAATACGGCATGACATTACTGTATGCACCGGAGATTGGCTGCATGCACAAGGAGGCAGTGTCCACAAATTTTGTGATGCAGGATTTTTGTGATGCGAAGATTTTTATTTCGGGAATATCACGAAGTCCTATCGGGCATTTCTGGCACTGATGAAAAAATATGAGTAAACATGACGGATTATTTCAAAATTCAGTTTACAATGTAATTTATAAACTCCTGGATGCGCTTTTTCCGCTGGTTTCTGCAGCATACCTTGGAAGGGTACTGATGTCGGATGGAGTCGGAAAAGTTGCATATGCACAGAATATCGCGCAGTATTTTTGTACTGGCAGCATCCCTTGGAATCCCCAATTACGGGATCAGGAGATTGCAAGAAGGCGTAAGGATGAGGAGCAGACAAAGGAACTTTTTTCGTCTCTCTTTTTATCAATCTGATCTCCACGCTGATCTGTACGGCACTGTATTATGCACTGATCCTGAATCTGCCGTATTTTTCTTCACGTAAGATGATCTCACTTGCGGCAGGACTTCTGATCATATTTAATGCGTTTAATGTAGACTGGTTTTATCAGGGGCAGGAGGCATTCAAATATATTGCAATCCGCAGTTTTGTTGTAAAAGTGATCTCACTTGCGGCAATCTTTGCGTTTATCCGGAGCAGTGAAGATTATGTGCGGTATATGCTTGTGATCGTTTTGACGACAGGGGCAAATTATATTATCAATATGCTGCAGTTAAGAAAGTTTGGTATCCGTCTGACATGCCATGGCATAAAGATCCTGCCGCATATGAAACCGATCTTTATCATGCTCGGAACGACAGTCGCGATCGAACTTTATACGATGTTAGACACCACGATGCTTGGACTTTTGTGTGATGAAAAAAACGTTGGTTATTATACAAATGCGATGAAAGTCGTGAAGATCATCATTACAGTCATTACAGCAATCGGGGGAACATTACTTCCGCATTTAAGCCAGTATCATATGGAAGGTGATGATGAATCGTGTGGACGGATCGTAAGCAGGGTATTTGAGATCATGCTGTTTTTGTTCCTGCCATGTTGTGTGGGGGCCTGATGCTGACAGCAGATGATCTGATGGTCGTGATGTTTGGCGAA
>VOFB01004046.1_pt1 | contig 13061 bp, 18 predicted proteins | sample 5384141 | NCBI WGS metagenome assembly VOFB01 (sample SAMN12384721, study PRJNA508395) | human gut metagenome | isolation source: healthy gut A | host: Homo sapiens | reverse complement strand
TTTTATGTCCCGTATACATGGACATGATCATACATATAAAGAGTGCTGCATGCAAAATACTATGACCTGATTTGGAGCCTTTATTCCAATCATAGTAATTAACGCTCCCATTGACCAATATTTATGTGCTTTCATTTTATACCTCCAAATTAATTAAGCTTTTTCCAAAATAAATATCTCTGGATCATTAACAATATTATACATTCCATCCATCACTTTCGACAAGCAGAGAAAGATACTGATCTTTGGACCATTCCTGCTGAAATCTATAAGGGCATCATGAATGAATCTGCTCCCGTCGCAAACTATACCAATGAGTTAATGGCTACCCGTTTTTCTGTAACATTCATACTATGCTAATGAAAACAATCTCTCATTTTACGTGAAATATCTGCATCCACAAAACCTTTTTCTGCCATTTCATCAAGTATATCACATGTTTTTCATGCGACATTCCTTTCTTATATGGACGTTCTTCCGTAAGCGCCTGATAAATATCAACACATGCCATAATTCGTTCTTGTTCATTTAATTCATCTGCAGTTTTTTTCCAAATGGATACCCTTTCCCATTTAGTTTTCATGATGTAGTGCAGCCCAATCCCGTATATCTTCAAAACCATCTACTTGTGACAATATAAGATATGTGTGTAGCCCGCATGGTTTTTCATTTATCAAATTCTTCATCCGTAAGTTTATCCGGTTTTTCTAATATTTCATTACCGACCGCCATTTTTCCGATATCATGCAATGCTCCCGCCAGATACATTTTTCGATATCTAAAACATCATATCCAATATACTTTGCAAACTGCGCAGCCTTTTCTGCAACACCAATAGAGTGTCTGCTTGTAAATGGAGATTTATAATCAACAATATTCGCAAAGAAATCTGCAATATTTTTACAAGTATTCCAATCAAACATCTGTTTTTTCTTGGAACGATCTCCCATAACTTTGACTCAAAAGATCCATCCTCTAACGAAACAAATGTTTCTTTTGATATCATTTCAAAAAGGCTTCTACACACTCATCATCAAATAATAATCCTTTTTGTTTTACAAGAAATTCACAACATTTATCCCATTTTTCCTGTCTACATTTTATGTTGTTAGCAATCGCATCTATTACATCCGCAAGATGAATAATCCTTGCAAATAAAGGAACCTCCTGCCAAACCAACGATATCTATGCTTAACTGTTTTTCATCCATAAATCTCTTTCATAAACTCCTATATATCACATCATTCTGTGGAATCTGTCCATCAACATACAAAATATGATTTACTAACCATTCCGTAAGGTTTTCTTCTTCTATTTTTCATCCGCAGTTGTTTATGTTGTTCATATCCAATGTAATACTCATTATCTCAAAACAAATTCTTAATTTTATCAATTATAAAACAATTCTATCTAATTTTTGTCAATCAAATAATAGTAATAAAATTATCCCGTTCCAGCAAAAAGCAACCTCATACTTTTCGTATTTCTCAACACTCATTATCTAAGTTCAAGGGAACTGGAAATATAAAAATGGAAGTCTTGCTCCTTGCAGTATTCTTTTTATTTTTCGGATTAGTTTTGGGTTCGTTGTATATTCCAACAGATATACTTCCATTCCATCCGCCTTGCACGCTTCCAAATATTTGCAGAATTGCTGTAAGACCTTCAAAAAATACTCTCGTGCGGAGCGTAATCATATACATCACAATTATTTATAAAGAATCCATCAACACCTTTTTCATATAGTTCCTGAGAAAGCTGTCCTATAAACTTCTGCCAGTCTGGTTTTTGCTACATCCACCCATTGTTCTTCCTCCCAATGCTCATACTCACCGATTGCCACTTCCGCATAGGTTGTATAGTACTCCCTGAAGTTTTCAATCGACCCAATATTTAGATATGTATATACGACTGTTCCATTTTGATGGAGCAATTCAATATCCCTTTTTGTAAAATACTGTGCATCAATTACAATCGTTTCATACATTTTAAATCGTTCCAAAGATGAGGCGTCCGCATTTAAAAACACCCCATAATCGTTTTTCTCAAATTCCTTTGCCTGATTGGCTTTCACAAAAAAACATCCACCAATAAACATTAGAACAAATAATACAGCCAAGGCTGCTGGTTGTTTGATTCTCTTCCCGCACAATGCCTCCCACATCCTTTCGGTGATTCTCGTTTTTTCCTCATGACTATCACATTTTACACATTGATGATTATGTTTTCCCAGATTTGTTGCCCAATTTGTATTCAAATTTTACCATAAAACTTGTGAACAGTTCTACCGTCATTTTGGAATATATGAGAAAAGGACGAACTCATCTTCTAAAATGAATTCGTCCTTTAAGGCACAGTTATTAGCTTGTTTCAATACATCTTGATGTACTATTTCAGGAAGAAAAACCCTTTTTTTCTTCTGCAAAAAGTTTCTGCTTCCGTTCAATCATCTCATCAATTCTCTCGATATACTGCCCGACATCCTTGACATTCTCGCATCTTTCGATCCGATGAGTGCCATTCTGATCTGGTTCTGTCCAGACACGTTTCGTTGAAGCCCCGCCCGCACGCCACGATGGTTTGTTTCTCCTCCATGATCAGAATGTTATAAATTCCTGCTTTCCCCGGACTTGCGTAACCGACATTTTCCAGATTGCCAGCCATGCTCTTCTGTCGATACAGATAATATGGTTCTAACCCCATCTCCTTTGCATATTCTGCGGTGAGGTTCATATGCTCTGTGGTGTTGACCATCTTGTAATCTTTATAATCTTCCTTAAACATGTTAAGCCGCGCCGCCCGCTTTAATGCAAGTGAATGCACGGTAAGATTATCCGGTTTTAACGCTTTTACCTGCTCTAAGGTATCCCTGACATCCTCAAGGCTTTCCTCCGGCAGTCCCATGATAAGATCCATGTTAATATCATCGAATCCAAGCTCTCTCGCAAGCTGAAAACTCTCCACGGTCTGTGCCACGGTATGTCTGCGCCCGATGATTTTTAACGTCTCATCTTTCATCGTCTGCGGATTGATGGAAATTCTTGTGATGTCCCATTTTTTCAACGTTTCTAATTTTTCTCTTGTGATGCTGTCCGGACGTCCGGCTTCCACTGTAAACTCCAGACAGTGTGACAGATCAAAGCTGCATCGGATCTTTACGGATCAGCCGGTCAAGCTGATATGGCTCCAATGTTGTCGGTGTGCCCCCTCCAATGTAGATGGAATTCAGATGTTTTTTCCAAATTTTACTGCAACATAATCCAGTTCTTTTCCAAAGCATCCAGATAACTGTCCACTTTCTGTCTCCAGCTCACTAATGGGTAGGATGTAAATGAACAATACAGGCAGGTTGTCGGACAGAATGGGATTCCGATATAAAGACTGTAGCCGTTCTCGTAATCGATCTTTTTAAGATTTCGAGCTCACGCTCTGCAATATCAATGGAAAGATCGATTTTCTCATCGGATGCAAAGTACGTTTTTTGCATGTAGGCTCTGATCTCTGCCTCCGTTTTTCCTTCCTCTAAAAAATTTCATCAGGTCTTTTCGTTGGCCGGATTCCTGTCAGCGTTCCCCACGGAAGCTTTTTGCCCGTGATCTCTGATAAAATCTGATAAAAATTCTGTTTCAGTTCGTTTTTCGTTTCCGTGCGGTCTGAAAAATCTACCGGAAAACTTCGGTCATGACTTTCCTGACCATTTTTCCCTTCCACTCAATTTTTATCTGCTGTGGCTCATACTCCACTTGAAACTGTAAGGTGATCTCTTCCTCATATTTTTTATCTTCTGCCGTTGCACTCACATTTTCCTCCGGGAAAAATGCTTTGATGAGCGAATGTATGTCATACTCAAATTCCGGCTGGTTTAATTTTGCTAATATCATGCTTTCCTCCTACAAATATGGATTGTACATCCGCTCTGTTCCGATCGTTGTCATATCTCCATGCCCTGTATACACGGCGGTCTCATCAGGAAGCGGCATGAGTTTTCCCGGATCGCATGGATCAGCTGGGATGCACTCCCCTTCGGGAAATCAGTCCTTCCAATAGAAGTCTGGAAGAGACTGTCTCCGCTGAATAACGTGTTCTGATATGGGAAATAATAGCAGCAGCCTCCCACCGTATGTCCCGGTGTTAAAAATACCCGTATATGAAATCCTGCAAGATCTATTTCCTGCTCATCTTTTAAATATTCATCGGCATAGAACACAAGCTCGCTTCCCTGCCATCCGCTCAGATTCAACTGCGGATTTTCCAGTGTCTCTTTTTTTTTTCCTGCGCGTATATTTTTTATATGCAAAATGCTGCGCCAGCTCCCCCTGCCCCTGTCGCATGATCAAAATGTCCATGTGTCAGAAGAATTGCCACAGGTTTCAATCCCTGCTCTTTCACTTTCTCTGCAAGCTGTTTTGCATTGCACCCGGATCAATGATCAGTACTTCTTTTGTGTCATCATTGATCGCAAAATAGCAATTGGTCTGTACCGAACCTACTACATATGTCTGTATACTTAATGGTGCCATATTTCTCTTCCTCCATAAAAAGATGAAAGAAACCACCTGAGCCAGATCAGCCGGTGGTCTCTCAATATCAATAATACTGTCTATCTGACGAAGCTTGTCGATCACGCTGTCAGCTCTGCTTTTCCTTTTGTGTTAAATGAAATATCAATGGTTGCGATTCCCTGCTTGCTTCTTTGGAATGGATCGCATTGATATCAATCTCACGCTCTGTAAAGGCTCTTGTGATATCAACGAGAAGCCCGGTACGGTTATTGCAGAATACTTTGATCTCTGCCAGATAAAGACCGGAACTGCCAGATTCTTCATCATGCTGCCACTCCGCATCGATGAGACGTTCTCTCTCCATATCTGAAAGATTGATGATGTTGATGCAATCCGTCCGGTGAATGGAAACACCACGCCCTCTTGTCACAAATCCTACGATCTCGTCCCCGGAACCGGACTGCAGCATTTTGAAAAATGGACTGCCACGTCATAAAGTCCCTTTACAATGATACCGCTCTTTGATTTTTTCTCCGGGACTTTTTCTTTATTTTCGGAGATTGTCTCAAGAACTTCCTCGTCTGTAATACGTGCAAGGTGATCTTTCTTATATTCCTCGTACATGCGGTTCACGATCTGACCTTCTTTTAAACCGCCATGACCAACGGTTGCAAGGCAGGAATTCCAGTCGTGAAAACCATACTTGCGCATGATTTTATCCTGATACTCTGGTCTGTTGATATCGGAAAGGTTGATCCCCTTTGATTTACAACAGGATGCAAGCAGTTCTTTTCCTCTTACGATATTTTCTTCCTTCAACTCACTTCGGAACCACTGATTGATCTTATTCTTTGCCTGCGTGCTCTTTACAATATTCAGCCAGTCGCGGCTTGGTCCCTGAGAATTCTGAGAAGTCAACACCTCGATCCGGTCACCATTCTTGGATCACATAATCAATCGGAACAAGCTTTCCGTTGACTTTGGCTCCGATCATTTTGTTTCCGACCGCCGAATGGATGCTGTACGCAAAATCAATTGGCGTAGAACCGTTTGGCAGGTTTTTACATCTCCTGTCGGTGTGAAGCAGAAACCGTATCCGAAAACAGGTCGAGATCACTTTTAACAGGCTCATAAACTCCTTGTTATCGGACATATCCTCTGCCATTCTCTAAAATCTGTCTCAGCCAGCTTAACTTCTCTTCCTCGGTAACGGTCATTGGTGCTTCTCCATTGTTGTTTCCCTCTTTATATTTCCAGTGGGCAGCAATACCATACTCCGCGGTACGGTGCATTTCGTATGTACGGATCTGAATCTCAAACGGCTGTCCTGCCGGTCCAATCAAAGTTGTGTGAAGCGACTGATACATATTTGGCTTTGGCATCGCGATGTAGTCCTTGAATCTTCCAGGGATCGGTTTATACATCTCATGAATGACGCCAAGTGCCGCATAGCAGTCTTTTACCGAATCCACGATAATACGGACTGCAAACAGATCATAAATCTGATCCAGTGTTTTATCCTGATTGACCATTTTCTTATAAATACTGAAAAAGTGCTTTGCCCGCCCATCGATCTGCGGAATTCCGGCTTCGTGGATATGTTTTTTACCTCTTCCACAAGGCTCTGGACATAATCATCCCGACACTTTTTTCTGGGCGATCTGATGAACCAGATCATAGTATGCTTCCGGCTCTAAATATTTTAAAGACAGATCGTCTAATTCGATCTTAATTTTGGAAATACCAAGACGCTGGGCGATCGGCGCATAGATATCCATTGTCTCGCGCGCTTTTTCCTTCTGTTTCTCCGGCGTCATGTATTTCAGCGTACGCATATTATGCAGTCTGTCTGCCAGTTTTACCAGAATCACACGGATATCCTTTGCCATGGCGAGAAACATTTTTCTTAAGTTTTCCGCCTGCACCTCCACCTTGTCCGCATCGTAGGACAACTGTCCTAATTTTGTGACACCATCTACCAGACAGTGCAACCTCTGCACCAAACTCCTGCCTGATCTCCTCATCCGTCATAACAGTGTCTTCCACCACATCATGCAAAAGTCCCGCTACGATCGTCTCCTTATCAAGCTCTAACTCTGCTAAAATAATCGCAACGCACAATGGATGGATGATATACGGTTCTCCCGATTTTCTTACCTGCCCCTTATGTGCCTCGTATGCAATGTTGTATGCCTTCTCTATCAGACTGATATCCGTAGATGGATGATACTTACGGACACTGGCGATCAATTCCTGATATAATTTTTCGGGACTCTCAAATTCCTTCATTGGTTTGATACTATTGTCCTCTTCTTTTTACGATTTTCTCTAATTCTTCTGATGAAAGTTCTGCCATGTAGATCACCCACTTTATCTATGCTTTTGTGTATAATATATGATTATATTTTATTTTCTATCAAAATCAACGCTTAAACTTTGCATCCGGCTTCCATCACCATTCTATCTGATAATCTGACATTAGGACGCCGTCTATTTCCCGGTCACCGCAATATGAAAAGCCTAATTTTATGGCAAGTTTTTCAGAAAGAGTATTTTCTTTTTGAATCAGACAGTGCAAGAGATGTACCTGCAGCTCCTCTCCTGCATATTCCATGATTGCCTGACAGACTTCATAGGCATAACCCTGATGTTGAAAGGATGTCCGGATCGCATACCCCAATTCCATATCTCCATTTAACTCTTCCCGGTGTTCCACACCGGCCCTGCCGATCAGTGTGCCCTTTTTTCTCAAAAACAAGCCACATTCCATATCCATAAAAACGATACATATTTTCGATATAGGCTTTCTGATATTCCAGCTCTTCCTCATATTCATATAACCCCTCCATATAATCGGTCATTCCGGGTTCTGCATACATGGAAAAAAGGGCATCCAGATCAGAAAGCTCCAATTCTCTCACAATACAGCGTTTCGTCTCCAGAATCGTCCACGGGATATTGAAATGTCTCTCATACACGCGCTGTAAAAACGTCATATCGACTTCCTCGAACCCTCGACGACCATATCGGCATGAAGAAATGTATCCGTTTCCGGCTTCTGATAGGCAATCGCCGGGACATCCACATCTCTGGCAAGGTCTAAAGAGACTGATTCGAAGATAGAAAATGATATCTCTGCTCCGCTGCTCTGACAGTTGATGACAGGCTTCCTCTTTTTGCTATTAATACAAATGTAGTTTGTTTTGTTTCGTGCAAGATTTTCCCTTAACAAAGAAACTTCCCGCTCCGGTATCTGCGACACCCATATCTGTTTTGGATACTCTTTCTTATTATAATATGGCAAACCTGTTCTCCTTATTGATTGTTATGCGCAAAACAACCGGTATCTGAACAGATACCGGTCATCCTTTTAAAACCCATAAATTAATATGCAATATTTACATCGACATTTCCCTTATTCCGGAACACTTCCCTTGGAAGAGTACTGCCACATGTTATATTTTCCTTTGTAATTGCAGGTTGTGTTGTACTGTGCAACCCAGATAAAGTAGTTACTGAATGCGGATGCATCAATTTTATTGTTGTACCAGCTCTTGACTTGCGTAAACACCTGCTTTTCTTCCACCGTTTGCAATGGTCTTACAGAACGCAGCCACGCATGCCGTTCTGGTGCCTTTTATCTAATCCGTTGGCACGGGCTGCCTCCGCTTCCGTTCTCTGTATCAACAAAGATCGGGTAAGAAAGATTGTAGCCGGAACATAATGTCAATGCCATACTTGCCTCCTCAACAGCCTCTGCCTCAGTTGTAGCCTGTGTGAAGAAGTAAACACCAACGTTAATGCCGTTTGCAGTTGCACCCTGAATATTTTTTTCTTGAAGCAGGAATCCTCTACCAATGCTCCTGTCTGTGATCCGCGGTAACCAACACGGATAATTGCAAAATTGATACCTGCTGCCTTTACAGATGCCCAGTCGATATTTCCCTGATGGCTGGATACATCAATACCGTTCTTTCCGAACCCTGCTGTAATGCTCCATCACTTCCGAAGTTGTAAGAGATACCGCTGATCACCTGACTTCCTGTTACACGCTGATGGTTGCTGGTATAGTAATATACTTTTCCATCAATGGTCTGCCATCCGGTGTAAACCGGCTCGGTGTAGTAAGTTCCGTTTGCATTGTAATCTGCCACGGTTGCTGGTTTTTACACTCGGAATCTTTGTAAAGTAATCTGCCGGATTTATCTTTTAACTGGGTTGTTGTATTTCCAGTAAAATCATTGACTGTAACTGTACATGTGATTTTCTTGTCATTTGCGGTTGTCTTTGTATCGCCCGGTTTTGATAAGTATGTGATCGTACCTGTAACAGTTGCACTTCCTATTCCAACTGCGGTTAAGGTACATCCTGTTTTTGCTCCATTGGATACTTTTACAACTTTTTCATTACTGCTAGCCCATGTAATATTTGTGATAATATTGCCCGCGTCTGTCAATGTTGCTGTGAGACCAATTGCATTTGCATTGTTAATGGTGCTGTTATATAAAGTTGCCGTCTGTGGTGCTGTGACGGATGCGCTAGCTGCGGCTGCAGCTTTTTACCCAGTTTAATGTATAGGCTGTAGTACCTTTTGTCACTGCGATTGTAGTTGAACCACTGATCAGTTTATAACCTTCTGCTTCATAAGAAGATGCTGTAATCTGTCTTTAACATCTCTTTCTGCTTTAATTTCTTCGGTCTTAGAGTCTGCTGCCTTCGTTTTCTGGTCTGCCTGATAAAATTCATGGGTTACTTTGTAGGTAACAGTATCTGCTTTGCGGTGGCAATCCATTTGATATTATATTCTTTTGTACCCTCAACAATATCCAATGTTGTTCCGTTGTAATGCCTGATAGCCATTATAAGATTTTTTTGTGTAACTGTTTTTGCATCCTTTGCAACTTCTACAGTTTCTTTTTTCATCTGCTTTATCTGCCTTTGTCGTTTCCATCACTTTTATAAAAAATATGGACATTGGTAATGTCGTATTTGCTTGGTTCTGGATTTGGCTTTGGTTCTTCTGTACCATCTGTTTTGATCCACCCTGACTGTTCCATTCTGATCACCGCCAGTTCCTCCTGTTGTTCACCCTTGTTGCTGTTTCCGATGGTGTTGTTGTTTCTGATCATTTTGGTCAGTTCCACCTTCTGATGATTTTGTTGCGTTTCCGATGATGTCTCGGATGATGTGTTGCAGTTGACAACAGATGATTCTCCCTCATTTCCAGTAGCTCTAGTATCCCACACGTTTTGCGGAAGCCGTCACTGCTGCCTGTGCAATGTCCACTTTTGTTGATCCACCAACAGAAGCAGTAGGGAAGTTGGAAGTATCCACATCTCCTGCTCCGACTTTGGATGGTGTGCAGGTGCTGTCAACCGTTTCCACTGTATCCTGAATAACAGCCTCCACCTCAACATTGTCTACCTCTGCATCCTCTGCCGGTGCTACTTCTGCTGCGGATTTGATCTCGTCTTTGACATCTACCTTGGTGTATTCAATCTTATCCTTAACCGTTACTTTGTAAGAATTCTCTTTTGAGATATATCCGTCAATCTCATTCAAAGAGACATCATATTTTCCGGCATCAATACTTTTAATGTAAATAATACCATCTTTATCATCATCTGAATATGTAGTTGATTTTGCCTTCTTCTTGTCTGCCTTGATCGTGATCTCAAAAGGCTGTCCCTTTACATTTTTCGAGGACTCGTCCTGTATCTTGATCTTCAGATCCTTCTCAATAGAACTTCCGACCAATGTAACAGTTTCCGGTTCTGCCGCCTCTGTTTCTTCCGTGACAACCTCTTCAACTGCCACAACTTCTTCCGTCGGTTCTTCTGCCACCTCTGTACTTATCACAACATCTGCCACAATTGGTTCCGGCTGATGAAAATGGTCATATAAAAAATATCCTCCTGTTCCGACACCGCCAACTGCTGTCACAGTGGCTACACCTGCTATGATTGCCTGTGTCTTTGTCAGCCCGCTAAGCAAAGTCGCAACCCCTTTTACCTTTCCGGCTGCGCCCTGAACTAAATTTAGAAAATTCATTCTCGTCTCCTCCTCGTCTGCATTTTCCAATTACTTTCAGTAAATTTTCGTAATTCACTCTATTATGATAAAGAATCTGTCTGCAGTAATTTCGCTGCTATTCCTTCTTTGTAATCATACGAAGATAATTATAGCATTTTCCCCATATTATGTAAATATAATTTTCCTTATTTTTTTGGAAATTTTTTCCACCAGAAAATATGGTTCTCATTTTCAAAGGTTTACACGCCCTCACAGTCAAATGCCGGGATAAAACTCTCTTCCGCTGTGTCCCCCTCCTGGATAAAACCATTTTCTATTCCGATATCGATCGCATAATCCACCAGTGTCTCATATTCTTCATCGGTAATCCTGCGATTCAATTCCGGATACTTTTCCAGATTGGAAAGTGGTGAACTGGTTCATGATACTGATATAAATCATATCTCCGTAAGTTTCATGCAGATACTTTAAAATCTGCATGGAATCCGCCATACAACCGGGCAGTGTCAGATGTCTTACGATCGTTCCACTTAAAATAAGGTTATCTTCATCTCCATTTACAAACACAGCCTTTCCTGTCTGCCGCACCATCTCTGCGATCGCTGCCTTTGCAACCTCTGCATAATCCGGAGCGTGGGAATACTTTTTACTCAAAACCGGGCTCATATATTTAAAATCCGGCAAATAAATATCGACGTAACCCTCTAGCATTTTGATCGTGTCAACCGTCTCATAACTGCTTGTATTGTATACAACCGGAAGCGTAAGCCCTTCCTTTCGTGCCTGATCCAGAGCCTTCACAATCTGCGGCACAAAATGTCCCGGTGTCACAAGATTGATATTGTTGGCCCCTTTTTCCTGCAATTCGAGAAAAATATCCACAAGCCGCTTCCAGAGATTTCTTTTCCCACCGTTCCATTTGCGATATTCTCATTCTGACAGAATACACAATGTAACGGACACCCGGAAAAAATACCGCTCCCGATCCCGCATCTCCCAGAAATGCAAGGTTCCTCCCAGAAATGAAGTGCCGCCCTCGCTAACTTTTAAATTTTCTGTCTGCCCACAGATTCCTTTTTCACCTTTTTCCGGTCTACAAGGCATTTTCTTGGACATAAATCACATTTCACACCTGCTACCTCTTGCTAAACACGTTATTTTCCGCTATTATATAGCAGTCAAAAAAGATTTTTTCAAAAAAAAATCTATCTTTTCATTATAACAAAAGAAAAAGAAATGGATACTATTTTTAACAAAAGTTAATGAATTATTAAGGAGTAAACTATGAGTTTAAAAAATGTAATGGTCGCACAGTCCGGTGGCCCGACAGTTGCAATTAACGCCAGCCTTGCAGGTGTAATCCGTGGAGTCATGGCATCTGATCAGTATGAGACTGTCTATGGATCTGTAAATGGAATCCTTGGCATCTTAAACAATCATTTATTAAATCTGACAGAGATTATGAATGAAAATCCGGCATATCTGGATCGTCTGGAAACGACACCGGCAATGTATTTAGGTTCCTGCCGTCATAAACTGCCGGATTATCTGGATGATGATTCCTCATATGTTTTCATCTTCAAACAGTTTGAATTATACAATGTCGGCGCCTTCTTCTACATTGGCGGAAACGACTCTATGGACACCGTTTTAAAATTATCCGAATACGGCAAAAAAATCGGCAGCAATGTCCGCATCATCGGTATTCCAAAAACAATCGACAACGATCTGTGTGAGACAGACCACACTCCTGGTTTTGGTTCCGCTGCAAAATACATTGCTTCCTCAGTTTTAGAGATTGCCCATGACACTTTTATTTACGCAGTCAAGAGTGTCACGATCATTGAGATCATGGGACGTGACGCAGGATGGCTGACCGCTGCCGCTGCTCTTGCAAGAAACGGATATAATTCCGCTCCACATTTGATTTATCTTCCGGAAGTTCCGTTTGATACGGACGACTTCCTGTTAGACGTAAAACGTATGCTGTTTGAGCGCAATAACGTTATCATTGCCGTATCAGAGGGTATCCGCGATGCTTCCGGCAATTACATCAGCGCTTCTGAGAAGTCAGTCGATACATTTGGCCACAGCCAGCTGAGTGGCGCCGGAAAAACATTGGAATTCCTTGTGAAAGAAAAATTAGGTGTAAAGGTCCGTTCCATCGAAGTGAATGTATTACAGCGATGTGCAGCCCATTTAGCATCCAAAACAGATCTTATGGAGTCTGTCGAATTAGGAAAAAAAGCCGTTGCACTCTCCGAGGAAGGCGTAACAGCTTCTATGGTCACCATGAACCGTGTATCCAACGATCCATATACGATTGAATATGGATATGCCGAGATAAAAAATATTGCCAACGAAGCCAGATCCGTTCCTACTGAATGGATCAACGCCGCTGGCAATGATGTTACACAGGAATTAATTGATTACCTCACTCCATTGATCCAGGGTGAATCCAATGTCACCTATGAAAAATGGTCTTCCTGTTTATATGGATGTCAGTCATTTGACAAAACATCAATA
>VOFB01002388.1_pt1 | contig 13074 bp, 23 predicted proteins | sample 5384141 | NCBI WGS metagenome assembly VOFB01 (sample SAMN12384721, study PRJNA508395) | human gut metagenome | isolation source: healthy gut A | host: Homo sapiens | reverse complement strand
AGAGTCATCTTTGAAGGTTCAGATGATTCCGCGCTTCTGATTTACAGGCAGTTTCAATTACGATTTCTATCCGCAGGCGGATAAGAATTGGAGGTTTATAATATGAGCAAGAAAACATGTCCTTCCATGGATTCCTGGCTGAAAGAGGCCAAGGCCCACGAAAGCGCCCCTAAGATTGGCATGTATCTGACCCATAACGGCATTGTCCGGGAAAGTGCCAAGGCAAAAGTACGCCAGGGTGCCGCCGATACCAGGCCCGTTGTGGGGATGCAGTTTTCCTACAATCAGGAAGCTGTGGATGCCATCATCGCAGAAACCTATAAGTTGGACGGTATTTTCTACATCAAGGTCTGGCTGAACGAAGGGGAACTGAGCGTTGGTGACGACATCATGTATGTGCTCATCGGCGGCGATATCCGCCCCCATGTGGTGGATGCTCTGCAATATCTGGTGGGTCGCATCAAAAACGAGTGTGTCACGGAAATAGAGCTTTACTGATACGAGAAATCCGGAAAATGTGCGGAATTTCATGTAACCGTTTCGATGTATAAAAAATCCCATTTCCTGCTCGGAAATGGGATTTCCTTTCATTTTGCACAGTCCGCACTGCCCTCGCTGTAGAGCATATCCAGGCCATGGGCCACCGGGTCGATGACCGCCAGAATATTCTCTGCCGATGCCTTTTGGCTGCCTGGCAGGGTAATGATCAGGGTGCGTGCCCGAATGCCCGCAACACTGCGGCTCAGGCAGCCTTTGGGTGTGATCTTCATGGATTCTGCCCGCATAGCCTCCGGGATACCGGGAGTCGGACGCTGGATTACCTCCATAGCGGCTTCCGGGGTAATATCCCGGGGTGAGAAGCCGGTGCCGCCGGTGGTGAGCACCAGGGCAATCTTCTTTTCATCTGCACACTTCAAAAGCTCCGATTGGATCATCTCCGCCTCATCGGGAACGATGGCGGTATAGGTCACGTCGAACCCCTTCTCCGTCAGAATCTTCACCAGGTTGGGGCCGCTGGTGTCCTCCCGCTCGCCCCGATATCCCTTATCGCTGATGGTAATCACTGCTGCTGTATACGCCATGATTCGTCCTCCCGTTTGTAATCGCCGTGTATTCCGCCGGTTTTGGAAAGCAGGCGGATGTCCGTGATCGTCATATCCTTTTGCACCGCTTTGCACATATCGTACACTGTCAGAGCGGCGGTGCTGACAGCGGTAAGTGACTCCATTTCCACGCCGGTTCTTCCGTCGCAGGAAACGGTGGCCTTGATTTCTACGCTGGATCTGTGCTCATCCAGAGAAAGCTCCAGATTGATGCCATCCATCAAAATGGGGTGACACATGGGAATGATATCCGGTGTGCGCTTGGCACCCATGACCCCCGCAATCTGGGCAACGGTCAGCACATCTCCTTTTTTCATGCCGCCGCTTTGAATGAGCGCGAATGTGTGTTCATTCACCAACACCCGGCCTGCCGCAACGGCCACGCGCTGAAAATGGGCTTTCCCCCACATCTACCATTTTGGCCCGTCCCTGGTCATTAAAATGGGTAAAGTCTGCCATACTCAACCTCCGATTTGATTCATATTCCGACCGGGCTGCTTCCAGCTGTGCTTTCATGCCATCGAAATCCAGCCCTTTCAGGGGATACTCCGCATTGGAATGCAGACAGGGCTTCACTTTTCCGTCTGCAGTCAGTCGGATGCGGTTGCACTCCCCGCAAAAATGGGCGCTCACCGGGCTGATAAGGCCAATATTGCCCAGTGCGCCAGGCAGGTGGAAGAGTTTGGCAACACCGCCATCTTTGGCAGCCGGTACCGCTTCCGGCAGAGCCTCCAAAACCCTTGTAAATGGAATATACGCTTCCGGGCCAAAGCCGGAGCTGTCGCACATGGGCATCATTTCAATAAAACGCATATCCACAGGATACTTCCGGGTAAGCTCCGCCAGCGGAAGGATCTCATCATCGTTAAATCCGCCAATGAGCACGGCATTGAGTTTGATCTTCTGAAAGTCAGCATCCAAGGCCGCATGAAACCCCTTCCAGAAGTCATCCAGACTGCCGTTGCGGGTAATGTGGGCATACTTCTGAGGATCCAGGGTATCCAGGCTCAGGTTTAACCGGCTGACCCCGCCTCCTTGAGGGGCCTTGCCAACTCCGGGAGCAGGATGCCATTTGTTGTCAGGCAGACCTCCAGAATTCCAGGAACTCTGGATGCTCTGCGGCAGATAGACACGATATTCTTTTTAACAAGTGGTTCTCCACCTGTAATGCGCAACTTGGTAATGCCCAGAGCCGCGGCTGCTTCCACGGCCTGAATAAGCTCATCTTCCGTGAGCATGTCGGCATGCTTTTTCTTGCAGACACCATCCTCCGGCATACAGTACCGGCAGCGAAGATTGCACAATTCAGTCACAGAAACGCGCAAATAGGTGATGCTGCGTCCAAATGTATCAATCATAGTTTACCTCGTATCTTTTGAAATGCGGCAATGCCCGCTTTTCTTCCGTCGGCTGTCACGCTCTCTGCCGTGGGGTACACCGTGTTGCAGTTGCCGCACATCTGAAGCCAGGACGGCATTCCCAATTCCGCCAGCAGCCCACGCTCCGGGACAAGTCCCGCGGCAATCAGAAGCGTTCTGCAGGCTATCTTCTCTCCGCCGGACAGGCAGCAGCCTGTGAGTGCGGGAGAGCCCTCAACGGCGTCAATGGTCTGGCTGCAAATAAGGCGGATGGAATTATCTTTCAGGCGCGCCGGTTTCTCGCCAAGCCGCCGCAGTTTTCCTTCTGCTCCACCAGAGTAACAGAAATCCCCATTGCCGCAATCTGGGATGCCATGATAAGGCCAATGTCACCACTGCCCAAAATGACCACCGGACCTTGGGGAACAAAGCCATGGAGGTTCATCATCTCCTGCATCTGACCGGCTGTATATACACCTTTTGGACGGGTCCCCGCAATCGGCGCGCCCCCAGTGGAATCTCCCGGCCGCCCGTTGCCAGAATCAGCTGAGAAAACGAGATCTGCCGGTCACCGGACAGATGCGCCGTTTTATTGGGTTCTACTGAAAGCACCGTTGTCCCAAAAACAGAGTAACCGTTTCCGGGAAATCCTGCACAAGCGCAGCGGCGTATTCCCCTCCGGTAAGTCCGGCGCCAAAACCGGGATGGCTGCATTGCAGGAGAATGCCGCCCAGCTTTTGTTTTCTCTCCACCAGCGCAATGCTTTTGCATCCGGCATCCGCTGCGGCTCTGGCTGCAGCAATTCCCGCTGCACCACCGCCGATAATCAGGATATCAAAGTGCCCCATGCCTGACCTCCCGGAGTATCTGCTCGATGGCAAAGCTGCATCGGCTGCCCTGGCAGACACCCATACAGCTTCCCACTCTCCGCTTGACCCCATCTACCGTGGAAGCTCCCCTTCGGATTGCTTCCAGAATCTCTCCGCGGCTGATGCCTTCGCACAGGCAAATGATTTCGGGGTCATTTGTTTTGGCAATGGCCTGCCTGTGGGGCGTGAAGCGTGGATTCGGGTGTGCATCCAGAAACACCGCCGCTTTCTCCGCAAGGTACCTGCCCAGTTCGTTGGCACAGGTCAGCCCCGGGGTTTTGATTCCGATCAGACTGAAAAATCCAGGAGCCGGGTACGCAATGGAGAAATCGTGAATGCTCTCGCCGTCATCCCGCTGAGGATTTGGCCGTGCGGCGGCGAATGAGCGGATTACCTGCTGCATATTCAGATTCGGAAACAGCGATACCGCACTTGTCTTCAACTCCGATATTCCCTCTTTTGTTGTGGCAAAGGGTTCTCCAAAGGGCTTGCGTACCCCGCTGAGCAGCAGATTCCCTTCCACACACGGGATAGCGGTGATGCCTTTTCCGCAGGACTGTGCCTGCTGAAAGATGACCCGCTTCGGCTTCCGCGCCTGTTTGTCCAGGACCAGGTATTCTGCTCCATCTATCAGAAGATGCGTGTCGGAGGGAAAGCACAGCTCCTGTATCCGATCCGCGGAAAGTCCTGCACAGTTGATGACAGCCCTGCAGCGCAGTTCGCTGCGATCTGTTTCCACCAGATAGCCAAACTTGGTTTTCCGGATTCCAACCACAGTGGTTCCCAGCATGGGTTCCATCCCGTTGGCAGCAGCGTTTTCAAAGGCGGCAATGCCCAATTGCCAGGGGTTCACCGTTCCGGTGGTCGGGGCATAGAGCGCGCCTGCCACACCCGGTGCCAGCATAGGCTCCATTGCCTCTGCCTCTCCCCCCGGTCAGGAGCTCCAGACCCGGCACGCCATTGCGGATACCCTGCTCCCATTTTCTCCGGAGCTGGGCCAGGCTCTCCTTGTCATAGGTCACCAGCAAGGAGCCGCAGCGGGAAAAGGGAACTTCCAGTTCACGGCACAAATCATCAAAAGAGGCATTTCCACGAACCGTCAATTCCGCCTTCCGGGAACCGGTTTTGTTGTCATATCCCGCATAGACGATGGCAGAGTTTGCCCGGGTAATGCCTGTACAGATATCCAATTCCTTTTCAATCAGCACGACAGACAAATTCCAGCGCATCAGATTCCGGGCCGCAAAGCAGCCCAGAATCCCTCCCCCAATAACCGCAACATCTACGCTTTTCATAGGGGGATAATCTGTCCGGGGTTATCCACGGTATAGCCGCCGAGGGACAGGATTTTTCCCCGGAACGCATCGCTCTTCAGGATGCGCAAAAGCGCCTGAACCATAGGGGTATCCCAAGCATGGTCAGGGACAATGAGGTCATACTCCTCAATACAGATGGGGATAAAGTCCAGATCATAGAGCTTTGCCGCGGAGTAGATGCCCATACCGACATCAGCACTGCCGCTGGCGATCTGGGCAGCAACAGAAGTGTGGGTCAGTTCTTCCCGATCGTAGCCGTAGACAGAAGCAGTATCCACATTCTCCCGCATACACAAATAGTCCGCAAGGATCCGGGTGCCGGATCCCTTCTGGCGATTTACATAACGCACGCCACCCTTTGCAATATCCGCAAATTTCCGGATCTGGAGGGGATTGCCCTTTGCCACCATCAATCCCTGCTGACGACCGACACAGGAAACCAGCTTCACACCGCCTTTGGGGAAATACTTGCGAATAAATGCCTTGTTATAGCTGCCGTCAGCCGTATCCAGCAGGTGGCAGCCAGCCATGTGCGCCTCACCACGGCGGATTGCCATTATACCGCCCATGGAACCCACATGGGAGGAGCTGATGTACAAGGCAGAGTCCTCCAAATGGAGCATATCTGCCAGCTCGTCCAGCAGCGGATCATGGCTGCCGATAACCACCAGCGTATTGTGCAGCTTTTCCAAGGGACTCAGCAGGCGGACACTCACTTCCTCTCCCGCCTCGTAGCCCTCCAGTCCCTGGGGTACTTCCAGAATGCCATCGGCCCTCATAAAAAAGAAGAAACCACGCCGCTGCCCCCGGCTCAGGGGGCTGGCCATCAGCCTGCCGCCTACGCAGCCCATGCGAACACGGACAAACTCCTGATATTTCAGACCGCTGACAACAGGCCGGGTAAGGGTTGCGTTCACATATGTGTCAGTGGCTGCCGGTGCTTTCAGCCAGTGGTCAATCAGGGGCTTCAGCAGCTGCTCAATGACGATGATGCCGGACACCGGATAACCGGGCACTCCAAGAATGACCTTCTCTCCCCGGCAGCCAGAATGGCAGGCTTGCCGGGCTTGATGGCGATGCCATGGTACAGCACCTCACCCAGTTCCCGGATGACCCGAGCCGAGAAATCCTCCCGTCCGGCAGAAGAACCGGCATTGAGAATTACCATATCGCACTCGTCTGCCGCTTTGGCAACCATTTCTTTGATCTGGTCAAATTTATCCGGAACAATGGGATAGACCACCGCCTCTGCGCCCCAGGAACGCACCATTGCGGAAAAAATAGAGCCATTGAATTCCAGAATATCCCCGGGCTTCGGGTCTGTACAGGGCGGGATAATCTCGTCCCCTGTGGGGATGATGCCCACCACAGGTTTGCGAATCACTTCAATTTCCAGCACACCGCCGGCAATCATCGCACCAATGGCAGCCCGGGGAAACGGTCATATGGCTGGGCAAAATCATTTCCCCGGCGCATACATCCTCGCCGATCTGGCGGATATGCTGCCACGGGGCGGCGGCTGCGTGAATGGTGATGGAACCATCTCCATTCTTCACAATGTCCTCCACCATGATGACTGCATCTTTGTCCTCCGGAATCGGGTCGCCGGTGTCCAGCACAAGAAACTGGTCCGGCTTTAGAGTAACAGGGGTCGTTTCCGTCGCGCCGAAGGTTTCTTTTGCGGAAACCGCCACACCATCCATGGCACTGGCGGCATAGTGCGGGGGCGCAGATGTGGGCATAGACTGCCTTTGCCGTCACCCTACCGCAGCTTTCAAAGACAGGAATGGTTTCTGTCTTTGACCCAAAACCGCCGCTTACCAGCCGCTCCAGATATTCCTTCCGTGCCTGCGCAAGCGGCACATTGGTCAAATATTCAAATCCCATAAAATTACACTCCTGAAGTAATCGTTACCTGAATTTCCGCTCCCTGGGGTAAGCCTTCACAATCCCGACTGATGCAGAAATAGCCGTCGGTCCCTGCCAGAGTGGTGATAAGGCCGGATTTTCCCCGAATGGGTTGGGCATAAAGCTCGCCGCCTGTTCCTGTCAGCCGGCAGCAGTGATACTGGGCTCTGCCATGGTTGGCACTGATGCTCTCTGTAACCCTGGCAGTAACGGTATAGGCAGTCGTGTCCCGATCCATCAGCCGTCCCAGCAGGGGCTGCACAAAAAAAGTTTTGTGATAAAGTAGGCAGCCACCGGATGCCCGGGCAGACCCACAATGGGCTTTTTCCCGGATTTTCCCAGAATGGTTGGTTTTCCGGGCTTAATGGCAATGCCGTGAAGCAGAAGCTGGCCTGCGGATTCAATGATGCGGCAGGCGGCATCCTTCACTCCGACACTGCTGCCTCCGGACAGCAGCACGGCATCACATTCCGCAATGGCCTGATTGACCTTTTGAGAAAGCAGTGCCTCATCATCCACCACAATCCCATAGTTGACAACATGGCACCCAAATGTGGAGAGCATTGCCTCCAGCATGGGACTGTTCACGTCCCGCACCTGTCCGGGGCCGGGCTGCGCCTCCGGAGGAACCAGCTCGTCACCGGTAGAAATGACGCCCACGGTCACTTTTTTCACCACCGGCACCTGCACCCGGCCAACGGCAGCCAGCGCACCAATGTCGACAGAAGACAGGGAGCGGCCTTTGTGCAGAATCACCTTTCCGGGATACACATCATCCCCCCGGAAAATCAGATTCATGCCCGGCGCCGCAGGTTTGGCAACACCGATGGTGCCGTCGCCGTAGTCCTCCGTGTATTCCACCATCACCACACCGTCAGTACCCCTGGGCACTGCGCCGCCGGTGGGAACGGCTACACATTCCCCCTCATTCAGCAGATAGTCGGCGCCTTCGCCCATCAGCACCGTGGCCTGCAGGGTCAGGATCGCCGGGATGGCATCGCTGCAGCCGAAGGTGTCACTGGCGCGAACCGCAAAGCCATCCACTGTGGAGCGGTCAAAATCCGGCACATATTCTTGCGCCGCAATATCCTCCGCCAGAACTCTGCCCACAGCCTCAGACAGAGCTACAAATTCTGCCTGTTCAAGCGGGGAAAACTCCGATTCTATCAGCGCAAGAACTTCTTCCGGCGTTTTTACATACAGCATACTAGACCTCCATAATGACCTTACCCAGGTCCCGGTAGTCATTGCCGGAGAAGTGGGTCACCTCCCTGCGGAACACAGGTGAGGACAGGATTGCAAGCATTTTGACTACAGCCGGATTTTCCAGCGATTCCTTCTGCAAAACAAGATCGAACCGTTCCTCCAGCAGTGGGATGAAGTCAAGCCCCTCCAGCTGATGCGTTATCCGCTCCGTGCCAATGGCAAGATCCGCATCCCCTGCGGCAATGGCAGATGCCATCGTAAGGTGAGAACTCATAATCTTGTCGTAGCCCTTTAGCTGTCCGGAGGGGATTTCCAGTTTTTTAGCTGGGTATCCAGCAGGATCCTGGATGAGGAACCAACCCGGCGGTTGAGGATGGAGATGTCAGCCCGGCGCAGATCCTCCCACCCAGTTATGTGCTTGGGATTGCTTTTGCGAACATAAAAGCCCTGGGTGCGGTAGGACAGGTTCACCAGCACTGCGGACACCCCGGGCATCAGGCTTCGCACAAAGGAGGCATTGCACTCTTTTCCATCATACAGATGGCAGGCCGCAGCGTCCACCTTTCCCTGATACAGTGCCAGCAGACCTTCAAAGCTAGACAGATATGTACGACCGGCGTTGATATTCTCCTGATGAAGATAATTTGCCAAAATGTCCAGCACAACATCCTGCCCGGAGATGATCATCTCCGGCGCCTTTCCTCAGCAGGTGTCAGCAACGTGGAGTGGGTATCGATGCGCTGCACCGGGGGAGTGGAATGCTCGTGCCGGGAGCGGGCAATATAGGCATCCACATCCTCCTGCGTAAAACGAACCTTTCGCCCGATTTTATAGGAATGGATTTCTCCCTTGCGAATCAGGTCGTAAATGGTGGACTTGCTGACATGGAGAATGTCTGCAACCTCCTGGTAGACAGGGACTGATTCTGCGCCATACTGCCGCCTCCTTGCAATCGTTTCTATTGATTATACTTCACCTTTCCAAATTGTACAATTGCTCGGCGCAGTATTTCAAGTATTTTATGCGATTTCACGCCATTTTGTGCGTCATCTCGTCGAAGTACTAAAATCTCTTCGCATAAAATGATACAGTTTCATGCGGTTTCACACAAAAATGCACATCCGCTCTTGATACCCCTGTTATTTCCACTATAATAAACATATACAAAACATATACAAATTGTAAGCCCAATTTCAAATTTTTATGGAGGTATTGCATATGGCTGACGCATACTACGAAAAAATTGCCCGCATCAATCTGACCACCGGCGAGATCAAAGTGGAACCTCTGGATCTGGAACTTGCCCACAAGTTCATTGGCGGCCGTGGTCTTGGCACCAAGATGCTCTATGACGAGGGCATTGCCACCGTCGATCCCCTGTCCCCGGAAAACAAGCTGATCTACATCACCGGTCCTATGACCGGCGCTGCCGCCCCCTTCCACAGGCCGCTACATGGTCTGCACAAAGTCCCCCCTTACCGGCATGATTGCCTGCTCCAACTCCGGCGGTATCTGGGGTGCCAAGCTGAAGTACGCCGGTTGGGATGCCATCATTGTGGAAGGTGAAGCTCCCGACTGGACCTACATCAACATTGACGACGATAAGATTGAGCTGCTGGATGCCCGGGAATATGTAGGTGTCATGAGCGAAGCCATTGACGAGCAGCTCAAGGCAAAGCACGGTGCTGACGTTTCCGTTCTGAACATCGGCCCCGCCGGTGAGAAGAAGGTGCTGCTTGCCGCCATTATGAACGATAAGGACCGTGCCGCCGGTCGTTCCGGTGTCGGTGCTGTCATGGGCAGCAAGAAGCTGAAAGCCATCGTGGTCAAGGCAACCCGCAAAAGACTGGACAACATTGCAGACCTGGATGCCCTGAGGGTGGCAGCCAAAAACGCTATGAATGTTCTGAAGGCCAACCCCGTTACCGGTTCCGGCCTGCGGCAACTGGGTACCGCTGTTCTCGTGAACATTGTCAACAACATCGGTGCTTTCCCCACCAATAACTGGCAGAGAAGCTATTACGACAAGGCTGACGATATCTCCGGCGAAACTCTGGCTGAGAAATACCTGGTCAAGCCCGGTGCCTGCCATCTCTGCCCCATCGGCTGCGGCCGCGTGATCAATGTCAATGGCAAGGTCGTCGGCGGTCCTGAATACGAGCCCCTGTGGGCCTATGGCGGCAACTGCGGCAACAATGATCTGAATGTCATCGATGAGTGCAATATGCTCTGCAACGAGTATGGTCTGGATGCTATTTCCGTCCCCTGCACCATCGCCGCTGCCATGGAGCTGTACCAGAGAGGCTACATCAAGGAGGAAGAGTGCGCCGGTGTACCTCTGGAATGGGGTTCCACCAGGGCATTGGTGGAGTGGACCAAGCGTATGGGCAATCCTGAAACCGAGCTTGACTGGCTGATGAGCTCCGGCTCCGCCCGCCTGTGTGAGGCATACGGCCATCCCGAGTACTCCATGAGCGTTAAGAAACAGGAGATGCCCGCTTACGACGCCCGCGCCATTCAGGGCATCGGCATTACCTACGCCACCTCTAACCGTGGCGCGGCTCATGTCCGTGGCTACATGATCTCTCCCGAAGTTCTGGGTCTGCCCCAGCAGCTGGATCGTACCGTTACCAACGAAAAAGGCAGCTTGGGCCAAGACATTCCAGGATCTGACGGCTGTCATCGACTCCATGGGTCACTGTCTGTTTACCTCCTTCGCCATGGGCGCCAAGGAGTACACCGACCTGCTGAACGCCGCCACCGGCACCAACTGGACCATCGAACAGGTTCTGGAGATTGGCGACCGTATCTACAACATCGAGAGAATGTTCAACAAGGCTGCCGGTATGAAGCCTGAGGACGATCGTCTGCCCAAGCGGCTGCTGGAAGAGCCCGTTGTAAACGGCCCCTCCACCGGTATGACCTCCAAGCTGCCTCTGACTCTGCCCGAATACTACGAAGCTCGTGGCTGGGTCAACGCATTCCCCACCGATGAAACCCTGAAGAAACTGGGTCTGGACGAGTGTGTTGGCAAGTGATACAATATAATTAATGGGGAGGGGGCAAGTCCCCTCCCCGATTTCTTTTGCAAAGGAGAATTTTCATGATTGAAGTTCGCGTTTTTGCAACCTTGCGCCAAGGCAGGGATAAAGTCACGCTGCTATCGCCGGAGGGTATCGCCTGTGCTGGGGATATCCTTGACCGGATGAACATTCCCCAAGAAGAAGTGTCTATTCTGCTCATCAACGGTTTTCATCACAAGCCGGAATCGGAAGTGAAGGACAGGGGACATCGTGGCTCTGTTTCCCCGGTGGGAGGCGGCTGAACGATGGATCCCAGATATGCGCGCAATGTCCCCGCCCTGAGCGAAGCGGAATGCGAGCTGCTTCGGCGCAAAAGTGTTCTGGTGGTTGGCTGCGGCGGTCTGGGCGGGCATCTCATCGATATGCTTGCCCGCATTGGCATAGGCTCTCTGCGGGTGGTGGACGGTGATGCATTTGAGCCCTCAATCTGAACCGTCAGCTGTTGTCCGAAGTTTCCTTGCTGGGCGTTGGGAAAGCACAGACCGCCGCGGAAAGAGTCCGGCGTGTGAATCCCGATGTTGCGGTTCATGCCGTGGGGGAATTTCTTACGGAAGAAAACGCAGCCGCCCTTCTTACAGACTGTGATGCGGTTCTGGACGGTCTGGACAATATCCAGTCACGGCAAATCCTCGCGAATGCCTGTGAACGTGCTGGAATTCCCCTGATCTACGGTGCCGTCAACGGCTGGGTCGCCCAGGCCGCAATCTCCTGCCCCGGCGATCATTTGATAGACTTACTGTACCCCGACGGGGCTGCACTCAAAAATAAGAGCGTTCTGAGCTTCACTCCCGCCCTGTGCGCCTCTATGCAGGTTTCCCTGTGCGTAAAGTTTCTCACCGACCGCCCCGTCAGAACCGGAACACTGTATTTTTTTTGACTTACTGAATCAGGAATTCGAGGTCATCCCCATGACATAAGCGCCAGACAGAACACTGCTTTCAGGATTCTATGGTTGGTTGCAGCGTTCATCTAACACTTCTCCATACCGATGCACCTGCGAGGTTTCGATAGATTATGTTATTTTAGGAGCAAATTCGACAGATTCGCCCCGAAATGAAACACCGGAGTCAATTCGAAACCCGATGTTTTCATCGGTGTCGATTTTGGATTCGTTGAACTTCCAGACAATTTCGATTGTTTCGGTGTCATAAACAAGTACACGTTCAATCGCATCGTACAGATGCTCTCTGAGCTTATCATCGTGCAAGCCGGTTATCCGGCTTGCTGCTTCATGCTGTTCTTCTGCATCAAGACTTTGCTGATGAAAGACCTCAAGCTGAGTCTCACAGGTTTCAAGCTGCTCTTTCAGGGCGGCTTGTTTTTTGTGCAAGGGCTTCTTTGCCGGACAGATACTCTTCCAGAGTCAGCTTCCCTTCACGATAGTTTTCATAGATCGTAAACTTCTCACGATCACAGGCATCATACTGAGCTTTCAGCAAGACGAGCTGTCTTTCCAGACTTTCACCTTTGCTCTTCGCCGTTTTTCTGATGGCAGCGGATTCGACACGGACGATTTCGATCTGCCTTTTCAATGCTTCAAAGACGATTTCTTCAAGTGCGCTTTTCCGCCAGCGGACATTTTCGCACGGACTACCATCGTGATACCGATGGGACGGACAGGCAAATACGGTTCCATTGGCTTTCTCAAGTTTTCCACCGCAGTGAGCGCAGTAGTAAACTCGGTCTGACTGGTCATGAGAGCTTCGGACAGACTTTCTACGTCTCCGGATTGCCTCTTGTGCCTGTTCGTATTCATCCTTTGTCACAATCGCCTCATGCGCATTTTCACGGATATACCATTCTCTTGGGAACGCGCCGCTGATTTCTTGTCACGGATGAATCTGCTTTCGCGGGTATGGTTAACCATTGTTCCGGTGTACTTCACACTCTCTATCATAGTCAGGAGACCGCGATGTGTCCACTGGGGCTTCTTGGAAGACGCCTTTCTGGACACGGCTTTATGCTGGGCGGGCGTTGGAATGCCCTCAGTGTTCAGCTCCTTTGCGATCTGTGTGCAGGACTTGCCGCCAATCACTTCCATGAATATACGGCGAACGATCGGAGCGGTTTCTGCGTCAATGATGAGATGGTGCTTGTCAGCAGGATCGGCTTTATACCCGTAGGGAACGGTGTTCACATACTTGTGCCTTCTTCTGTTTCAATCCTATTGCGGACTTGACCTTCTTGGAGAGAGCCTTGCTGTAATAATCGTAAATTGGCGAAATATTGAG